>Ga0182024_10006834_pt1 | contig 24870 bp, 24 predicted proteins | sample P32metaG_FD_120480 | JGI IMG/M metagenome (GOLD analysis project Ga0182024, IMG submission 120480) | Permafrost microbial communities from Stordalen Mire, Sweden - P3-2 metaG (Illumina Assembly) | ecosystem: Environmental > Terrestrial > Soil > Wetlands > Permafrost | place: Sweden: Stordalen...
CAGGTTCTCGTAGCCGAACACATGGTGGCGGGTGTCGATCACGCCCGTGCCAGTCCCCGAGCCGATCACCGCGCCCCCGAGGATGTGCGCCGTGATTGGGATGCCGAGGACCGCCTCGGTCAGGCTCGAATAGGCGGTACCGCCCACCCTCTCCGCAAACCAGCGTGCGGCGTCATAGGCGACCGGAATGCGGTCGGGGTTCGGGTGCAGCGGATCCTGTTCGGTCGTCAGCACGACGCTGCCCCCCGGGAGGCGCCGCTTCACCTTCAGCCGCATCGAGTTGTCGAGCGACTGCATCACGAGCAGGATGATCGAGCGGCGCGAACTGCCCTTGATGCGCAGCGCGTCGAGCGCCTGCTTCGGATGCCTCGCCACGGCCAGCGCGAAGTGCAGCGGCCGCGTGCCGCGACGCCCCGCGGTGACCATCAGCGCGCGCAGCAGCCCCTGCGAGTCACCGCCCTCGCCGTAGGTCACGACCTCGATGTGCGTGTTCGCGTCGGCGTGGATGCTCGAGGTGATCGCGACGGAGTCGCTGAAGTCATATCCGGAGCCCTCGGGCGCGCACACCGACATGATTGCCTCGCTGTTTGTCCGCACCGAGTACCCGAGCCGGTCGGACAGATGCGGCAGCGAGCCGCCGAGCCTGCAGCGCTGCAGCAGCCGGTTGGTCCCGAGAGCGCCTGCGGCTACGACCACCCCGCGGGCGCGCAAGCGCGCGCGCCCGCGCCGCACCACTCCTCCGGAGCGCTCGTGCGTGATCTCGTAGCCGTCGGCGCCGGTGGCGTCGCCCAGCGGCCGGATGTCGGTGACGGTGCGCTCGGAGAACACCTCCACGCCGAGCTTCTCCGCGAACCACAGGTAGTTCTTGACCAGCGTGTTCTTGGCCCCGTAGCGGCATCCGATCATGCAGCCGCCACAGCGCACGCAACCGGTTCGGTCGGGACCCTCGCCGCCGAAGTATGGGTCCGGCACGGTCTCGCCCGGCTCGCCCAGGAACACCCCGACCGGCGTGCGCTTGTAGGTCGCGCCGACTCCGATCGAGTCGGCGTACTCGTGAAGCAGCACGTCGGCCACGCCGTCGCGGTCATAGGTGGTGACGCCTAGCATGCGCTCCGCCTCGTCGTAGAACGGCGCGAGCTCCGGCTCCCAGTCCGCCAACCCTGCCCACTGCCCGCTCCGGAAGAAGTCGGGCCGTGCCCGGTACAGGGTGTTGGCGTACCCGAGGCTCCCGCCGCCCACGCCACAACCGGACAGCACGAACGCGTCCCGGAAGATGTTAAGCCGCAGGATCCCCCGCAGGCCGAAGTGCGGTGCCCAGGTGTAGCGTCGGAATTCGGCAGTGCGGGTGGCGAAGTCGTCGTCGCCGAAACGCCGCCCACACTCGAGCACCGCCACCCTGTAGCCCTTCTCCGCGAGGCGCAGAGCCGAGACGCTGCCACCGAAGCCTGACCCGACCACGAGCCAGTCGTAATCGAACTCCATCAGGTCCTGGGCTTGAGCACGATCACCGGAATCGTGCGCTTGGTGTTCTCCTGGTACCCCGCGAACTGCGGCACGGCGGCGGACTGGGTGGCGAACAGCCGGTCGCGCTCCTCGCCCGTGGCCTCCTCAGCCACAACCGGCAGCGTGGTGTCGCCCACTTCGATGCTGGTGTGCGGATTGGCCTTGAGGTTGTGGTACCAGGCTGGGTTCTCGGGCGCGCCGCCCTTGGAGGCGAAGATCGCATAGTTGTCGCCGTCGGGCAGGTAGGCCAGCGGCGACACCCGTGCCTCACCGGACCGGGCGCCGACATGGTGCACGAGGATGATTGGCATGCCCTCGAACATGCCGCCGACCTGGCCGCCGTTCTCGCGGAACTCGTTGATCACCTGGGCGTTGAAGTCGACCATGCTCATTGCGTTTACCTCTCTTCTGCGATGGAGCTCGGGGGATTGTCCGCAGACATGATCCTCGCATGCTCGCGCACTAGACTCCGCCCCATGCCCAAGCAACAGCGCGCAGTCCGTATGGAACAGAAGAGCCAGCTCGCCGCGATGCAGACGCTGGAAAGCCGCAGCGACGAAGAGCTCCAGGCGGAGACGCGCTTTCGAGCCGCCGCTCAGGCAATCCTCGGTGCCCGTGCCGCGGAGCGCTACGACGCGAAGGCCGCGCGCGAGCACTTCCAGAAGGCGCTCGCGGCCGCACGGCCCCAGGAGCGTATGCAGCTGCGCCGCATGGCGGACGCGTCGCTGGCGCTCGCTGAGCGCCGGGCCGGCGATCTCAAGACCGCGACCGAGAAGCTCGGCGGCGCAGTGCCGAGCGGGCGTCAGCTGTTCGGCCTACGGGTCCTCGGGCTCGTGGCGCCGCCGGCGAACGCCGGGCTGATCAGGCGCATCGGGGGGATCCTGCTCGCAGTGGCTGCGGTGATCGCCGTCCTCGGGCTCGGCTTCGGCATCGTCGAGGGCATCGGCCAAGCGGCCGGGGGCATCTCGCTCGACCTCGCGATCTTCTACGGCGTCGTGCTTGTGATCGTCGTGCTCGGTGGGCTCGCGTACTATGGCCGCCGACGCCAGAAGGCGGCGCTCGCCAAGCGCCGTGAAGAGACCGCGGCCCGGGCCGCGCGCTGACCCCGTCCAGGGCTGATTGACGCGCCGATGTGCGGGCGCTACTCACTCGCCGCGCCGAACCCGGCGCAGGTGCGTGCGCGCTTCCCGATCGGCGAGTCGCTCGCCGTGGAGCCGCACTACAACATCGCGCCGGGCAGCGACGTGCTCGCCGTCACGACCGACCGCGCTGGTGAGCCCCGCGGCGAGAGCCTGCGCTGGGGACTGGTCCCGAGCTGGGCCAAAGAGTCGAGCGTCGCTTTCAGGATGATCAACGCCCGCGCTGAGACTCTTCGCGAACGGGCCGCCTACCGAAAGCCGTTCGAACGTTTCCGATGCCTGATTCCCGCCGACGGCTTCTACGAATGGCAAGCGATTCCCGGCGAGCGGCGCAAGCAGCCGTTTCACATCAGCCGCGCCGACGGCGAGCTGTTCGCGTTCGCCGGGCTCTGGTCGGTGTGGCATCGCGGCGAGCCCGACGAGCTTCGCAGCTGCACGACCATCACGACGGCCGCAAATCCGCGGATGGCCGAGATTCACGACCGTATGCCTGTGATCCTGACGCGGGAGGCGGAGGCGGCCTGGCTCGCGCACCAGACGCCCCTGGAGGCCGTCGAGGCGCTTCTACGCGGGCTTGGGTCCGATCAGATCGCGCTCAGGGCGGTCGGCCCGGCCGTCAACGACGCGCGTTACGACGGGCCCGAATGCCTGCTCGACCCGCCGCCGCCGGCGCAGGAGAGCCTGTTCACGCCATGACCGCACGCGGGCGGCGGCGATAATCCCCGCCATGGCCGTCTCCCTGCTGGTGGCTTCCTATGACCACGTGATCCTCGACCTCGACGGAACCGTCTGGGTCGGTGGCGTCGCGACGCCGCGTGCGCCCGAGGCGATCGCCGCCATGCGTGAGAGCGGCAAGCGACTCGTGTTCGTGACCAACGACGGTGGCCGCTCACCCGAGGAGTACGTCCAGAAGCTGTGGTCGATCGGCTGCACCGCGGCGGTCGAGGAGGTCGTGAGCGTCGGCTCGGCGATCCAGTACCTGCTGGCTGAGCGTGAGCCCGGGGCGCGCGTGTACGTGATCGGCGGTCCGCCGGTGTTCCGTCACGTCGCCGACGCCGGCCACCACATCGTCAACAACACCCCGAATGCGGAGACCGCAGACGTCGTGGTCGCCGTCGCGCACCGCGATTTCAACTACGGCGAGATGCTGACCGCGACACGCGCGCTGCTGGCCGGTGCCGAGCTGATCACGGGCGGACGCGACCGCAACTATCCGGCCGCCGGCGGCGTCGCCCCCGGAACCGGAGCCGTGACGGCGGCCCTGGAGTACGCGACCGGCGTTACCGCCCGCTCCGTCGGCAAACCCGACCCGCAGGTGTTCGAGGTGGCGCTCGATCGTCTCGGCCCCGGTCGGACGCTCGTGATCGGCGACCATCTCGTGGCCGACCTCGGCGGCGCCGCGGCTGCCGGGCTCGACGCCGCCGTCGTGCTGAGCGGCATTGCCTCCCGGGCCGAGGCGGAGGCGGCCACCGATCCAGCGCCCGTGGCGATCGGGCAGGACCTCGCCACGCTCGTACTCTCGGACTGATGCTCTCACTGATCGTCAACCCGTCCTCCGGCGGAGGGCGCGCCGGGCGCTCGCTCGGGACCGTACGGGCCGCACTCGGCCGACACGGGCTCGAGCATCATGTCGAGCTGACCCTCGACCTGATGCACGCGCGCGAACTGGCGGCAGCCGCAGCTGCCGCCGGCGAGACGCCGGTGGCCTTTGGCGGCGACGGCCTGGTGGCGGCCGTCGCCGGTGCGGTGATCGAAACGGACGCGGTGATCGGGGTACTGCCTGGAGGCCGCGGGAACGACTTCGCGCGGTGTCTCGGACTGCCGCTCGACCCAGTCGCGGCGACCGCGGTGCTGGCCGATGGCGAGGTCACCTCGGTCGACATGGGCGCCGCCGGAGACCGGACATTCCTGGGCATAGCAACGTGCGGGTTCGATTCCGAGGCCAACCAGATCGCCAACTCCGTCCGCCTGATCCGCGGGCGCTTCGTCTACACATACGGCGGTCTCCGCGCGTTGGCCGGCTGGAAGCCGGCGTCCTTCAAGCTTCGCGTCGACGGGGTCGAGCACGCCCTCTATGGCTATACCGTCGCCGTTGCCAACGCCGCGATGCACGGGGGCGGGATGTTGCTCGCGCCCGACGCGTCGCTGAGCGACGGCCAATTTGACGTCGTGATGATCGCCGACATGCCGAAGACAAGGTTCCTGCGGCTGCTGCCAACCGTGTTCAAGGGAACGCACGTCGAGTTGGACGAGGTGACGATCCTACGCGGAAGCACCATCGAGATCAGCAGCGACAGGCCGTTCACGCTCTACGCCGACGGCGATCCGCTCGCGGTGCCGCCCGCGACCCTGCGCGTGCTTCCTGCGGCCGTGCGCGTGTTCGCGGGCGCCGGAGCGGCGATGACCAGGACAGCGCAATGAACGGACTCGCAACGAAGATCCGAGTCGCAGGTGCGGTCGGGAGCCTTGTGCGCTTCACCGGACGCGGCGGCGGCACCAGCCTCCCGGGGAAGGTGCTCCTGCGGCTGGAGCCGCGGGCGATCACCGAGCTCTCCTCGCGGCTGCGTAAGGGCAGCGTCGTGATCTCCGCGACCAACGGCAAGACAACCACGGCCACGATCGCCGCCACGATCCTCGAACGCGCGGGTCGCACGCTGGTGCACAACCGGGCCGGTGCGAACATGGCTGGTGGCGTCGCCTCGACGCTGCTGACCGCGGTCCGGCCACGGGGCGAAATCGACGGCGACACGGGCCTTTTCGAGGTCGACGAGTTCTGGCTCGAGGCGGTGACCGATCAGCTGCAGCCGCGGGCGCTGGTGCTGGCCAACCTGTTCCGCGATCAGCTCGACCGCTACGGCGAGCTCGAGACGATCGCCGATCGCTGGGCGCGGGTCGTGGCAGGCCTTCCGAGCAGCAGTGCGCTGGTCTTGAATGCCGATGACCCGCTGATCGCCGATCTCGGGCGTGGACGGCGTGACGTCATCTACTTCGGAGTCGAGGACGACTCGCTCGCGCTGCCTGAGATGCAGCACGCCTCGGACTCCAAGCACTGCCGCCATTGCGGCGCCCCATACCGCTACGACGCCATCTACCTCGGTCATCTCGGCCACTACCACTGCCCCAACTGCGATCAGCGCCGCCCAGAGCCGAGCGTGCGCGCAGAGCAGATCACCCTGCACGGGACGCGGGCGGCGACGTTCACGCTCGTTACCCCCAAGGGCGAGCACCCGGTGCACCTCAAGCTGCCGGGGTTGTACAACGTGTACAACGCGTTGGCCGCCACGTCGCTCTGCCTGGCGCTCGGGATCGAGACCGAGCAGATCATCACCGGTCTCGAGGCGGCGACAGCCGCCTTCGGCCGGGCGGAGACGATCACGGTCGGTGAGACTTCAATGACCATCCTGCTGATCAAGAATCCCGCGGGAGCGAACGAGATTCTGCGAACGCTCACGCTCGAATCCGAGCAACTGGACGTGCTCGCCGTGCTCAACGACAACACCGCCGACGGCCGCGACGTCTCATGGGTGTGGGACGCCGACTTCGAGCTATTGACGCCCCATCTGCGAAGCGTCACATGCGCCGGCACGCGTGCCGCCGAGCTCGCCGTCCGTCTCAAGTACGCGGGCGTGCCGGAGGCGGCGCTGGCCGTGGTACCGGAGCTTTCCGAGGCGCTCGATCGAGGCCTCGCCGCAGCCTCCGGTGGGCGGCTGTTCGTGCTGCCCACATATACGGCGATGCTGGCCCTGCGTGACGAGCTCTCGACCCGGGGATACGTTTCCCAGTACTGGGAGGCGGCCGCATGAACACGGTGATCTGGCACGACCTCGAGTGTGGGCACTACGAACAGGACCTGCCGCTGTGGCTTGCGCTGGCCGCCGAACACGTCCAGCAGGGTCAAGCGATGCTTGATGTTGGGGCCGGCACAGGGCGGGTCACGATCCCAATAGCGCAGGCCGGTTATCGGGTGGTGGCGCTCGACACCGACCGTCAGCTGCTGATCGAGCTTGAACGCCGGGCGCTGGGCCTGCCGGTTGAGACAGTGTGCGCGGACGCTCGCGAGTTCGAGCTCCCGGGTCGCGCTTTCCCGCTGATCGCGGTGCCGATGCAGACCCTGCAGCTGCTTGGCGGCGCCGACGGCCACTTCGCCTTCATGCGCCGCGCCCGCGCGCATCTCCGCGACGGTGGGATCGTCGCGGTCGCGATCGCCGATGTCGGCGACTTTGAGGAGTTCGAGTGGCACGATGGTGACGCCTCTCCCCTGCCGGACGTCACCGAGCAAGACGGCTGGGCCTATTTCAGTCAGCCGACCGCCGTCAGGCGCAAGGGAGACACGTTCGTACTCGAGCGCCGGCGCGAAGCCGTCGACGCGCATGGCGCGCGCAGCACGAGCGCCGATCGGATCGCGCTTGACGTCGTCAGCGTTCAAGGTTTGCAGGAGGCCGGCCAGCGGGCCGGCCTCCACCCCCACTCGGTGCGCCAGATCCCGCCCACCGAGGAGCACATTGGCAGCCAGGTGGTGATCTTCGGTGCCTGAGACCCGCACGCTGCACGTCTGCGCGCTGTATCCGGACCTGATGAACATCTACGCGGATCGCGGGAATCTGCTGATGCTGCGGCGGCGCTGCGAGTGGCGCGGGCTCGGCTTCGAGCTTGCTGGAGTCGGTATCGGCGACGCGCTCGACCCCGACGGCTGCGACCTCTATTACATGGGCGGTGGCCAGGATCGCGACCAGGAGCTCTGCGCCGCGGATCTGCACGAGCACAAGCGCGCAGCGCTGACCGCCGCCGCCGAGCGCGGCGCGGTCGTGCTCGGCGTCTGCGGCGGCTACCAACTGCTCGGCCACGCCTACCAACTCGGTGACGCGGAGCTTCCCGGAGTCGGGCTGTTGGACATCAGCACGACGCGCGGCGAAGGGCCGCGGCTGATCGGCAACGTCGCGATCGAGGTCGACCTGCCGGGCGCCGAGGGTCGCGTGCTCGCCGGCTTTGAGAACCACGGCGGCCGCACGCATCTGGGCGCCGGCGCACAGCCGCTCGGCCGGGTTCTGCACGGCCGCGGTAACAATGGTGAGGATGGGCGCGAGGGCTCACGTGAGGGCAAAGTGATCGGCACCTATCTACACGGTCCGCTGCTTCCGAAGAACGCATGGTTCGCGGACTGGCTGATCGCCACCGCGCTCGGCGATGGCGTCGTGCTCGAGCCACTCGACGACGAGCTCGAACAATTGGCCCATGCCGATGCCCGTAAGGCGGCAGGCCTGTGAGCGCGCGGCGGGCGATCACGGCGCTCGTTGCGGCGCTGACGCTCAGTGCGGGGCTGATCGCCGGTCTGGGCGCCGGCACGGCGTCAGCCGGGCATGCCCGGACCGCCGCCGGCACCACAACGGCGACCGTCCCGACACAGCCGGCGGTCACGACGGTGACGACGCCCACGAGGCCGACGACGGGGCTGCCCGGCTACCAGAAGCCGACGGTGTTGCTCGGCGACATGAACACGCCCCAGCAGTTCGTCATCGGGCAGCTCTACAAGCTCGCGCTCCAGCAGCGGGGATACACGATCGCACTGAGCCGCAACATCGGGATCATCAAAGTCGCGCAACAGGCGCTCAGGGAGGGAACGCTCGACCTCTACCCGAATTACCTCGGCGAATGGAACAGCCGCGTGGCGCACCTGCACCAGCGTTTCAAAACGCTGTCGGCGTCCTACGCGGCCGGTAGCGCGTATGCCCACGTTCACGGGTTCGTGCTGCTCAAGCCGACACCGTTCAGCGACACCAGCGGGCTCGCGGTCACGTCAGAGTACGCGCAGCAGAATCACGTGCGATCGATTCCCGAGCTGGCACGCGGAACAGGGGTCATCATCGCGGCCCCGCGCCAGTTCGAGACCGGCCCCGACGGCCTACCGGCGCTGGCCAAGGCGTATCGCCTGCACCCGGGCTTCGTTCAGGGCATCCTCGTCGGCCCGCAGTACATGTGGCTCAAGTCGGGGAACGTCCAGGCCGCCTACGTGGATACGACGGACCCCAGCCTGGGCCGGCCGGGCTTCCGCGTGCTGAAGGATCCCAAGCACGTCTTCGGGTTCGGCAACGTCGTGCCGGTCACGACCCCAAAGGTCCTGAGCCTCGAGGGGCGCGTGTTCAAGCGGACGATCGACGAGGTCGACGCGCTGCTGACCCTGCGAGCGATCCGCGGACTCGATTACGAGGCCAGCGTCGAGCGCCACAACCCCGCCGACATCGCGCGGGAGTTCCTCCAGGGCTACGGCATCCTGCCGCGAACCGTGTACGCGCCGGTCGCCAGCGCGACCGGGTCGTGAAGCCGCCGCTCTAGGCGAAGCCACCGTTTGAGCCGAAGCCGCCGCTCGAGCCGAAACCGGCGCTGCCGCGCTCGCTCGCACCGAGCTCGTCGACCTCCATGACGCTCGGCGTGAGCACCGCCACGAGCACGAGCTGGGCGATCCGGTCGCCGGCCTCGAGCGTGCACGTCTCGCGGCGATCGGTGTTGAGCACCAGGATCTGGAGCTCACCGCGGTAGCCGGCGTCGATCAGGCCGGGTGCGTTGACGAGCGCGATTCCATGTCGAGCCGCGAACCCTGAGCGCGGCACCACGAGCCCGGCATGGCCGGGCGGGACCTCCACCGCCACGCCCGTGTGGACGCTCGCTCGCTCGCCGGGTGCGACGCTGATCGGCTCGAGTGCGTACAGGTCGAGGCCGGCATCGCCCGCGTATGCCCGCGTGGGCAGCGTCGCGCGCGGGTCGAGCCTGACGACCTTCAGCGCATCGGGCACGGCGCTCATGCGACCTTGGCGACCAACGTCGGATCGAGGATCGCGAACTCGGCGAAGCGCTCCGCCACTTGTGGGGGCAGGCGCACGCTGACGCGCACTCCCTCTGGGTTGTCCTCGCGCACGAGGTCCCCGGCGATCGCATGCAGCTCCGCCAGGCGCGCGCCTTCGCTGTAGGGGATCAGGAGCTCGACGGGGCGCAGGCGCCGGGCGAACTCGTGCTCGATCGTGTCGGTGAGCTCGGCGAGCCCCTCGCCGGTGACCGCTGAGGTCAGGATCGCGTCGGCGTGGCGGTGATGCAACTCGGCGCGACCGTCGGCGTCGAGGCGGTCGATCTTGCCGAGCACGAGCAGGCGCGGCACCTCCGCAGCGCCGATCTCATCCAGCACTTCCTCCACCGCGCGGATCATCTCGACGCGGTCGTCCTCCGGCGCCGAACCGTCGACGACGTGCAGGATCAGGTCGGCCACGCGCGTCTCCTCCAGCGTCGCGCCGAAGGCTTCGACCAGCTGGTGCGGGAGCTTGCGGATGAATCCGACCGTGTCGGTCAACAGGTAGTCGCGCCCACCGGCGCGCATCAGGCGCGTTGTCGGGTCGAGCGTCTGGAACAGCCGGTCACCTACACCAACCTCAGCCCCGGTCAGAGCGTTGAGCAACGTCGACTTGCCGGCATTCGTGTAGCCGGCAAGCGCCACCTGCGGGAAGTGCGCGCGCTCGCGCTCGGCACGCATCACAGTGCGACTCGAGCGGACATGGGCGAGCTTGCGCTTCAGCGCCGAGATCCGGTCGCGCGCCAGCCGCCTGTCGGTCTCGATCTGAGTCTCGCCCGGCCCTCTGGTGCCGACCCCGCCGCCGAGTCGCTCGAGGTGCGTCCACAGCCCGCGCATGCGGGCGAGGTTGTACTGCAGCTGCGCAAGCTCCACCTGCAGCTTGCCCTCCGCGGTGTGCGCGTGCGCGGCGAAGATGTCGAGGATCACGGCCGTGCGATCGACGACCGGCACGCCGAGCGCCTGCTCGAGGTTGCGCTCCTGGCGCGGGGACAGCTCGTCGTCGGACGCCACCACATTCGCGTCTGCGCGCTTGATCTCGTCCTTCAGCTCCGCGAGCTTGCCGGGGCCGAGATAGCTGTTCGGATGCGGCTGATCGCGGCGCTGGACGCTCGCCCCCACCGTCGCGACGCCGGCAGTCAGCAGCAGCTCGCGCAGCTCGGCGAGCCGCTCCTCACCTCCATCGGGGAGGGCGGCGATCATGTAGGCGCGCTGACGCGCACGGGCCTGTCGGGGGGTCGTCACCGGTGCGGGCATGAACCCGACATTACAACGCGCGGCTGGCTCGCCTACAACGCGCGCAGACGCGCCACGGCCTCGAGCAGGCGGTCGTCCGGAGTGGTCAGCGAGATGCGGAAGAAGCCCTCCCCACTCGGCCCGTAGGCGCCACCAGGTGATATCACGACCGCTGCCCGCTCGAGCACATGCTCGCAATAGGCCGCCGAGCTCTCGAACCCCACGGGGACCGGCGCCCAGATGTAGATCGTGCCCTTCGGTTTGGTGACGTTGACGCCAGCCTCGGCGAGTGCGTCGCATACGAGGTCGCGCCGTCGCGCGTAGACGACGTTCATCGCCCTCACCTCGGTGTCCACCGCGGGATCGAGCGCCGCGACGCCGGCCAGTTGAATCGCCTCGAACAGACCCGAGTCGATGTTCGACTTCAGCCGCCAATACTGGCCGATGGCGTCGGCGTTGCCGACAATCGCAGCGCAGCGCCAACCGGTCATGTTGTAGCCCTTGGACCAGGAGAACACCTCGACGCCGCTCTCCTTGGCGCCGGGCGTCGCCAGGAAGGACGGCGCGACGTAACCGTCGTAGGTCGTCTCGCTGTATGCGTTGTCGTGCACGGCGAGGATGTCGTTGGCGGCAGCGAGCTCCACGACACGCTCGAAGAAGCCATCCGGGACGATCGCGCCCGTCGGATTGTTGGGGTAGTTGAAGAACATCAGCCGCGCGCGCCGCAGAACGTCTGCTGAGAGCGCGTCGAGGTCCGGCGTGAAGCCGAGCTCAGGCAACAACGGCATCACCACCGGCTCGGCTCCGGCCAGTATCGGCCCGGCGGTGTACACGGGATAGCCCGGGTCGCTCGCCAGCGTCACATCCGTCGGGTCGAGGAACGCGAGATTGAGGTTGAAGATGCACTCCTTGGCGCCGATAGCTGGCATCACCTCGGTCTCCGGATCGAGCTCCACGCCGAAGCGCCGCGCATAGAAGCGGGCGACCGCCTCGCGAAACTCTAGGCGCCCGCGGTTACTCGGATATTGGTGCGTGCCGGGATCCGCGACCGCGGCCTGCGCGGCCGCGACGATCTGCGGGTAGGTAGGCGTGTCTGGGTCTCCGATCCCGAGACTGATGACGTCGATCCCGGCGGCCCGCTTCTCGGCGATCTTGCGCTCCAGCTCCGCGAACAGGTACGGCGGGATCCGCTGCAGACGGCTACTCGGTCGCACGCAGGTCCTCCACGAGTTCCTCGGCGAGCGTCCCACGCATCACGGGGACAGCCCAACCGGTGAGATTGATATGCAGATCCTCGCCCACCTCGACCTCCAGCTCGCCGCCGTCGAGCACGACGGTGACGGGCGAGTCGCCGCCCCTGAGGACATAGGCAACGGCGGCCCCGATTGCGCCGGTGCCGCTCGCCGACGTCTCACCCACGCCCCGTTCGAAGATCCGCGCGCGGATCCGACCGGCACCGAGCACGGCGTACCACGAGACGTTCGTGCGTTGTGGAAAGAGCTGATGATCTTCGAACGCCGGGCCGATCGCGCCGAGGTCGAGCGACTCCAGGTCCGTCTCGCTCTCAACCTCCATCGCACACTGAGGGTTGCCGACGTCGACGTGCTGGAACGTCCAGCTGCGTCCAGCCGCCGACAGCTCGCCGATGCCGCCAGCAGTGCCACCCGGATAGTCCGGACCAGTTAGCCGTGCGCGCCCCATGTCGACCTTGCACGTCGTGGGCGACGTGATCGTCGCGCGAATCTCGCCGGGCGGCGTCTTGATCGAGAACCGGTCCTCGCTGGTCCAGCGGCGCCGCCGCAGGAACAGGATCGCCTCGCGTGCGCCATTGCCGGACACGCCCGCCTCAGAGCCATCGGGATTGAAGATTCGCATGCCCGCAACAAAACCCGGCTCGTCGGGCGCACTGAGGAGCACGATCCCATCAGACCCGATTCCGGTGTGTGGCGCGCAGAGGAGGCGTGCCCTGGCGGGGGTCAGATCGAACGGGAGCGAGCGCTCGTCGAGGATCACATAGTCGTTGCCGAGCGCCTGCCACTTCTCGAAGTTCACCGCGCGCAGGCTAGCGCAGCACATGCCCGGCGATCTCCGTCGCCACGTCTTCGGCCGACCGCTCGGTCACATCAACCTGAATCACACCTTGAAGCTTGCGCATCCATGTGAGCTGGCGGCGTGCGTAATTGCGGGTACTCCGCTTCATGCTGTCGACGTCGCCGGTCAGGAGGTCGTCGAAGCCAAGCGCTTTGCGGGCGGTGCCACTCGCCCCGGCCGCATGCGCCGCACGGACCTCCTGCTCAACGCCCGCGGCAAACATCGCGTCCACACGGGCGTCGATCTGCGTGTACAGCCGCACGCGCTCGGCGACAAGCCCGATCAGGAGGGTGGGATGCCGCGTCGCCCGCGTCCACAGCTCGGACTCCGCGCTTGGTGACTCCAGCTCGCCTGCCTCGTGCAACTCGAGCGCCCGGACGATCCGGTGGCTGTCGGTTGGGGCGATGTCCGCGGCCGCCCATGGTGCCCGGAGAGCAAGGGTCGCGTGCAGAGCCTCCGGGCCGTTGCGGCGAAGCTCGGTGGTCCAGCGTTCACGCGCGCCCTCGGCAGGCGGCGGCTTCAGCGAAAGTTCGGCCAGCGCGGCCCGCAGGTAGAGCCCCGTCCCGCCGACGACGATCGGCCGCCGCCCCGCGGCCAGCAGGCCATCGATCTCGCTGTGCGCCAACGCCGCGTACTGTCCGGCGCTGAACTGCCCGTCCACCGGCAGGAACCCGATCAGGCGGTGCTCGAGCTCGGCGCGCTCAGCCGCGCTCGCGGCTCCGGTGAGGACCTCGAGGCCGGCATAGACCTGTAGCGCGTCGGCTGACACCGCCACCGGATCCTCGCCTTCAGCCCGCAGGATCCGGGCCAGTGCGATGGCGACCCTGGTCTTGCCGACCGCGGTCGGGCCGAACAGCGCGATGACATCAGGGCGCGGCATTCCCGCGGAGTATCGTGCCCCCAGTGAAGATCGGCGTGCCGAGTGGGCGGATATGAAGGTCTCCGGCGCCCGTGTCCTGCTGACCGGCGCGACCGGCGGGATCGGCCACGCGCTTGCCAGGGCGCTTCACGACGGCGGAGCTCAGCTCTTGCTGACCGGCCGCAGGCTCGACGTGCTCACGCCACTGGCAGCCGAGCTCGGTGCGCGCGCGATCGCAGCCGACCTGTCCGTGCGGGATGACGTCGAGCGCCTTGGCGTCGAAGCCGCAGACGTCGACATCCTGATCGCCAATGCCGCGCTGCCGGCCTCCGGTCACCTGCTGGACCTGAGCCAGACCCAGATCGACACGATGCTCGAGGTCAACCTGCGCGCGCCGATCGCACTCGCGCGCGCCCTGGCTCCCGCGATGGTGCAGCGAGGCCGCGGGCACATCGTGTTCATCTCGTCGCTATCGGGCAAGGCGGCCTCACCGGCCACGAGCGTGTACAGCGCAGCCAAGTTCGGCCTGCGGGGCTTTGCACACGGCGCCCGCGCCGATTTGCGCGGCACCGGCGTGGGCGTCTCCGTGATCCTGCCGGGCTTCGTCCGCGACGCCGGCATGTTCGCCGACACGAGCGTGAAGCTCCCCCCCGGCGTGGGGACCAGCTCACCCGAACAGGTGGCGAGTGCCGTCATCACCGCGATCGAGCGCGACCGCGGTGAGCTGAGCGTCGCGCCACTGGGGCTGCGGCTCGGCGCCAACGTCGCCGCGGTGGCGCCGGGCGTGTCGGCCTTTGCGCAGCGTCTGGCCGGTGGTGCTCACATCGCGCGACGTGTATCCGCGCGCCAGGCTGGAAAGCGCCCCGATGACCGGCCGTAGCGGGATTCCGCCGTTCTACCCCGAGACCGGCGGCGGTGCGGGAACGCGTTCCGTGCAGTTCGCTCTGAAGACCCGCTCGGTCCGGCGTGTCGTTACGCAGGTGGCGAAGCGCGTCGATCCCGTCCTGCACGGGCTCACGCGCGGCCGGCTGGGGGTGCACCTGGCGCTACCCTTCGTGAGCATGACCACCACCGGCGCAAAATCCGGGCAGCCGCGTACCTCAGCCGTCCTGTACTTCAACGACGGCGAGGACCTGGTCCTGATCGCCTCCAACTACGGGGGCGACCATCACCCCGCCTGGTATCACAACCTCAAGGCAAACCCCACAACGCTGCTGGCTCGGGGCGATCGCAACGGGGCCTACGAAGCCGCCGAGGTCACCGACGAACCCGAGCGTGAGCGCCTGTTCGCCCTCGCGGAGCATGTGTACGGGGGCTTCGCGGACTACCGCGAGCTGACGGATCAGATCGGCCGGCGGATCCCGATCATGCGGCTGCGCGAGACCGACTGAAACGTCGCCGAGCGCGGTCAGCGGCGTGGCGCGCCGACGTCAGCGGCGTCGCGCTCGGACGTCAGCCGCTTGGCGCGCCGGCGTCCGGCGCCAACGAGTGCTCGCCGGTGACACTGACGAGCACGGCGATGATCTCGTCCGCCAGACGCGCCCCGTCGGAGGAGCGTTCAGGAGTTGCCTGGACGCGAACGACGACCGAAGCGCCGCTGATCTCCTCGAGGAGCACGCGTGGAGTCTTGCGCGTCGGAGTCGAGATATTCGAGTCGAGGACCGCTTGCACGTGGCTCGGGCGCACGCCGGGGCCCAGTGTGACCTTGACATCGACCGACTCCGGCTCGCGCACGGGCACGATCGACGCCGAGAGCACGATCGTGTTCGGAATCATGACCCGCTCGTCGCCACGTGAGAGCGTGGTGTAGAGCAGACCGAGCGAGGCGACGATGCCCTCGATCGAACCGGCGAGCACGCCGGCCTGGAGTCGCACACGCTCCCCGAGCCGAAACGGTCGTGCGGTCAGCAGCACCATGCCCGCAAATACGTTGCCGAGCGTCTGCTGGGCCGCGAGGCCCAGGATGACGGCCGTGAACGCACCGCCAACCGCGACCGCCTGCAGCGAGATGCCGGCAACCGCCAGGCCGCCGAGCACCGTCGCGGCCACGGTGAGGAAACGGATCAGGAACTCGACCGTGCCCGCCGTCGCGGGGTCCATCCGCTTGAACAGCGCCGGTGCGACCTTTGCCAGGTCACGCGAGATCAGCCAGCCAAGCGCCAGCACCAGCAGGACGGCGACAATCGTCACCGGCGTCTTGCCGACGAACCAATGCTCGGGCGGGGCGTGCGAGTGGTCCTTGTTCCACTCATAGATGTCGTGGAGATGGTCGCGGGCCTGTGCCTCTGCGATCACGACTGCGAACAGCACAGGGATCTCGACCACGAGGCGCCGGCTGGCCGTGCGCACAGCGTGACGGTTGATCTCGAACTCAAGCCCAGCATCTGCCCAGGCTTGACTGCGCGTCTCGAACATCCACGCACGGTCCTTGCGATTACTGAAGAAACTGCGCATGGCGGCTTGGCTACCCGGCGGCGCGCGCGACCAGCGACATCTCGCCCGTCAGCGTCTGACTCGTGGCGCCGGTGATCTCCACGTCGACGAAGTCACCGGGCTCCCCCAGTCCGTCGAAGTTGACCACCTTGTTGTGACGGCTGCGGCCACGCAGGCGCGAGGGATCGGTGCGTGACGGTCCTTCCACGAGCACGTCCAGCGTGCGCCCGACGAACCGCTGGGAGCGTTCTGCCGCGCGGCGCTGGATCACCTCGACCAGGCGCTCGAGCCGCTGGACACTGACCTCGTGTGGAATCTGCTCGGCCATTTCGGCCGCCTCGGTGCCGCGTCGGGGCGAGTAGATGAAGGTGAAAGCGCCGTCGTAGCCGACCTGCTCGGCGACTTCGAGCGTCTGACCGAAGTCGTCCTCGGTCTCACCGGGAAACCCGACGATGATGTCGGTCGTGATCGCGCAATCGGGGACGTGCTCGCGGATCAGCGCGACACGGTCGAGGTAACGCTCGCGCGTATACGTGCGGCGCATGCGCTTGAGAACCGAGCTCGACCCCGACTGCAGAGGCAGGTGGATGTGCTCACACAGCGCCGGCAGTTCCGCGTGTGCCCTGATCACGTCCTCGCGCATGTCCTTGGGGTGCGGGCTCGTGTAGCGGATTCGCTCGATGCCCGGGACCGCATCGACGCGGCGGAGCAGCTCTGAGAAGGAGATGCGGCTCTCACTGGGCAGATCGCGTCCATAGGAGTTGACGTTCTGGCCCAGGAGCGTGACCTCGGTGACGCCGTCCGCAGCCAGCCGTTCGAGCTCGGCGGTGAGCGTTTCGGGGTCACGGCTGACCTCGCGACCACGGGTCGAAGGAACGATGCAGTACGAGCACACGCAGTTGCAGCCGACGCTGATCTGCAGCCAGCCCTGGAACTCTCGCGCACGCTTGACGGGGAGATCACCTGTGAATGACTCGAACTCGAAGAACCCCTGAGCCGTGAGGGAGTCGCTGGTCAGGAACTCCGCGAGCTTGTGCACCTGCCCCGGCCCGAACGCAACGTCGACGAACGGGAACCTCTGGAAGACCTCATCCTTCACGGACTGGGCCCAGCATCCCCCGACCCCGATCACCGTTTCGGGCGCTCGCCGTTTCAGCGCGTTCGCCTCGCGCAGGTGGGCGACGAAGCGCTCGTCGGCCTTCTCGCGGATCGAGCAGGTGTTGAAGAGGATCAGATCCGCCTCGCTGCGCTCCGCCGCTTCGCTATAGCCGAGCGACTCGAGCATGCCCTTCATACGCTCGGAGTCGTGCTCGTTCATTTGGCAGCCGAAAGTTGTCAGGTGATACTTGCGCACGGGTCTGAAGCCTAGCGGTGGGGGTCCGAGGGCCGGCGGGGGCGCTCGCGGCGAACGGGCGTGATCACCGGGCGTAGTCGACCGCGCGTGACTCGCGGATCACGGTGACCTTGATCTGCCCTGGATACTCGAGCTGCTTCTCGATCTTGCGTGCGATCTCGAACGAGAGCAGTGTCGCGCCCGCGTCGTCCACAGCTTCGGGCGCGACGATCACACGGATCTCACGTCCAGCCTGCATGGCATAGACCTTGTCGACCCCGCGATGGCTCGTCGCGAGTTCCTCGAGGTCACGCAAGCGCTTGACATACAACTCGAGCGACTCACCGCGCGCGCCCGGCCGCGCCCCGGAAAGCGCATCGGCCGCCTGCACGATCACGGCTTCCACCGTCTGCGGCTCGACCTCGTTGTGGTGGGCCTCCATGGCGTGCACAACCGCTTCGGTCTCCCCGTACTTGCGGGCAATCTCACCGCCGACGAGCGCGTGTGGCCCCTCGACCTCATGAGTGACAGCCTTGCCGATGTCGTGCAACAGCGCCCCGCGACGCGACGTCTTGGCACTGGCGCCCAGCTCGGAAGCCATCATCGCCGCCAGGCGCGCCACCTCGACCGAGTGGGCAAGCACGTTCTGCCCGTAGCTGGTCCGGAACTTCAAACGCCCGAGGTAGCCGATCAGTTCGGGATGCAGACCCTGCACCCCAGCCTCGAAGGCGCCCTGCTCGCCGGCCTCGAGCATGTGCGCCTCGAGGTCGGATTTCACCTGGTAATAGACCTCCTCGATCCGCGCCGGGTGGATGCGTCCGTCCTGCAGCAGCTTCTCGAGGGTCAGGCGGGCGATCTCACGGCGTACGCCGTCGAAGCCCGAGAGCACGACCGCCCCGGGGGTGTCATCGATGATGAAATCAACGCCGGTGAGCGTCTCCAGAACGCGGATGTTGCGCCCCTCACGTCCGATGATTCGGCCCTTCATGTCGTCTGACGTGAGCTGGACCACGGAGACGGTCGTCTCCGTCGCGTGTCCCGCAGCCAGCCGCTGCATCACGACTGAGAGGATGTTCCTGACCCGGCGCTCCGCTTCGCGCCTGGTGTCGTCCTCGATCCGGCGCACACGTCGCGCCGCCTCCTGACGAGCCTGATCCTCGACGGTCTCGATCAGCATCTGCTTCGCGCGTGTGGCTGAGAGACCAGAGATGCGCTCAAGCTCGAGCACGAGCTCCTCCTGCTGGTGGTCGAGCAGGCTCGACCGCTCCGTGATCTGCGCTTCGAGCAGCGTGAGCTCGTGCTCGCGCCGGCGCAGCTCGTCGCCGTGCGCCCTTCCGCCGCCGTTACTGCCGGCCGGTGGCGGCTTCGGTAGCCCCTCCGCGGTCGCCACCGCGGTAGCTACCGCACCTGTCGTCGGATGCGGTCCGAGAGCGCTTGTGCGGCCGCTCGCCCAGCCCGCTCCGGTCACGCGGGCGTAGACAACCGCAGCCACGACAATCCCTACGGCTATCAACGCTGCGGCGACGATGATGTCCATGGTCGTTCCTCTCCAACGGCCCGCGAACGCACGGGCCGCTCAAAGTCTTCACTTGTCAGGAGCGACCGAGCGGCTGGATACTCCTTCGCTTGGGAGCGGTTCCGGTATCAAAGGTCAAGTGTTTCTTTTTCCAGGGTTTTTGTCACCGGCCATCCAGGCCATTCGGTTCGCTGATACCGATCCTATCGCGCTCCAGAAACGTGTGACCCAGGTCACAGAGACCGACCCGCGCGCCCCGCGACGCTCCGGCGGAGGACGGACGCGCGATCACGCGGCCGCGCAGCGGGCCCACTCTCTGACCGCATCCGCTGCCGTCTCGCTCTCATAGCCCTTGCGCGCCAGCACTCCGAATGCGCGCTCCCGATCCCGACCCTCGGCCGGACCAGCCGGGAAGCGCCTCACCAGCAGCGCGACCGCGCGCGCAAGCTCGCTGTCGGCAACATCATCCCAATCGCGCCCAGCGCCGGCATCGACTGACGCCGCCCGGTCGGGCTCCGCAAGCGCCGCTTCCACGAGTTCGGGATCCACTCCGCGCTCCCGCAACGCCCGCGCGATCCGGTCATTGCCCCACGCCTCCAGCGCCCGCTTGTCCTGGGTGAACATCTGGGCATAGCGCGCGTCGTCGAGATAGCCGAACTCGAGCAGCTCGGCCAGGACGACCTCGATCTCATCCGGCGCGATCTCCGCCTTCTCAAGGCGTGAGCGGACCTCGACGACGGTCCGCTCACGCCGGTTCAGATACGCGTACGCAACCTGAAAGCCGCGTCCGACGTCCGAGCCTGTGCCTTCCACTGGACGTCAGGCGGTATCAGGCCGCCTGGTCCAAGGCCGCCCGATCCAGGTCCTCGGCGAGTTCGGGATCGGGCGCGTCGTTGTGCTCGATCGGCTTCACCAGATCCTGGCCAATCCCGAGAACAGCGTAAACCTTTGTTTCGATCTCCTTGGCGACGTCCAGGTGCTCGTCCAGATACGCCTTGGCATTGCCGCGGCCCTGTCCAAGCCGCTCCTCTCCATATGAGAAGAACGACCCCGACTTGGTGACGATGTTGTGCTCGATGCCGTAGTCCAGCAGGCAGCCGGAGGTCGAGATGCCGCTGCCGAACTCGATGTCGAACTCAGCCTGCTTGAACGGCGCCGCCACCTTGTTCTTGACGACCTTCACGCGCACGCGGTTGCCAACGGCCTCGGTGCCGTCCTTCAGCGTCTCGATGCGTCGGATATCGAGCCGCTGCGAGGCATAGAACTTCAACGCACGGCCGCCCGGCTGCGTCTCGGGCGAGCCGAACATGACGCCGACCTTCTCGCGGATCTGGTTCGTGAAGACGCACAGCGTCTGGGTGCGGTTTAGCGTGCCCGTGAGCTTGCGCATCGCCTGCGACATCATGCGCGCCTGCGCGCCGACGGTCTGGTCGCCCATCTGGCCCTCGAGCTCGGCGCGCGGCGTCAGCGCCGCGACCGAGTCAACAGCGATCACGTCGACCGCACCCGAGCGCATCAGCATGTCGACGATCTCCAACGCCTGCTCGCCGTAATCCGGCTGTGACACCAGCAGCTCGTCGATATCGACGCCGATCCGCTGCGCGTACAGCGGGTCCATCGAGTGCTCGGCGTCCACGAACGCGCACACGCCGCCAAGCTTCTGAGCTTCCGCAAGTATGTGGTAGACGAGCGTCGTCTTGCCCGAGGACTCTGGGCCGAAGATCTCGATGATGCGACCGCGCGGCACGCCGCCGATCCCGAGCGCCAGGTCAAGCGACAGCGCTCCTGTCGGGATCGCGTCGACCGCCACGCGCGCGCCCGGATCGCCCATCCTCATGACGGCGCCCTTGCCGAATTGGCGCTCGATCTGTGTCAGCGCGCCCTGCAACGCGGCCTGACGCTTGGCATCGGACTTCGGATCCGCCGATGCAACAGGCTTGGCGCCTGCCTTGTCCTGTTCGCTCATGCTCGTTTGGCTCCTTGTCTGATGCCTTTCTGGACCGCAAGTTACGACTCGCATCGGACGGAACCACAGAACATTTGTTCGTACAAGAGCGCTTTGTGCCAACTGTGTGCCATAACCGTGCCGATCGCGTCACAAACACCGGTCACGGGGCTTTTGGGAGCGGTTATCGTTTCTCGCGGATGCCGGGCGCATCAGATTCGGAGGCGCGCGAGTTCGCGCTGGCGTTCCGGTCGTTTCTCGACTGGCTGCACTCCGACGCCGCGGCCCGGGATGAGCGCAACGAGGTGGTCGCGCTGGCCGCCGACTTCCTCGGCGCCACGGCGTCTGCACACTCGGTGGTCACGCGCTCGCTGCACGCCTTCGAGCACGTCAACCTTCAGACCGCGCTCGACGCATGGTCCTCCGAGCCAGGACGCAAGGTCGAGGTGCACGGCATCTCGATCCCTCCACATCACGGCGACGTCTCCCTGCAGCAGCTGATCACCGGCAACGCAATGCCGCCGATACGCCTGTCGGCGCCGCCGCTGGTGGACCTCCCCAACGGCCCCGGCTCGACTCTGGCCTGTCTGCAGCTTGGATTACTGCTCGTCACCGACGCGACCGGCCGCTACGTGGTCATGGTGAACGGTCCCGGAGAGCACGACCCCGCCCTCGATATCGAAGTCGCCGGCCTGCCGGTCGCCGACGCACAGGCGGTGCATGCTCGTCTTGACGAGCTCAGACGCCGGCTCAACGTGTATCGCGGCCACCTGCTCGACGTCAGCGCGACCCCCAGCGGCGGCATCGTCCTCGTGTTCGCCGAGCAGCCCGGCATCGAGCGCACAGACGTGATCCTTCCCGAGGCGGTGCTGGGAAGGGTCGAGCGCCATGCGCTTGACGTGGCCGCGCACCGCGATGCCCTCCTGGCGGCCGGCCAGCACCTGAAACGTGGCCTGCTCCTATACGGTCCGCCGGGTACCGGCAAAACACACACGACCCGCTATCTGGTGGGGCAGATGAGCGAATACACGAGGTTCGTGCTGACGGGGCGCGCACTGCGCGCGATCGGACCGGCGGCGGAGCTGGCGCGCGATCTGCAGCCTTCCGTCATGGTCCTGGAGGACGTGGACCTCATCGCCGAGGAGCGGACCCGAGGGCCGGGTTCCAGCCCCGTCCTCTTCGATCTGCTCGATGCAATGGATGGCGCCGCCGGGGACGCCGACCTACTCTTCCTGCTCACGACCAACCGCTCCGACCTGCTCGAGCCGGCTCTCGCCGCGCGTCCTGGCCGGGTCGACGTCGCAGTGGAGATCGCTCTCCCAGGCGCAGATGCGCGCCGGCGACTGCTCGAGCTCTACGGCCGCTCCTTGGAATTGCGGCTCTCCGAGGCCGAGACCGACGAGATTCTGGAGCGGACCGACGGCGTCACAGCCTCATTCCTGAAGGAACTGCTGCGCCGCGCCGTGCTCGAGTCGTTGCAGGAGCAACATGAGCCCGCGGCGGAGATCACCGCGGCCCACGTCGGCCGTGCGCTCGACGACCTGATGGACGTCGGTCAGCAGGTCACGCGAAGCCTGCTCGGTGTCGGCGATGACCGTGAGAGTCTGCCTCCGGGAGGCGGCGCCGGCGCGCTCCCTCCGGACCGTGGCATGCTCACAGGACGGTCAGCCGTGCGCTTCCGCATGACCGGACGCTGAGGCAAGAGGCGACCCCTCAGTCGCTTTCGCCATGCAGCACCCGCACGACCAGATGCATCGCGACCGTGGTGGCACGATCGCGCACCGCCGCCCGGTCGCCCGGCAGTCGCGAGGACCGCGTCAGTGACCGCACTGCGGGCTCGGCCCCCTGCCGCCCATACGTGACCGAGAAGCACACGAGTCCCACCGGCTTCTCCGGCGTGCCGCCTCCGGGCCCGGCGATGCCCGTGATGCCCACGCCGACGGAGACGTCGAAGCGTGCTCGGGCGCCATCGGCGAGCGCCCGCGCGACCTCCGTCGAGACGGCCCCGTGCGCTGCGATCAGCTCCGGGTCCACTCCCACGAGATCGGACTTGGCCCAGTTGCTGTACACGACCGCGCCACCGATCACGTATTCCGAGGATCCCGGGCGCTCCGTCAGACGGGCGGCAAGCAAGCCGCCCGTACAGGACTCTGCCACCCCGATCGTCTCGTGATCGCCCAGCAGCACCGCCGCCACCTGCTCATCGATCGTCGAGCCGTCGCGTGAGAACAGCTTCTCGCCGTGCCGCTCGGCGATGAACGAAAGCAGCGCGTCGTAGTCCGCCTGCGCGTCCGGCTCGAAGCGCGTGACGACCTCAATCTCGCTGCGCCTCAGGCAGGTGGTGATCTCGAGCGGCGCGAGCCTCAGCCCGGCGGCGTCCGCGCCGCGCAGCGTGTTCGCGATCTCCGCCTCCGGCAACCCGAACAGCCGCATGACCTCGCGCCGGTACGTGGTCGCTCCGAAGATCGCGGCCTGGAACGCTTCAGAGGCGACAGCGTCCTCCCACATCGGCTGCAGCTCGCTCGGCGGCCCGGGAAGCACGACGACAGTGGGTCCGGCGCCACGCGCGGCCGGCGGCACCACGAGGCCGGGCGCAGTTCCCCGGGGCGCCAGCACGGTCGCCCCCGATGGGATCACGGCCTGCTTGCGGTTGGCCGCACGCAGCGCCTCACGGTCGGCGTCGGGCCAGCGCTGCAGCGCCGGTTTGAGGATCTCGCCGATGCGCGCCTCGAGCGCTCTGTCGAGCACCATCTCGCGTCCGCAGAAGCGCCCGACGATTTCCGCTGTCAGATCATCCGCTGTGGGCCCGAGGCCGCCGCTGGTGACTATCACCGCGACACCGGCCGCCGTCATCTGCTCAAGCGCCGTGAGCAGATCCTCGGGACGATCTCCGACGACCTCGATCATCGCCACGTCGACACCCAGGTCGAGCAGCCGCTCGGACAGCCAGGGGCCGTTGCGGTCGTTGATGATCCCGGTGAGGACCTCCGTGCCCGTGACGAGGATGCCGGCCCGGACGGCGGCCCGCCCGGTGAAGACCGCCGCGTCGCTCACTGCCCGCAGGTCGGGGGTTTGGTCAGCGGCGAGGCGCCCTGCGGTGTGATCTTCAGCCCGATCGCGGAACTACCCGTGATTGTGTAAGCCTTGCCGTCAACGGTCGCGGTGACATGGGAGTTCCCAAGTGAGACCAACAGTTCCGAGGAGCTTTGCGATGGAATCGTCTGGCCCGCGTTGTAGATGACGCCCGGAACGAGCGGCTTGCCGGCCTTGTTCTCTACACAGACCCAGACCGTCCCCGTCGGCACCAGCGCGAGCGTGGCCTTGGACGGCGGCGCAGGCGTCGTGATGCTCTGCGTGGTGCCGGTCGAGCTTCCCGTCGATGTGTGCTTGTGCTTCTTCTTGTGGTGATGGCCCACGTCAGCGTTCGTGTTGGTCGGCGGCGTAGCGTTGCTGCCGCCTCCGATCACGGTCCCGATCACGTACAGCGCGACCACGATCACGACTACCGCGAGGCCGATCACGCCGCGCGGCGATAGCAACCAGAGCGTCGCTCGACTGGGGTTGCGATGCTTGTCGCGCTCGCGTGCGGTCGAGGCCATCGCGCGTACCTCGTGTTCCATCGGCCGTTCATAGCGCCGCTTGAACTCCTCGACGAGCAGCCTGCTGTCGAGCCCGAGGTAGTCGCCGTATGTCTTCAGAAAGCTCTTGACGTAGACGGGGCCGGGGAGCAGGTCCCACTCCTCGTTCTCGAGCGCGCGGAGGTATTTGGCACGGATCTTCGTGCCTGTCTCCACCTCGCTGATGTCGATGCGCGCGCGCATGCGCGTCTCGCGCAGAGTCGAGCCAATCTCCGCCATACCGCGAAGCGTACGCTGCGCTACCGGAAAGCACCTGCACAAACGGCTGCAGGTTCCACGGACTTCGCCGTTTTTTAGCTCCTGCGGGCGTTACTCGCCGAGGGTGTGCTCGGCGGTGGGCGGCTC
>Ga0182024_10006835_pt1 | contig 24864 bp, 25 predicted proteins | sample P32metaG_FD_120480 | JGI IMG/M metagenome (GOLD analysis project Ga0182024, IMG submission 120480) | Permafrost microbial communities from Stordalen Mire, Sweden - P3-2 metaG (Illumina Assembly) | ecosystem: Environmental > Terrestrial > Soil > Wetlands > Permafrost | place: Sweden: Stordalen...
GAAAGCTCTATTTCATTGAAAGCAGGAAGATCGCTGACTACTCAGAGGGGGAGCTCCTGGTCGCGACCCTTGGCAGGTCCGGCAAGGAGCCTCCGCTGAAGGTCAAGGATACCTACGAGGAGCTCGATTGGTTGGCCCAGGACATTGTCATCATGAGGAGGAGGGCGAGAGAGCTTTCCCACAGGATGAAGAGGGTCCTAGACGAGGTCACGGAGGACGAGGCGCGGATAGGGGCCCTCATCGACGGGCTGTCGCTGGCTCCAGAGGAGAGGCAGATAGCTTACCTTATTTTCGCAGAAGACACACCGGATAACGCGAGAGCGATATTGAGAAAGCACTACGGCTGCCGCGACCCCGACGCAGCGATGAAGGCGGTAGCCGCCAAGATAAAGAGGGGAAAGAGTTGAAGGGCAAGAATCGCGCTCCGAACAGGCCGCTCGTGATGGTGACGAATGACGACGGGGTCTTCAGTCCGGGGATAGTCGCGCTCTCGGAATCTCTCTCGCCTCATGCTAGCGTCGTCGTCATCGCGCCGGAGGGGCAGCAGAGCGCGGCGGGGATGAGCCTGACCTTCCACCGGCCTCTGCGCGTCGAGAAGGTCCTGGTCCATGGCAGGCTGTGCCATGCCGTCTCGGGGAGCCCCGCCGATTCCGTGATGGTCGGCGTGAACAAGATGCTCCCGCGCCATCCAGACATGGTGGTGTCGGGCATCAACATAGGGGAGAACCTCACTATCCAGGACATCCTGGCCTCGGGCACCGTGGCCGCGGCGATGGAGGCCGCGCTCCTGGGGATACCTTCCATCGCGTTCTCCATGGAGGTACCCTCCGCGAGACGCTTCAGCCACGGCCAGAAGGACTCGCGCTTCGACCTCCCGGCCCGCGTCGCGACGGAGATAGCGCTCGAGGTCCTCGAGAACGGGCTGCCCAAGGAGGTCAATCTCTTGAACGTCAACTTTCCGTGGAACACGAGAGAGGGGACCAAGGTGAAGCTCACGTCCATCGAGGTGAGGAAGTATCGCGACTACGTGATAGAGAGGAAGGACCCGAGAGGAAGACCGTACTACTGGGTCTGGGGCGCGAGGCTCCCTACCTTTGAGAAGGACTCGGACGTGTATGCGGTGCACAAGCTGGGGGCGATCTCTATCTCTCCGCTCTCTCTAGACCTCACCCCGACGGTCGCGAAGCAGGTGAGGCTCTTCGGCGGTCGTCTCAAGGACAGGATAGCTACAATGTACCAGAACTTGAGTAGCTCGCATAAATAGGGAGGCGGGGAATTATGGCTCGCGGCAGAGAAAGATTGGGGAAGATAGCGTAGCGTGGAGAAGAACACCCGGGCATGGGGGACTTCAGGTAACGCCGCTGCGTTGCCGGATATCCATTTCGTGACTCTCTCCCGACTGGTCCGGCTGGCCTTCCCGCCTCTCTTCTTCTCATCCATCCCGAAGAGGGCGATAGGGTTTTCGTATCCCAGCGGCAGAGAAGGAGGACTCCTCGGAATGACGCTCCTGGCCATCACCGTCTCGACAGGCTTTCTGCTCTCAAGGATCGTCGGCTTCCCTGGCTTCATCCTGATGGTATGGTTGACGGGCGGCACGGCGGCGCTCATGCTCTACAACTCGACCGGGGGAAGGATAGCCTTCCTCAAGAGTTACTGTTCCACCTGCAGGCTGAGACCGATCATAGAGGAGCACGAGCTGATGCACCTCAACGGCGAGCCGAGCGAGGAAGTCGTGTGGGGAGAGGCGAGGAAAAAGTACACCTACGAAGGGCTCTCCCTTGCGAACGACCCGAAGATCTGCAGCTTTTGTCCCATCGCCAAAAAGCTAAGAACGCACTGACGGGGGAGTCGCGAGCTTGGTTCACAGAGTAGCGGTCCTGGACGAAGATCTGTGCCACTCCGATAAGTGCGGGCTAGAGTGCATCAGGGACTGCCCCGTGAACATCAACGGCGAGGACTGCATACACCTGGGTGAGGAGAAACTCGCCGTGATATCGGAGTCTCTCTGCATCGGGTGCGGCATCTGCATCAAGGTCTGCCCCTTCGACGCCATCACGATCCTGAACCTCAGCGAGGAGCTGAAGAAGGACAAGATCCACCAGTACGGCATCAATTCGTTCAGACTGTACCGCCTCCCCACCCCGAGGAAGGGCCAGGTAGTCGGGCTCGTCGGCAGGAACGGCGTCGGCAAGTCGACGGCGCTGCAGATACTCGCCGGTCAGCTGGTCCCAAACCTCGGCGACTACGAGCGCGAACCGTCCTGGGACAAGTTCCTTCAGTACCTCAGCGGGAGGGAGATGAAGGAGCATTTCAAGCGCGTCTCCATGGGAGAGGTCAGGGTCTCGCTCAAGCCTCAGGCGGTGTACAAGCTACCCGAGGTCTGGAAGAAGGACGTGCGGTCCCTCCTGGAGAAGGTCGACGAGACGCACAACGTCGAAGAGGTCGTCAAGGAGCTCGGTCTCGAGGAGGCGATGTCCAAGAACATCCCCGACCTCAGCGGCGGAGAGCTGCAGAGGGTCGCGGTCGCAGTCGCGGCCCTGAAGGAGGCCGATATCTACATGTTCGACGAGCCTTCATCCTTCAACGACGTCTATCAGAGGATGGCGGTGTCCCGCCTGATCAGGGGTATAGCCGAGAAGGGCAAGTACGTCGTGCTGGTCGAGCACGATATCACGTTCCTCGACTACGCGAGCGACTACGTCCAGATAATCTACGGAGAGCCGGGCGTGTACGGGGTCGTCTCAGCGCTCTATCCGTCCCGCACGGGCATCAACGCGCTGCTGGAAGGGATGCTCCCCCAGGAGAACGTCAGGTTCAGGGAGAGGGCCGTCACATTCGAGGCCCCGACGGCCGTGGAGAGCCAGCAGTCGACGGAAGTGGTCGCGAGCTACACCGACGTGAAGAAGACCTTCCCGGGCTTCTCGCTCGAAGCTCACGGAGGAGAGTTGACGAGGGGCATAGTGCTCGGAATCATCGGTGCCAACGCACTGGGCAAGACCACGTTCCTGCGCATCCTAGCCGGAGAGGAAAAGCCCGACTCCGGAAGCGTGAACATCGGCGCGAAGATAGCGTACAAGCCCCAGTACCTCAAGAATGACTTCAGCGGGACCGTGCAGGAGTTCTTCAGCGAGAAGGTCGGGAAGGGTTACGACGACCCCAACCTACAGGCGGTACTTGCGACCCCCCTCAGGATGGAGAAGCTCCTGGCCCGCAACATGTCGGAGCTCAGCGGAGGAGAGCTTCAGAAGGTGGCCATCGTGGCGACGTTCGCACACGAAGCCGACATCTACGCGCTGGACGAGCCGAGCGCGTTCGTGGACGTCGAAGACAGGTTCGTAATCGCCAAGGCGATCGGCAGGCTCGTCAAGGCCGCGGGGAAGAGCGCCATGGTGATCGACCACGACATCCAACTGCTCGACCTCGTCTCGGACAGGATGCTCGTCTTCACCGGGAAGCCCGGGGTGAAGGGCTCCGCCACCGCGCCGCTTGGGAAGGAGGAGGGGATGAACATCTTCCTCAAGGAGGTCGGCCTCACCTACCGGCGGGACATCAACAGCGGGAGGCCGCGCGTGAACAAGCCTGACGGCAAGCTGGACAGGGAGCAGAAGGAGAAGGGCCAGTACTATTATGTTACTCAGGGCACTCCACGCGAAGCTGCAGACGAGTGAGCGCCGAAACGAAATAAGTAGGACGCAGCCTCGGTGCGCCTCGTGGCGAAGCTTCTGCAAAAGTCGCTCGAGGGGGTTCTTCCGCCCGGGCAGGCCAAGGCGCTAGAGACCGGGATCGACATCATCGGCGACATTGCGATAGTGAAGCTCGACGCCTCCGTGAAGGATCAGGGCCGGGCGGTCGGGGAGGCGATCCTGGCGTCCATGAAGAACGTCAGGGCCGTCTTCGACCAGGAGGGAGGGCTCGAGGGTGATTTTCGACTCAGGAAGCTCAGGCACGTCGCGGGGGAACAGAGGACCCTCACCACGCACAAGGAGAATCAACTGCGGTTCATGGTCGACGTCGAAAAGTGCTACTTCTCCCCCAGGCTCTCGACGGAGAGGCTGAGGATAGCCGACCTTGCGCAGCCGGGCGAGACGGTCCTGAACATGTTCGCGGGCGTGGGGCCCTACTCGAACACGCTCTCCAAGAGGAAAAGGGCCACCGTCTATAGCAACGAGCTGAATGGGGTCGCGTTCGAGCTCCATGTGCGCAACAACGGGCTGAACAAGGTCGGGGAGCTCACGAAGATGTTCCAGGAGGACGCGGCGCGGCTGCCGGAGATGATCGACGTCAAGTTCGACAGGGTGCTCATGCCTCATCCCTCGCAGTCCGACCGGTTCCTCCCCGCGGCGGTCGCGATGGTCAAACCCGGGGGATGGATACACTACTACAGGCACGTCTCAGGCTACGACCTCGCAGAAGCCGAGCGAGAGCTGGACCGCGAGCTCCGCCAGATACTCGGCGACGGTGTGAAGTTCGGCAGCCGCAAGGTCAGGGAGATAGGCCCGAGGTATCTCGAGCTGGTCGCCGACATTCAGGCTCCTCTGTGATCTGCGTGCCTTGCGCGTGCCAGCAAGCGGGCGACCCTGATGGGCTCAGCGAGAGAGCCCTGCAAGGTGAAAGAGTCGACGACCTGGCGCGCGTCGTCCTCGTCTATCGAGGCCAGCCTGGCATAGACCTTCTTCCCCGTCTTCAACGCCAGGGTGGCCCTGCTCCCGAGCCGCCTGTACAGCAGGAGCTTGGCTTCCCAGTCCTCGAAGCGTACGCGGATCGCGTCCTCGATTCCTGGCGACTCCCTGTAGGTGAGGCAGATTACGGGGACGCCCGTCTTATCCGCGAGCGAGTCCACGTCGACGACGTTGTAGTAGCTTATGATTGCCCCGGAGAGCAAGATCACGTTCACGTCGTCACGGCGGAGCCCCCTGTACATCCGTACCAGCGCCGAGGTGGCGTCGTCACCTCCTACCACCGCGCCGCCGAAGACGAAACCGTCGAGCACAAGGTCGGACCTCATCACGACACCCGCGATCGTCGATAGCCGGTCCGTCTTGCGGAAGCTCTCGGCTATCCCCAGGGCCCTTATGGCCCGCTTGTTGGGATGGACCCGCATCAGGACGCAAAGGTCAGCGGAGCCTTAATACCCTTCTCCGGGTGCGCCGACTCGGCGTCAATGAAGTAACAGAGTTACGGATACATCAATATGACCGGAAGGCATTTGACTGAGACGCCGTTCACAGTATCTCGAGACCCTCTTCGAACCTGTTGACGGAACTGAGGAAGTCGCGCAGGACGAAGATAGGGACGACGGGCACCCCGACGACCAGACGGGTCGGCGCGTCGAGGAGCGTGAGGATCACGGGAAGGATCGGGATACTGAGTGCCAGCTTCTTCTTGTAGAGAGAGGTCCGTTCTATCTGCTCGTTCGCTATTCTCTCGAGCACCGAGGGTGCGAAGCCCCTCCCCCAGTGCTTGCAGTCCACGGAGAGCCCGAGACCGGAAGACTCGGCGAAGATGTCTATCTGTCTCCTTGGTTTCGTGAGGATGATATTGCGCTTCACGGAGTAGCCGCTGGCCTTCAGCAGGCGGGCGCAGAACTCCTCGAACTCGCTCCACGACAGCAGCGAGCTCACTGACTCCGGCGCGGCCCCGGTCTTTATGAGAGCGACCGCCGCCAATACCCTGTCGCCAGAATCGGGACGAAGCCCCAACTGGGTCGAGAGGTCCTCGAGGATGGCGAGGGCCCTCCCTTCGCCCCTTGAACGACGGACGAGAAGATGGAATAGGCGGTCCTGGGTTTCTGACACCGGCTTGACGTCTCCGGTATCGCGTCTGACTATTTGTGGGCAACGCGTCGGGGCGGCAGAACCACCTCTGGTGGTCGGATGAAATCAGAGGACAGGAACGAGCTCTGGCTCGTTCCCACCAGTTTTCTCTATTGAGAGATCGATTGGGCCGAGGTACGCGGGTAGCCGCGCCTGCGGCTGGAGCCGAGCGCGAGGGCTGCCACTAGGACCGCCGCTACGATAGCCATCCCACTCAGCACCATCGGAGACAGTGCGGTGGTCGAGCTTGTTGAAGACGACGCGGTAGAGGCGGAAGTGCTAGGAGTGGTCGAGATGGTGATGGAAGTCGTAGAAGTGGTCGAGGTGCTGGTCGCAGCTGCAGTCAGCTCCACCGCCTGTGTCAGCGGGTTGAAAAGATCCGACCCTGCGGACGACGTCCAGAGTGAGACGATGTACGCACCCAGCGGAAGGCTCGCAGGTACCGTGAACGTCGCCTGCCCTGTGGGGCCGGTGGTAGCATTCTTCTGGTACGCGATAGCGCCGCTCGAGATGAGCTGCAGGGTGACGGTCGCGTCCGGAGCGGGACTCGCCGTCGTCGACCCGTCGGGCGTCTGGAGCGCTGTCACGGTGATTGTCTGGCCGGGGTTGATGATTCCCGGAATGGTCGCCTGCTGAGTCAGCAGGACAGGTGGCATACCGAGTTGCGGTGCCATGAGGTTGCCCCAGTCGAAGGCCGGGTTCTTTGTGAGGATGGCGAAGGCTGGTGACGTCGAGTCGGAATAGTCGGTCAGGATGAACGGTCCGTTACCGATTATCCCATTCCCGTACTGGGTGATGAAGCCGATAGCCGCGGTGTAACCTGCGTCCGCTTGCGCAGAATTGACCAGGGTGACGCCCGTGAGCTGTTGCAGCGAGGCGAACTCCGGCGGAATGTAGGAGCTGGAGGCAAAGGAGGTCAGTGCTGCCTTCAGGTTGGAGACATCAGTCGGACTGACGAGGGAGAGCCAAGGCAGGTTCTCGGTGGTGGCAGCGGAAGTGGACCAGGCGTCCTTGCCTGTGGAGACCAGGTTGGCCATGCCGGCGTATATCTGCCATGGCAGCATCCCCCGCGCACTAGTCGTAGGTACGAAGGCGAAGAGCGCGCCGGCGGCGTTTATGCCAGCGAAGTATTGGTCGGGATAATAGAAGGTCGTGTAGACCTCCACGGATGTCGAGTTTACGATCTGGAGGCCGAGGACCGTGCTCCAGCTGAAGCCGAGCTCAGCGGCGGCGGTTCCGTCGTAGACGGAGCTGTTCGCGTTCTGGGTCACTTCGCCGGCGAGGATGTACTGGTAGAGTATGTCTGCGAGCGTTAGGGGCTGTCCGTCCTGCCACGACTCTGTCATCATCGGAGCGAAGTTTGCTATCACGGCCGTCTTGGCCATGGCACCCGCTGCGACGTTCACGAACTTGTCCAAGGTGGAGTTCATCACGACGGCACTGGACGGGATTGGGACCGTCTGGGTTGGGCTGTCAGCCTTGACATCGAAGCTCCATCCGTTGGTATACAGATAGCCAGTGGAAGGCTGGTAGAAGACAGGTGGGGACGAAGTGGCCTCGGACCATGTGTTGCTGTAGCTGTCCGCGTACCCGGCGACCGGGTTGAGCGACGATCCGGCGATGTGCCGTACTCCGATGTCTGCAGAGCCAGATGCTGTGTTCATGGTTAGGAACGAGAGCGCGTTCATGATCGGGTCGTCGACGAAGTTCGCTGTGATCCCTTGGAGTGAGGAGGACGCCACATAAGGCGCGAGCGACTGGGCAAGGCCGATTACGACCGCCGCCTTCACCCCCGCTGCGACGAGAGCGCTAAGGTCGGCATCCCGTTGAGCGAAGCTCGAGAAGTTGGTGTTGAAGAAGTCGATAGTGTACTTGTCAGCGGTGTTCAGCAGTGCCACCGTGGAAGGCTGCTCCTGGGCGGTGACATTGTACGTGCCGAAAGCTAGCCCGATTGAGTCGCTGGCCGGAATCGCACCCGCTGCGGTGCCGTAGAGCTCGGCGAAGCCTTCGTCATAGTATTGGTAAGTGTCCCCGTAGCTCGCGGGATAGATGTCCCACGTTGCGTTTGCAGGGGACGTTCCATACACCGCGGTCTCTGCCACCTGCAGCGTGCCGGGGATCAGGTTCACCTGGAAGCCTACCGATTCAAGCTGGCTTGCGAGGTACCCGTCATACTGGTGTCTGACCGGGTCGTCTGTCCTGTCGAAGATGTTCACGACTATCGGCTTGCCATCGTAGTACCACTGGGGGGTTGAGCTGAACTTGAACGTCGCGCCGTTCGCTATGAGCGAGTTGTAGATCGTGGTGTTCGCTATCGGGATGGAGTCGGTGATGTTCGAGAACGGAGCGGTCGCGGCCGAGGTCACCAGCTCGTCTGGTTCGCCCCCAAAGACCGAGTAGGTCGCGATGCCGTCTCCTCCGAGCAGAGTGCCGACGAAGTAATCCCTACCTACAAGGTAGTTCAGCGCGTATCTGACCGGCTGGAACTGGAACGGGTTGAAGCCGTCGGTCGTGTTGGCGGGGTTGACCTCTAAGCCATACCAAGCGGCAGGCGCTACATAGTCGTTGAAGCCGGATGTGGGGATCGTCGATGCCTCAGTCGGCGTCACACCGAAGTCGTAAGCCTGGATCTTGCCTGCTGCCAGGTCGGAGACTCCGGACGAGTCCGAGCCGTCGTAATCGGTGAGCGTAATCTTGTTGAGCAACGGGGCGGAGGGGATTGAAGAGCTGGCGGTAGTGGCACTCTGAGCGCGCACGAACGGGACAGCCACGAGAGAGGATAACGCCAGCACTGAAAGTATCATCAGAGAACCGAGAAGCTTCGGATTGGAGCCTAACTGCAATTCTTCCGGTATATTGCAGCATTGAAGAGATATATAATGGTTCTCCGGCGCCCGACGAACTCTTAAAAGGAGCAGCGTCAAATTAGACCAAGATGGGGTATGCCCGCTTTCTGGTCACAAAGACGGCGTCCTATGTGCTCGCCCTATTCGCCTCGGTGTCACTCCTGTATGTCGGCATCTACCCCAGCCTGCAGAAGGTGATCCAGGGTTCAGCAAACGAGGCGGCGAGTGATTTCCAGAGGACCCTGATAAAGGACCACTCGGGCATGTCTCTTGCGCAGGTCACACAAGCCGTCGCGACGTACAAGGCGACTTACCTGAATGGCTTCGGCTTCAACCAGCCGTTCCCGATAAAATTCAGCCTGCAAATAGTGAACTTGTTCGAGTTCCACCTCGGCTCTGCCTACTTCCTTCAGGCCCCGAACGGTTCGAAGCAGGTCCTCGACATCGTGGTCGCCTACCTCCCCAACACGATACTTCTCTTTACCACGGGGACCCTGCTGGTGGTCGCCGTCGGCGCGTTGCTGGGCCTGCTCGCTGCGAGGTCTGCCGGTGGCATGCTAGACAGGTCCGTCCCGATAATCGCCGTCGTGCACTCCAGCATCCCCGCGTTTTGGATCGGGTTCATTCTGATAGCCTACTTCGCATATTCGCTTAACATCCTACCCTCGGGTGGTATATCTTCTGTCCCGCCTCCGGCTGGCCTGCTGCCGAACTTCGCGGATCTCATGGCGCACATGACCCTCCCTCTGGCGTCCTTCTTCATCGTGAACGTCGGCGGGTTCGCGTACATCGTCAGGAGTCTGGTCGTCTCCACGATGGGTGAGGACTTCGTTACGACCGCCCGGGCGAGGGGGATGACCGAAAGGAGGGTACTCTTCAAGCACGTGCTGAGGACGGCGTCGCCCAGTCTCGCTACCCAGTCGATACTGGCTGTGGCCGGCTCCTTCGGCGGGGCGCTCACCACTGAGGTCGTCTTCAGATGGCCCGGGCTGGGGCGCCTCACATTCATCGCGATAACCCAGAACGACCTTCCCGTTATCATCGGCTCGACCTTCGTCCTCACGATAATCCTCTTCCTGGGCCTGTACATCGGAGAGCTGACGTATGGCTTCCTGGACCCGAGGATAAAGACCGGGGACTAGCGGATGGAGACACAGAGCACCGATAGGAGTTACCTTCGCGAATTTCTGAAATCCAAGTCAGGGGTTGTCGGAGTTGTCATGCTAGTTCTGCTGATCGCGACTTCTCTCTACGTCATCATCGCTATCCCTCAGTCGGAGGCGTACAAGTGGCAAAACCCCGCCGCCTGGCAGGGCAATCCGACCTCGGTACCTCCGGCTTGGGTCAACTACTTCGGGGTCGACGCTCCACAGACGGTGGACCTGAGCCTGAACAGTTGGGCGGGCTCGTCGTCGAGCAGCAGCGCCGCATACAGCGCTTCGGTTTCATTCACTTGGAAGCACGGGGTACCGCCGAGCAACCTGCTCGTCGTCCCCAACTTCAGCGGCAACGCTTACGAGGTCGACGTCATCTGGACCAAACCAGACGGCAACATGGTGCAGATCGGTCTTTCGTCGCCGGTCTCCGGAATCGGTTACGACCTGACCACGGCTTCCATCAGGCAGGGCTTAGTTCAGTATATCCAGTCGCAGACGCACACGCTCATCGAGTCGGTCGGGCCGGCTGGAGAGCTTGCGGCGCTCTTCAACGACGACGGGCCGAACATCCTCAACAGCAGCGTGCAGCAGGGCACCTACATCGTGACAGTTCAGGTCGTCGGCAACCAAGCGCTCTCCCTATCGAACTCCAAGGTGACATTACTCGGCGACTCGTACGGGACCATGGGGACCGACAGCGAGGGCAGGCCGATCGACCTTGGGGTGCTAGCGGGGCTCCCGTGGGGGTTGGAGATCGGGGTGTTGAGCGCGGTCGTGGGCGTGGTCGGCGGCGTCTTCTGGGGCGGGCTGGCCGGGTTCTTCGGGGGATGGAGGGACAAACTGCTTTCCTGGGGGATGCTAGTTGGGATCGCCATCCCGTCGCTCGCGTTCATAATCGCCATCTCGTATACGTTCCCGCTCACTCTGCTTACGGAGGCCCTGCTCATCGCGGTGTTCTCCGCTCCCTTCTTCGGGATCATCGCCAGGTCCGTCACGCTCTCGATCAGGTCCCAGACATATGTGGAGGCGGACAAGGCGATGGGTGTTTCGGCGGCCAGGACCTTCTTCACCCACTTCCTCCCCAGGTTGACGCCGGTGACCATAGCCTTCACGGCCCTGAGCGTGTCCGCAGGCATAATCTTCGGAGAGACCCTGGCGTTCCTCGGGATAGAGCCCGCGAACGTGATTACGTGGGGAGGGATCCTGAACGACGCGATATCCTTCGACGCGTCCGTCCACGGATGGTGGTGGTGGGTCCTGTTCCCGGGCATCATGATAATCGTGTCCTCATTGCCGTTCGTCCTGGTAGGTTTCGCTCTGGACAGGGTAGTGGCCCCCAGGGTAAGCGCCAAATGACCGCGCTCCTGGAGGCAAAGGGGCTGAAGATATACTACGCGTCTCCGAGAGGCGACGTCAGGGCCGCGGAGGACGTCAACCTTGAGGTCGGACGCGGGGAGATCGTGGGGGTGGCGGGGGAGAGCGGCTCGGGCAAGACGACGATCGCCCTCGGCATCATGCGGTTGATCAGCAAACCGGGAAGGATCGTCGGGGGGGAGGTCAACTTCGACGGCACCAACATCCTCAACGTCCCAGAAGAAGAGTTCAGAAGAGACTACAGGTGGAGCAGGATGTCGATGGTCTTCCAGGGTTCGATGAACGGCTTCACCCCCGTCTTCACCATCGGCGCGCAGATAGACGAGGTCCTGAAGATACACGGACGGGAGGGCGGGGAGCTCGCGGTGAGGAAACTGCTTCGAATGGTCGACCTCGACGAAAGCATCGCCAAGCGCTATCCCCACGAGCTGTCCGGGGGGCAGAAGCAGAGGGCGTTCATCGCCATGGCGCTCGCCCTCGAGCCCAAACTGCTCGTCGCGGACGAGCCGACCACGGCGCTAGACGTCATAACGCAGGCCACCATAGTCAACCTACTGAAGCGGCTGAGGCGGGAGATGGGCATCTCGATACTGCTTATCACGCACGACCTCGCGCTGATCTCGGAGGCGGTGGATACGCTGTACATAATGTACGCCGGGCGCATCGTGGAGGATGGGCCGTCAAAGACGATCTTCGGCAAGCCCAAGCACCCCTACACGCGCGGTCTCCTCGCCGCGACGCCGACGCTGCAGAGCAAGGATATCACCGGGATACCGGGATTCATGCCGGACCTGGCGAACATGGCCGAGATGTGCAGTTTCAGCCCCAGGTGCCCCTTCGTGATGGACAGATGCCGCGTGGAGAGGCCGAGACTGGAGAGAGTGGAGGGAGAAGAAGTTGCCTGCTGGCTCTTCTAGCTCCGAGCAGGAGGCGGTGCTGCGCATCGAGGACGTCAGGGTCTTCTTTACGAAGAAGAGGATGTTCGAGAAGGCGTCGGTCGTCAAGGCCGTCGATGGGGTATCCCTCAGCGTGGGACGAGGAGAGATCCTGGCCCTCGTCGGGGAGAGCGGCTCCGGCAAGACGACTCTGGGGAGGGCAGCGATAGGGCTCGTCAGACCCACAAGCGGGAGAGTCATACTCGTAGACGGAGAGGAGCAGAACGTCGGCACCGCAAGGGGAAGGCGATGGAAGAGACTGCGCAAGAAGCTGCAGATCATCTTCCAGGACCCCTTCTCATCGATAGACCCCAACATGCGGGTGTACGACGCTCTCAGGATCCCGCTGGTCGCGCAAGGGATAGGGAGGAAGGAGGAAGTCAGCGCCAAGGTCGCCGAGGTGATGAAGCGGGTAGGACTCCCGGAGCAGGTGGTGAACAGCTACGTCTTCCAGCTCTCGGGAGGGCAGCGGCAGAGGATCGGCATCGCGCGGGTGCTGCTCTTCGATCCGACCCTGGTGGTCGCCGACGAACCCGTCTCGATGCTCGACGCATCGCTCAAGGGCGACATCCTGCACATCATCGAGAACGAGTCAAAACAGAACAAGGTAGCGTTCCTGTTCATAACGCACGATATGGCGGTGGCCAAGGTGGTCGCGAGGAGGATAGCGGTCATGTACCTTGGAAAGATAGGCGAGATAGGGCCGGCCGAGGCCCTCGTCCTCGATCCTCTGCACCCCTACACCAAGGCGATGCTCCAGGCATCGCCCGTCATCGACCCTTCGATGAAGGACCGGGTCAAGCAAGTAAATATCATAGGCGAGGTGGCGCTGTCGACGTCGCATCCTACCGGCTGCAAGTTCCATCCGCGCTGCCCCTATGCGATGAAGGTCTGCAAGGAAGAGGAACCGCAGCTGAAAGAGGCAAGGCCAGACCATTTCGTCGCGTGCTGGCTCTACTGATCAGGCCCTCTCGGCGATGAATTCGATTACTCCCCTGACGGCGACCACGGCGCCCGCTATCCCCAGAGCGAAGGAGATGATCAGGACGAAGATGGACTGGAGGGCGCTCCCCGCGAGGTCCAGGACGATCGAGCTGAAGAGGAGTGTGACGCCGATGATGAGCGCCCGATACGCGTGGTTCATCCAGTCTGTGGGCCCGGCACGATATTTAGAGATTCGGAGCCGGTTGGCTCTGTCGGCTCCGTCTGAAGAGGCCCAACGCGATGCTCCCGTCGACGACGACCATCACGACCAGGATCACCTGGAGCCAGTCGACCGTGAGCAGGCCGCCGATGTGGGCGCCCCCCTGCACGGCCGAGGTCACGTAGAAGAACGGGTAGTAAACGGTGCTCGATGTAAACCCCAGCGACTGCCAGTACCCTAACCTGTAGACCCGGTCGCTGTAGACCAGGGACACCAGTATTATCGCGACCACGTTGAAGACCGCGATGTTGACGAGCGAACTCAGCTTCAACTGTGAATCCGGCCCGCCCATCTTTACTTAAGAGTTCCGAGTTCCCGATTCGCCAACTTTAACAACCGAGCGCATGATGCGTGGCCGTTTTGAGTTCCGGCTCCAAAGTATCGAGGGCGGTGGTCTACGCCGTCCTGATACTCCTGGTGGTGGCAGGAGCCTCCTATCTGATCAACAGCAGGGTCGGCGGGCTCCAGGTCTACGACGTCTATCCGACCAATAGCATGCTCCCGACGCTTGAAGTGGGGGACCTCGTGGTGGTCCAGAGCGTCTCCTACTCGAGCCTGCACATCGGGGATGTGATCGTCTTCTCGCCACCCGACGGGAACGGAGGGTGTCTCGACCTCGTGATAGTGCACAGGATCGTGAACATCACTGAGCAGGGGCTCTACACGCAGGGGGACAACCGCCTGACCAACCCGAGGGCGGACGAGCCGCTGAGCTGGCCTCCGGTGACTCCGAACTGCGTCAAGGGCGAGGTGATGTTCTCCCTCCCCTACCTCGGACAGATCTCCGAGGCGTTCCCGCCCCCGCTGAACTACATACTGGTCGCGATAATCATCGTCGTCATCTTCATGATCGAACTGTTGGGCGGCGGCAAGAAGGAAGAGCCGACGGAGGCGAAGGAGCAGTCCGGGGCGCCTCCGGGTCAAGTACCCTAAAACGGTCTGCGTACAGAGCTTAATGAAATCCCGAGAGGGCTTTACCCCTGAATGGGTTCGAATTCAGGTTATCATGGGGCTTGAGTATACCGCCGTCTGCTTTGTGATGGTTCTGTCTTCACCGCACGGGTCGCACCGAAACGAGTGCTGCTCCCTGATTGTGATGGACCTCGGGAATGGAGTACCTAGCACCTTGACTACGCTCTCATCCCTTGGAAAGATAGGATCGCCGACAATGCGCATGGGATGGCCCTTAGAGCAGTTGGGTATCTCTGGCATTTTGCTCATACGAGCTTTGGTGCAGGAGGCCGTCCACTTATTCTTTGTCGTGAAAAGGGAACGGGACCCTTGTGAGGAGCGACAAGGGTCGGCGCTTAAAGGAATTTCAGCCGCTTCATCGCAAATTCGAGGACGGTAGGTGCTGAAGGAGAGCGAGGTCTACCGCGCGGTGAATAGCCTTCACGTGCTCCTGGAAGAAAAGAACCTGATGGTCTACTGACGCGCGGAGACCTGGGCTTTTATCGCCTTCATCTCGGCTTCGGATATCTCGTCCCGCTCGTGCAGCGTACGGACGAGCTCCAGAATGTCCGTCAGCGCGTGTAGCGCCACGCCGGATTTCTTCAGGTTCGCTTTCCCTCCCTCGAGCCTGTCGATGAGGACGGCCACGTGCTTGACCTCGCCGCCCTCTTCCCTGATCGCGTCCACTCCTCCTAGGACAGAATGCCCCGTGGTGATCAGGTCGTCCATCACGAGCACCTGGGACCCCAGCTTGAGCGACCCCTCTATCCTCTTCTGCCTGCCGTAGTCCTTTTCCTCCTTCCTGACGTAGATCATCGGCTTCTCGAGCTGGAGCGCGACGGGCGACGAGAATGCGAGGCCCGCCGTGGGGATCCCGGCGATGACGTCGAATTTGCCCAGCCCCACCTCGCTCTTGATCAGCGCGAGATAGGCATCGACCACATACCTGTAGGCGCCCGGATAGCTCGGGACCGCTCGGAGGTCCACGTAGTACGAACTGAGCTTTCCGCTCGAGAGGGTGAAAGTCCCTATCTGGAGCGCCCTGACCTTGACGAGCACCATTGCGAGTTCCTCGATCAACTTCTTCCTTCCCTTCCAGCTCATGTCCCACCGAGCCCATCCGCCTGTAATAAGGACTATCGAGACGGCGCCTCAAGAAAAGGTTGATAGAAGCCGCGAAGGAGGGAGTGGTAGGAACCTCGTTTGGAGATTTGGGTCCCCTATGGAGACGTGGAGTCGCTCTTGACGCTGCAGGCCGAGAACCTCGGCGAGCTCGTCGACCCCGCCCCAGAAGGTCATGCTGAGGAGCTCGCGCAGATGCTGAAGGAACGGGTCAAGGGATTCGAGAGGCTGGTGGTCTGCGACGGCAAACCCGCGACGCTAAAGCTCCTAAGGGCCCTCGCGCCGCACCTCCCGCAGGATGGGACGGTCAAGCTCAACGCGCCTTCCCCAAAAAGCGTCGAAGAGGGCGTCCCAGCGATCAAGGGGCGCGTAACGAAGCTCTCGCCGCCCTCGGTCGTCGTCCGCGTCGAAGGCGCGGAGGTGAAGCTCCCGCCCGAACTCACGCAGGGAAGGAACCTTGTGCTCGCGACCGGGGAACCCGACCCGCTCTTTGGTTACTCCGACGCGAGAGTCGCGGCAGCCCTGTCGTACATGCCCGGCGCGAGGAGGCTCGCGTATGAGGCCAGGGAGGGCGACGCGCCGGCCTTCCTGAAGGAGACAAAGGCCTACGCGACCATAGCATCGCTTCTTGAGAACGCACGCGGGTCCAGCTACGTCACCGTTATCACAAAGGGAGGCGAAGCCTTCTCGATGATCGACGGCGGAGCCAAGGATGCCGCGGGACACTTCTTCCCACAGACGCTCAACCCCGCCAAAGGGATAGTCGTGGGAGCGGGAGGGAGGGGCTACGACGACACCTTCTCGCGGTTGCTCAGGCTCGCGACGGGCACACTCGGAGCCGTTAGGAAGGGGGGAGATATCCTCTTGATCGGAGAGTGCAGAGAGGGTATCGGCTCGGAGGCCCTTCAGATGCAGGCTCAGGGCAGGATCAGCGAGGCGAACATCCGTCGCGGCTTCTACGCGGACGGCATGGAGGAGACGGCCTACCTGAGCAGGTTGAAGGACGACTATTCGGTGACGCTGCTATCCTCGCTCCCGGACCTCTATGCGAGCGGCAGGTTCAGATTCAGGGCAGCGAAGAGCGCCGGCGAGGCGCTTCAGAAGGTGTTCTCGTCGGCCGGGCGCGGAGCGAAACTCCACGTCTTCACCCGGGCATCCGAGACTCTCCTCGCTTAGATCGGACGGGTGAGGAAGGTCTGGGGGATCGGGATGCAGAGCCCCACCAGGAGCAACGCGACCAAGAAGAGGAGTTTCCGCGACCTCGATATCCCCGAGACAGAGTCCAGCGTCTCGTTCGACGGCTGGATGGCCGCTAGCAGGAAGATTATCAGGAAGAGCACCCAGTAGTTCGGGACGTCGATGGCGACGAGGAGGAACGCGGTGACCATCGTGGTTATCCTGCTCCCTCGCTCCCCGAGCACGAGGGTGGCCATCCTGCCGCCGTCGAGCAGCGCGGCCGGTATCAGGCTGAAGAAGGATATGAGGAAGCCGACCCATGCCGCTATCTCCACGGGGGAGAAGAGGGCCACCTCGCCGGAGGGGACGGCGGCTGTCAGGCTGTTCCCGCCCAGCGTGAGGGCCAGCGTCTGGAGGACGGACGGGCTGCTGTTGAGGGTCCCGGGCTGCCCGACAGCATAGACGACAGCGTCCGGCGCGCCTATGAGCGCGACGGCGAACGCGACGGCGACCCCTACCACCGCGCCCACGAAGTAAAAGTCGAACAGAGAGTCGCGGTCGATCGTGGGGGAACGGAGGAACGTGATAGAGCCGAAGGTTGGGAGGAAATAGAGCACGGGGAGGGAGACGAACAACGGGATGTTCGGCAGGTAATACTGGAGCGACGATACCTTCCCCCTCCGCCGCGCGACGAACCGCTGGGCGACGTCGCGGGCGATGAGCACGGCAGTCACCGCCAGCACGAAGCTGGCGCCGATCAGGAGGACGTCGCCACCTGCCACCTGCGCGTAGATCAGTCCCACGCCCCATCCCGTGGCGATGATCGCGACCACGGAGAGCAGTATCAGGAAGACGGGAGTCCTCGCCGTCGTCTTCGGTAGCTCCGGATCCTTCGTGACCACGAGGACCGCATTGTCGGGGCTGCCGGACAGGTGCGGCGTGATGCCAAGGGGGGTCAGCTTCCCGTAGAGAGCCCTGAAGACGGCCTTCGAGCGGTCGTCGTAGACGACGCTGTACTCGGTCGAGCCGTCGTCTCTCGCGAAGACGTCCTTCACGGTGAAAACGGAGCGCACCAGGGACTCGACTTGGGGGTTCTCCGACAAGGAGAAGAAGGCGGCCCGTCCGTGTCGCTTTAAGTCTTGGCCGCAAGAAATTTATTAGTCACGGCCGCGGGAGAGCGTCTGTCGGATATGCAAGAAACGGCCACGAGCAACGGAGGCGACTATTCGGTAAGGCACTGTACGCCTGAAGACATACCGAGCGTCATCACCGTGAACACGCTTACGCTGCCCGAGCACTACTCCGACTACTTCTACTACGAGATCCTCAAGGACTTTCCGCACACTTTCCTCATCGCCGAGAAGGACGGCAAGGTGGCTGGCTACATCATGTGCAGGATCGAGTACGGCCTCTCCATGACCAAGAGGTTCGGGCTCGCCAAGAAGGGCCACATCATCTCCGTCGCCGTCCTGGAGGAGTACCGGAACAAGGGGATAGGGAAGAAGCTAATCAAGGAGGCCCTGGACGAGGTACACAAGGAGTCAGGCAAGGAGTGCTACCTGGAAGTGCGCATCACGAACGTCGGTGCGATCGAGCTCTACAAGCGGCTAGGCTTCAACGTGACCAGCACGCTGCACGGCTATTACAAGGACGGCGAGTCGGCCTTCACGATGGCCATGTCGCTCTGATGCCGAATGGGCAGCTTCGCTGACTTCTCCTCGACGCTCGACCGCGTCCGAGAGACGCCGGGCAAGAACGAGAAGGTCAGGATCTTAGCCGAGTACCTGCGCGGTATGGACGAAGACGACGCGGAGAGGGTCGCCAGGTTCGCGACGGGAAGGGCCTCTCTGAAGGGGAGCGCCGACGAGACGCAGACCGGATACTCGGCCATAATGGGGGTAATCGAGGAGATCACCGGCCTCCCTCCCCGGGAGATAAGCCGCATCTACGTCAAGTACGGCGACCTCGGCCGCGTTGTTGAGGAGGTGATATCCGGGAAGAAGGAGACGACCCTCTTCCATGAGGACCTCAGCCTCCGAGATGTCGCGGAGACGTTCGAGGTCATGACCGCGAGCAAGGGGAAGGGTTCCAACTCGCTCAAGAGACGGCACCTCAAAGCGGCGCTCCTCAGGGCCAGCCCCGCCGAGGCGAAGTACCTAGTCAAGATACTCACGAAGGAGATGAGGATCGGGCTGGTCGATGGCCTGGTCGTGGAGGCGCTCGCGGACGCCTACGGGTCCGACCGCGAAGCGGTGCGCGAGGCTCACCTTCTCCTCGGGGACGTCGGGCTCTTGGCCAGGCAGGCGAGGAGCGGCTCCCTCGCCTCGGTGAGGCTCGAGCTGATGCGGCCGATGAACTTCATGCTTGCGGAGCCGATGCAGACCGCCGATGAGATTTCGTCATACTTCCAGAAGGAGGTCTACGCGGAGGTCAAGTACGATGGCGTGAGGGCCCAGCTGCACAAGAGGGGGGACGAGGTCAGGATCTTCTCCAGGAGGCTGGAGGACATCACCGAGAGCTTCCCTGAGGTAGCCAGCGGTGCTAGGGGGTTCGGTGGTGACATGCTGGTCGACGGGGAGATCGTCCCGTTCAGGGACGGGAAGCCGCTCGCGTTCCAGCTCCTCCAGCGAAGGCTCAGGAGGATAGAGGGCTTCGAAGAGGCGCAGTCGAGGGTCCCCGTCAGGTACTTCCTGTTTGACGTCCTCCTCATAGGCGACGTGGAGCTCTACAGGAAGCCCCTCCGAGAGAGGAGGGAGGTCCTCGACAGAGTAGCGAAGGGGACCGATTTCCCGCTCGCCGATATGACGCCCGCGACCCGGACGGCGGAGATATCGAAACTCTTCAGGAAGAGCCGGAACCGGGGATACGAGGGACTCGTCGTGAAGGACCCGGACAGCCCCTATACGCCGGGAAGGCGCGGCAAGTCCTGGGTCAAGCTGAAGGAGGAGCTCGATACGCTCGACGTGGTGATAGTCGGGGCCGAGCTGGGTCACGGCAAGAGGGCGGGCAGGCTCTCCGACTACACGTTCGCCGTCCGAGACGGCGGCGCGTTCAGGGTCATCGGCAAGGCCTACTCCGGGCTCACGGACGTCGAGATAGAAGAGATGGCCGTGAAGCTCAAGTCGATCACGATCAAGGACGACGGCTACTTCAGGCGGATCCGTCCCGAGCTCGTCATCGAAGTGGCGTTCGATAGCGTCCAGAAGAGCGACAGGCACGACAGCGGGTTCGCGTTGCGGTTCCCCAGGATAAAGGCGATCAGGACAGACAAGACCCCGGAGCAGGTAGACACCATCGAGAGGGTGAAGCAGCTCTATGAGTCCCAGAAGGTACGGTCAGAGCCGTAGAACCTGCGGAGCTCGACAGCTAGCGCCCCATAGTCGGTGACGCCCTTCCCCACGAGCGAGTCCAGGAAGCGGGTCCTCCGCTCCAGGTCCGAGGCCATGCGCTTGGCGGAGTATCCGTAGCCGGCAGCCTTCTTCTCCAGTTTGACCGAGTGCTCTGGCGAGCCCTCCCAGCCGCCCTCTCCGTGCTTGAACAACGAGTTCCACTCCGGACCAGTCTCGACCACCTCTTGGACGTACCTCGCCCCCTTCTGGTCCCGTACCATGAAGACCACGGCGTCTATCAGGTCCAGCGAGGAACGGGCCACCGAGAGAGGAGGCTGAGTCAGTCTAGCCACGAACCCCTCGGTGTTGGAGGCATGGAAGGTCGTAAGGCAGCCGGATCCGGAGGCCGCGGCCTGGAACAGTACCTGTACTTCCTCGCCCCTCGACTCGCCCAGGATGACAAAATCAGGCCGCTCCCTGAGGCTCAGCTTGACGAGGTCGAAGAGGGATACGTCAGAGCCCGCAGACTGAGTATGCTTGGTGTGGAGGGGTTTCCATCCGCTCTGCGGGAGGTTGATCTCCCTGGTGTCCTCTATCGATAGCACCTTCCAGTTGGGGTTGATAACGGTGCCCAGCGCATTGAGCAGGGTCGTCTTACCCGAGGCCGTGACGCCGGCGAGCACCACGAAACCCTTCATCTCAAGCAGGAGCCAAAGGTACGCGGCGACCTTGGCGTCGAGGGTGCCCGAGTGCATCAGCTCGGCGATGGTGTACGGGACCGTCCTGAGCTTCCTTATGCTGAAGCTGCTGCCGAGGCTGGTGACCTCCTTCCCCCAGGTCGCCGCGAGCCTGTATCCTTCGGGCAGCACGCAGTCGATGATCGGGGACGAGACGGAGAGGGACCGGTTCGAGCGGTGCACGAGTCTGGATACGATCGCATCCAGCCTCTCCCTCTGCGGGAAGACGATGTTGCTCTCTAGCCACCCGTGGGAGTTGTGCTTCCTGTGCCAGATCTTGACGGGCCTGCCGAGGCCTTCGCAGGAGATGTCCTCAATCTCGGGGTCCCTGATGAGTGGGTCGATGGTCGAGTAGCCCAGTATCTCGCGCATCAGATAGTAAGTCGCCGCCTTGAGGTCGTCCTCGCTGGTCCTGTCACCGAGGTAGCCGGCGCGCTTGAGTTCGGCGAAGAGGTAGCCGAGCGGGTCGATTGAGATCACCGGCGAGGGAGCCAGCCAGGACGAGAGGGAGGAGATGGCGTCGGCGACGGTAGAGTTGAGCCCCGGCTCAAGGTAGGGCTCCTTGACCAGGTATAGCCCCTTGCCGTCCGCTTCGTAGACATAGACGGTGTAGCTCGACCTGTAGGTCACGGCTCCCTTCTGTATCTCATAGTTCACGAGATAGTTCTCCAGCATGGCCCCGCCCCGCGGCGGGTCGAACGGGATGGAGTCGAGCACAGCCCCCTTCCTCTTCGGGCCCGCGTGGCGCAGGCGCCCCGCGATGGCCGACCTATACCGAGAGACTGACCGTTCTAGCTCCAAAGGTAATAGCCACCGTTCCATGCGTCCCCGGAGGAAGCTGCAGCACGCACATCTCCTTCGGCTGGAGCGCCGAGCAGCTCGAGCTCCATCCCTGCGCGAGACCCCCGCCCACATAGACCGAGGTCAGCCCCGCCTGGTTCCACCCGTAGTTGAACAGCCAGACGTACGTCCCGGAGGAGTTGCTCTGGGTGGCCACGACGGTGAGAAGCACGCCGGCCTCGCTCGCTGCATTTTCGGACCCCGTCAGCAGCACCCCGTTCGCGCTCCTGAGCGAACCAAGGGATATCAGCGCGACGCCACCCAGCACCGCTATGGTGATGGCGAGCATCGACACCGAGGAGACGACCTCGCTTACACCGCTCGACTTATGCAATGCGGTCGTAGCTCCCATCGAAGACCATCAGAAAAGATCCGGATAGGCCGCCCGTCGGGACGTAGAGCACGAAGCTGGAGGACGGGAGGGCGCCCATTATGGGAAGCGCGCTGATGTCCGCATCAGGATACGCGACGGCGGTTCCGTCTGGCCCCGTGACGGTGCAGGAGGAAGCGTCGGCGAACATTACCTCCTGCCATCCCGACCGCACCTCGAGCGCGTCGGTCCAGTACCCGTCTATCCAGGCCCTCCCGTTCCCGGCGGCGCGGAGGACGCCATCTCCCGTGTAGACCGAGAAGAAGGTCGTCGCGTTTGCGAGACAGAGCTGATGGGACGTGCCATAGCGCGTCCCATCGAAATAGAGGACCCCGACCTGCGAGCTCGCGGCGCCGGCCTCGAAGGCCAGAGGGGTGCCCGGTGAGGAGGCGTTGACCACCACCAGCACTAGCGCCGGCGACCCGCCGACCTGGCTGACCTGGTTCGTGAAGACGTCCTGTTCAGGTGGCGCGAACCTACTGACGCCCTCGTAGACGACGTACGCGAGCGAGAGAGTGATCGAGACGAGTATGAGCGTGGCCACGAACGTACTCACCCCCTTCGAGCGCCTCATGCCTGGACGTTGAAAGCGCGGGAAAGCTGGTTCCCCACGGCGGTCACCGTGAACGGCGCGAAGGAGGGGATTGAGAAGTTGGTCGTCACCTGGGCCGTGAGTATGTCTCCGGGCTGCAGCGTGGTCCCGCCGGAGGGCGAGGACAGCAACGTCACGTTGGAGCCGGAAGTACTGACAAACTTGAACGTGTCAACGCTTGCGTTATAGCTCACCGTGAACTCGCTCAGGGTTATCGGGACGTTGCCGTCGTTCTTGATACTCAGGATGATGCTCTGGCCGTTCGGGGCCACGTTGATGTCGGTCAGGTCCATAGAGGGGTTCCTCACCTGCGACACTATGAGCTGATCGAACTGCGTATACAGCAGACCCCCTATCGACAGAGTGATCACGACCAGGATAATCGTTGCCAGAAACGGGCTGATGCCCTTGCGAGTCTTCATGGGCTAACACATCATCCCGCTATTTAACCGCCAATCGGTGCTCACAGGACCCCGAGGATCAGGAGGGAGGCGAGGGTGGACGCGAGCAGTATCGGCACGGCGAGAGCGTGCCGTGCCGTCTGCGTGTACAGCTTGGAGAGCAGCAGGCCGGTCATCATCGAGACAGCCGAGATCGAGATGAGGATGTAGCTCTTGGAGACCTCCCCGAACGCTGGCAGGAACGGGACCCCGCTCTGGTTGAACGTGCTCAGGAAGGACATCGCCGCAATGGAGATGCCCGGGACTATCACCCCCACCATGAAGAAGGGAAGGAGCGACCGCGAGGCGTTCCGTCGGGCGTCGGCGAGCCTCTTGAAGAACGAGGAGAGCCTCTCAAGCTTCTCGTATCCCGCACCCGTGACGAACGCGACGGACAGCATCCCGAACGAGAGTCGGACGAGCCACGAGGGATGCGAGATCTTCTTCTGAGCCTCCTCCGGGCTGGAGCCCAGCATTATCGACTGCTGGAACGCTGCGAGAGGACCCTTGATCGAGGTGAAGCCTCCTCCTCCCCGACCGGACGTGACCTTGGAGAGAGCCTCGGGGAGGCTCACCCCAGCCTTGCTCTCCTCCGCCAGGTCATGGAGCAGCACGCTGACCTCGTCCTCGCCCCTCCTGATCCTAACGTAGAGCCCCCGCGTGCTCAGGACGCCGAGCGTCGAGACCAGAAGCGGCACGAGCAGGGAGAGCTCCACCGAGATTAGCCCGAGGTAGTACAGCACCGTGGAGGCAGCCCAGACGGCGATCGTCAGGATGAGCGGATAGGTCGCCCCCCTAGAGTTGTAGAGGACCGGCTGGGCCCCGTCCATCAGGAGGAGCAGGACCCCCGAGAAGACACCGAGCACCGCCAGCGAGACCAGCAGTATCTCGGCCGCAGCCAGCCCCGGGATGGCCGCTGCGACCATGTCCAGCCCGACCGGGAACAGCGCCAGCACCATGAGGGACACCTCCGCGAGCGAGCCGACCGACTCGGAGAAGGCCCTCCACCTCGCCTCCATAAGCTCTACCTGCCTGAGCGACTCGCCCTCCACATACTCGACCACGCTCTTTCCGGTGGTGAGCGTGATCATCAGGCTGTGTATGAACTGCCTGAGCTTCTTGCTGGGATGCGCGCCGAAGGTCCTCTCTAACACCTCCGCCGGCGCCCCGGGGGCGAACGCGAGGTCGCGTTCCATTATCGCCGCCTCGCCCCTGAACGCCGGGAAGACGTCGTCGCCCAGCGCCGCCACCCTCCTCAGCCCGTCGTCTATAGTGGGAGACGAATCGCGGGAGAATATGGAGAGGAATATGAGGAAGAACGGCAGCTCGGCGTCGACTGACCTCTGCCGCGTATGCGCAAGGCTGAGCGGCAGCAGCAGGGGCGCCGCCTGCACGAGGGCGAGCGAAGCAACGATGAAGAACGCCTGGGGTCGAGGGAGAAGGAAGGCCAGAAGCTCGCCGGCTATCGGGTACATGAAGAGCGAGAGCGAGAACCTCGAGTAGACGCTCGGCGGAAGATAGATGCGAGCCGAGCTGAGCAGCGAGGAGAACCTCCCATCGAGCGACGACGCGAGCCCCTTCGTCGGGCAGACGGCCGCGAGGCGGCCGACCAGCAGCTCGTAGTTGGGGGAAGACAACGGTGAACACCACAAATCCGCTTATAAAGAGCGCCAAGATGGTCGTGCGAGATTGTTCCTGCAGATCCTGATGGCGGTGTCGTTCCTCATCGCGGGGTATCAAGACTTCAAGGACAGGGCGGTCTCTGATATCGTCTGGATTCCCGCCATATTCGGCGTGGTCCTCGCGTTCTTCTTCACCCCCTCCCAAGACCTTTTCCTGTTGCTCAGGATCGGGATAATAGGCGCCGTAGCGTTCGGGGTCACCTGGTACGGTCTTCTGGGACAGGCCGACGGGATCGCGTTCGTTCTTCTGGTGGCACAGGTCTCGGCGATGGAACTGTTCCCCCTCCTGGTCTCCA
>Ga0182024_10006836_pt1 | contig 24861 bp, 28 predicted proteins | sample P32metaG_FD_120480 | JGI IMG/M metagenome (GOLD analysis project Ga0182024, IMG submission 120480) | Permafrost microbial communities from Stordalen Mire, Sweden - P3-2 metaG (Illumina Assembly) | ecosystem: Environmental > Terrestrial > Soil > Wetlands > Permafrost | place: Sweden: Stordalen...
AGGCGCCCCAAAGCCGTGACCCACGATCGCCGTCCACGACAACGCCAGCCGCGAATCGATCCCGCCGGCGATGGTGACGTGCGCTAAAACGACGATCCCGAGCAGCGCAAAACCGATCCCGACGCTGCACAGCACGAGATACTTCCAGGCTGCTTCGAGGGCCGCCGCTTCGCCGCTGAACCCCACCAGGAAGGCTGTCGCGAGCGTCGTGGCCGAGATGCCGAGCCAGAGTGCGGCGAAGTTCTGTGCCAGCACGACCAGTAGCATCGCGCTCCAGAACGCGCCGAGCAGCACGAAGTACACCGACTTTCGAGACCAGATTGTCTCGCTGCCCCCCCACTCGGGTGAGAACGTCCCGATGGAGAAGACGGTCGCAAGAAAGCTGAGTATCGAGACGATGACGATAAACGTAAGCGACAACCAGCCAATCGATCCGGCGACCGACAGCGGCAGCACGGCCGCGACCGCGGCAAGGAAGATGCGCACGAGCCGCCGCGTGCGAAGATCGGGAAACGCCGTCGTTACGATCGCCGCCAGCAGCGGCGCGGCGACAACCCAGGCGATCATCCGCGGAGTCTCCGCAGCGACTCGACATCGAGCAGCGGATCGTGCACGATGATTGCCCTCACGAGCGCCAGGCCGACGAACATTGCGATCAGCGCGTCGAAGGCCGTGCCAAGCTCGATCGGCTCAGGCAGCCCCGGAGCCAGCATCGAACCGGCGAACCCGATCCCGATCCCGAGCACGAGCAAGCCGATCATGTGCGCGAGCAGGTTTCGGTGGACGATGAGCATGCCGACGCCGCACAAGACGATGAACGCAACCAGGTTCAGCATCGGCACCGACGCCAGCGCCGCCATACCGGACGCCAATTCTGCCGCCAGCGCGAATGCGATCACGAGCAAGAGACGCACCGGCACGGGAACCGACGGCCGCAAATCCTCGGCGGCCGGATTGACGCGCACGAACAGCCCGATCGCGAGCGGTGCAAGCACAACCTTGAGCAGCGTTGCAACGGCGAACAGCGCAAAGGTTGCGGGCGACGCGAGGGCCGCTCCTGCGCCTAGCACGGCCACCGTCAGGGCGAGCACGACGTAGGCGATCAAGACCCCGACGGCACGCCCATTGAGGATCAGGACGGCACCCGTAACGAGAACGATCAGGCTCGTCGTCATACGAGCACGCCGAACACGCGCAATCCGATGCTGGTCGCAGCCAAGATGAGCGCGGTCGCGAAGAGTTGCGGGACTTCGAAGAGCCTGAGCTTCGCGAAAAGTGTTTCGACCGCGGGGACCACACAGATGATGGCGAGGACCCACGGCAGGTGCCGCCAACCCTCGGCGCCGCCGGGAAGCAGCAGAGACGCCAGCACGAAGAAGCAAAGCTGACGGATGAAACCGGCGAGCTGCAGCATCGCCAGTTGCCAGCCTGAGTACTCCAGAACGAGCCCTTCGTGAATCATGGTGAGTTCGTAGTGGGTTTCCTGGTTGTCGATCGGGATGCGTGCGGTTTCGGCGAGCAATACCAAGAAAAACGCGGCGAACGCTAGCACGCCGGCGAGACCGAACGGCACGTCCATCACGGACGGGAGGTGCGTTCCTTTGCCGACGACGGCTCCCCCGAGGAGCGCCAGGAGCAGTGCCGGCTCGACGAGGCTGCCGAAAGTCATCTCGCGACTGGCCGCCATTCCGGCGAAGACGCTTCGGCTATCGAGTGCTGCCAGCGTCAGGACAAAACGGCCGAGGCCCAGGAGGAAGACCAAGGCGATGATGTCGACGATGCTGCCGAGGGCATTTCGCACGACGATCGGCAGGAGCGCTGCGAACGTCACGGCGACGCCGAGCGCGATCCCGGGCGCGATCAGCGGAATCGGCGAGACGCCGTTGGGAAGCAGCACTTCTTTGTTTGCGAGCTTTGCCAGATCGCGATACGGCTGCAGCGGTGACGGGCCGGGGCGGCCTTGGAGGTTTGCCCGCAGCCGCTTCATCACGCCCTGCACCAAGGGCGCGAGCCCGGCGATCACCAGGACCTGAGCGAGCAGGATCATCGCGCGAGCGCGACCGTGACGATCAGCGCGGCAACAGCGTAGGCGACATAGAGCCGCAAACTGCCGCTTTGTACCAGACGTGAACCGCGTGCGAACCGCAGGACCGCCGCCGCAAAGCGTCGCGCCGCCTCATCGACGATGTAGCGGCTGCGGGTCCGATACGAGATCAGCGACGGGAACCAGTGCGAAGATCCCACCTCGTACAGACGCTGACGGTCCGGGAACAGCACGAAGGCGAAGATCGTGCGGAGGGGCTTGGAGAATGCCGTCGCGGTATACTGCGCGGCCGGAGTGACCGGCGATCCGCACGTCCAGGTCGGCACGCTGCGCACGCCGCGACGGCGCGCAAGCATGACGCATAGCAGAGCGCCGGCGAGCGGCAGCAGGGCCACGGTGAGCGGCAAAGCCGGCAGAGTGGGCGGAATCCGAGCCGGCACGTGGAGCGTTTCTCCGACGACGGCGGCCAACGGCACGACCGCAAGCGCTGGGACGACGCCGAGCAGGATGCAGAGCACGGCCAGCAATCCCATTCCGATCGTCGATGCATCGGGCCGCTCGCGCACCGCGGCTCGTGCGCTGGGGCGTCGAGATCCACCCAAGAACACCACGCCGAAGACCTTGACGAAACAGGCGGCCGCGAGCCCTCCGGTAAGTGCCAGGCCTGCGATTGCAGCAACGAACGCGACCGTCATGGTCAGACCGTTGCCGACCGTTCCGCCGATGAGACTCTGAAAAGTCAGCCACTCCGAGGCGAAACCGTTGAACGGCGGCAGACCGACGATCGCCGCGCATCCGATAAGAAAGAGCGGCGCCGTCCACACGAGCTGGCCCCAGAGACCACCCAGTCGCTCGAGATCGACCGTACCCTCCGCGTCATTGACCGCTCCGGCACCCAAGAACAGCAGTGCCTTGAACAGCCCATGGTTGATGGTATGGAATAGTGCTGCGAGCAGCGCCAGTCCCGCGAGCACGGAATTTCCAGCGGATCGTGCTGCGAGAGCGACACCGATACCGATCACGATGATGCCGATGTTCTCGACCGAGTGATATGCGAGCAGCCGCTTGAGGTCGTGATCGACGAGTGCGTACAGTACGCCGCCGATGGCGCTGATCGTGCCGAGCCCGACGAGCACGATGCCCCACCACAGGGTGCTCGGCGCAGCGAGTTCGAGCGTCACGACGAGTAACCCGAACAGGGCGACTTTGAGCATCGCGCCGGAGAGCATGGCCGAGGCGCTCGGCGGAGCCACCGGATGGGCGCGCGGCAGCCAGAAGTGCAATGGCATCAAGCCGGCTTTCGAACCGAAGCCGAGCAGCGCGAGAACGAAGACGGCGTCGCGGACTGCGGGTGACAGGAGTGGCGCGTGCGCGGCGATTGCATCAAACGACGTGTTCCCGGCAGCGCCTGCCAGCAGCGTGAGTGCGACGAGCACGCAGAGCGCACCGCTCTGGGAGACGACCAAGTACGTGAAGGTCGCGCGACGCACGCCGCGGCGTTCGTGATGAGCCGCGACCAGAAAGGCCGAAATCAGGGACATCGCCTCCCACGCGAACAAGAACAGCGCGACGCTGCGGGCAATAAGCACCAAGAGCATCGCGGCCGTGAAAGCCGCGATGAGCAGAGGGTCCTGCGCCGCGCCTCGGCGCGCGCACCACAGGGCCACGGCCAGTGCGAGGATCGCGAGAAGCGCACAGAACGGCGCGCTCAACGGCGTTATCGCGGCGGTCAACGTGAGAGCTGCAACACTCCCCTGAATCGTGGCAACCGGAACGATCGCGCCGCGGGCAAAGCCGGCCATCGCGACCGCAGCCGCGAGAGCAGCGACGGCGCACGTCGCCGCGATGCCGGCTGATCGGATCAGGGCGCGCTGGGCCTGCGCTGGCTCGCGGCCCGTCGCGACTGGATTGCCGACGTCAACGTGCAAGGGCGCGCGGCAACTTGCTCACCGGGCCAGCGATTCGTTGAGCAGCGTCACGCACGCGTACACGGAATCGATGTGCGGGGTCGGCGTCTCGGTGAGGCGTCCCAATTCGACCACCGCGCCGACCAAGGCATCGATCTCGAGCGGCCGGCCGGCCTCGACGTCCTGCAGCATCGACGTCTTGTGCTCGCCGACGCCTTCGGCGCCGGCGATGCGCTTCTCGATCGTGTGCCGGAACACGATGCCTAGCTTTTCACCGATCTGCTGCGCCTCACCCATCATCGCCGCGGCGAGCGCGCGCGTTTGCGGGTTGCGGCAGATCCCCGCCAGCGTACCGTGGGTCAGGGCGCTGATCGGGTTGAACGAAAGGTTACCCCAGAGCTTCAGCCAGATCTCGGCGCGGATATCGTCGAGCACGTACGACTTGAAACCCGCCCGGATCAGCATCTGCGCGAGCGACTCGACCCGTTCGCTGTGCGACCCGTCCAGTTCACCGACGGAGAAGCGATTGCCGTCGACTACGCGCACGACTCCCGGCGCGACGACCTCGCCGGCTGGATAGACGATGCAGCCGATGATCCGTTCGCGTTCGATCGATTTGTCGATGGAACCGTCAGGGTCGACCGCCGCGATCGTACGGCCGTCGTGCGGGCCGCCCTGCCGGAAGAAATACCACCACGGCACGCCGTTCTGCACGGTCATGACGATCGTTTCCGGACCAAAGAGCTTGCGAATGTCGGGCACCAGGCGCGAAATCTGGTGCGCCTTGACGGCGATGATGACGAGATCTTGCTGGCCGGCGTCGGCGAACGTCTCGGCTACTTTGACGTTTCGAGCGACGATGTCGTCGCCTTCGGACTGCACGCGTATGCCCTGGCTGCGAATCGCGTCCGCATGGGCGCGATTCGTCTCGATGAAGGTGACCTGTTCGCCCGCGAGCGCCAGCCGCGCGCCGAGCACGCCGCCGATCGCGCCGGCGCCGATGATTCCGATTCGCACGCCGTCCCCTACTCGAAACGATTGGTCAGTGTGCCGATGCCGTCGATCGCGACCTCGATCGTGCTTCCGGGTTTCATCTTCCCGGCCCCGACCGACGTTCCGCAGGCGATCACGTCACCGGGCATCAGCGTCATGTCGCGCGAGATCGCGCTCACCAGGTGGGCCGGCTTCATCAGCATGTCGCTGACGGGGTAGTTCTGGCGTTCCTCGCCGTCGAGCACGGCGCGAATGGTCAGCGTTTCGGGATCGAGACCGGTCGCGATGACCGGGCCGAAGGCACCGAACGTGTCGAAGCTCTTGGCACGCGCCCACTGCGCGAACGACGGGTCCGCATTGAGCACGTCGAAGGCGGTGACGTCGTTGACGCAGGTATATCCGAAGATGTAGTCGTTCGCAGCCGCCTCATCGACGCCGGTGCAGCGCTTGCCGATCACGATGCCGAGTTCGGCTTCGAAGAGCACACGGCCGTCGTAAAACGGCGGCTTGCGGATCGTGTCCCCCGCGGCGATGAACGCGTTCGAACCTTTGATGAAGTACAGCGGCTCCGGCGGAATGCCGAGCTCCAGCTTCTTGCCCAAGGCGCCGAAGTTGTTCCAGAGCCCGATCATTTTCGTCGGCTGCGTCGGCGTCAGGAATCGCACGCTCGCCGGCGCATAGGTCCGATTCGTCGACGTCGGCCTGCCGAACATCTCGCCCTCGAACTCGGTAATGGTGTCGCCGTCAAGCACTCCGAACGCTGATCGCCCGTCGTGCTCGAAGCGGAGCCACCGTCCCGTGGCAATGTTGACCGTCATCAGGTCCCCCTCAAGCGAATGACGCGTGGCTGCCATCCTTTGGACCGGCGCGCGCGGGTTCCCGTCGGAAGCGCGGCCGGCGCGGGCCAGGTTCGTACGCGCAGGCAGCCAAGCCTAGTCGAAATGGCGATACCGCTCGGCCGGCGTTCTCGACACATCATCGCGTGCGCGGCGGCCGTCGCCGGGCTCGTTCAGCCGGCGGCCGCTCAAACCGCGATACCGGTTCCGGCTGCGACCCCGGCCGGCTTTACCGCGACTGCGCATGCCGACGCTACCATCGTGACGCAAACGCGCACCATCACGGGAAGCGTCCAACTCGGCATGGCCGAGCGCCCGGGGCTGATCCGTATCGACCTGCTGTCGGTGAAAACCGACGCCATGCCGGTGCCGCCGATTCGTCTGACCGCGGTCATCGACCGGCGCGCGAACACGATCACCGTCTGGAACGATCTCAACAAGAAATACTACGTCCAGGCGTTCCTGTCCCAGGCGGCGCCGAGCGCGTCACCACGGCCGACGCCAACGCCCAGCGCGAGCGTGCCGCGCCAAATGTTGTCGCCCTTCGCCAATCTCGACGTGCTCTCCATGACGATCAAACTGACCGGGCACACGTTCACCAACGGCGTGCCGACGACGGGCCTGTCGTTTGACCTGCAGCTTGAGAAAAAAGGCGAAACCGTGCCCCTGCACGTGATGGCGAATGCGCAGATCGTGGACGCATCGACCGGGTTTCCGATGACCCTCGACCTCTCGGTCGAGCGTGACGGAACACCGAACAAAGCGAACCTCACCTATGCGGTCGACGAACTGATACGCGCTGTGCCGCCCCTCGAGCGTTTCAAGCCGCCGGCCGGCTACACGAAGGCGACCTCGATCTGGGCCGTGGTCGTGCGCGGGCACTGAGACCTCGCCGTCGAACGCACGCTGGAGTACGAACGTTCGTGAGGAGGTACGGGTGGTAACGGGAATCGATACGCACGTCTACACGGTGAAGGATTTCGATCGAGCGCTCGCGTTTTATCGCGCTCTCTTCGAGCGCGAACCGGTAACGAGCATGCCGGGCACCTGGGCGGAGTTCGAGCTTGCGGATGGATCGGCGTTTGCGATCGGCAAGCACGAAAACTTTCCGTGGCAGGCCGGTACGATGGTCATGTTTGCGGTGCCGGACGTCGCCGTTGCATCCGAACTGGTGCGCAAGCTCGGCGGCACCGCGGAAGAGCCGGGTGAGTCGCCGGTCTGCTACATGTCGTTTGCCGAAGATACCGAGGGCAACAAACTGGTGCTCCACCGCCGGAAGTGACCGCGATCAGGCGACGCGCAGGTTCCGTTCCGAGGTCAGCGCGATGATCGTGGTCGCGATCGCGCCGAGCACGACCGCGGTGCCGATGAACGCGGCGAAAAGCCCGAACTCGTTCGCGGCGATCCCCAAGGCCAGGGCCGGAACGCTGAAACCGAGATAGCAGGCGACGAGAAATGCCGACAGCATCTCGGCGCGGTGCTCGGGAGGTGAGATGCCGGCCACGATGTTGAGCCCGACCAGATAAGAGAGACCGCCGCCCGCGCCCGTCACCAGCGTCGCGACCGCGACCAGCACGTACGCGTGCAGCGCGACGCCCAGCAGCAGCAGCCACATCCCTGCACCGAGCGTGAGCAGCGCCAGGATGATCGCCCAGCGCGTCGTCAAGCGCTGGGCGAAGATGGATGCCGTGACGGATCCGATTTGGATGCCGGTAATGACGAAGGCCCCGGTCAGGAGATTGTGGAGGTTCAGCGCATTGGCGAGAAACGTCGGCACGAGTCCGACGAAGATCGCGAACGAACCCCAGCCGATGAACGCCTGCGCCGATGCGATGAAGAACGGCCGGCGAATCGCCGGCGGAATCGTCGGGACGACGGAATGCGCGAACGGCCGCGGGTGCGGACACTTTGGAACGCGTGCGACCGCAACGGCAGCGGCGGCCACCAAGCCGACGTGGACAAAGTAGGCGAGGGAAAGCGGATGCGGCGCATATTCCGCCAGGATCCCGCCCATCAGCGCACCCAACGCCGAGCCGGCGGCGACCGCGATCACGGTCACCATCCCCGCCCGACCGCGTTGGTTCTCGGGCATCCATTCACGAATCGCCGCCGCGGCGGCGCCGGTCCCGAGTCCCATTCCGACGCCTTGCACGATGCGAGCCGCAATCAACCACGGCACACCATCGGCGAAGGCGAAAATCAGCGATCCGACGGCCAGGACGGCAAACGCGAGCAAAATCGTGCGTCGGCGGCCGATGCTGTCGGAGAGGCCGCCGAGAAAGATCAGCGACGGGATCAAGGACGCGGCATACACGGCGAAGACGAGGCTGATCTCGGCCGGCGTGAGGTTCCAGGTCCGGTGGTAGAGCTCGAACAGCGGGGTGGGCAGGAGCGTCCCCGCCAGCATCAGCGCGAGCGCGAGTGCGGCGATTGGATAGCGCCCGGCGGCCGGATTCTCGATGGTGATCACGCGCTCGATTCAATAGTCGGCGGGGCGGTGGGGTTGCGCTCGGTAATCTGACCCGTCCATCGAAAGAGCAGCCATGCGAAAAGTGAACGCGAACGACATCGAAGAGCTGGAGTGGTCCTCGCCGGGCGGAAAGTTTGCCGGGACCGGCAAGCAGATCTCCGAGGCCCTGGGTCGCAAACCGGCGTCGACGGACCTTCGCGAGCGGCACCCGTTCGACGTCGAGTTGGCGCGGATCGCGCCCGGAAAAACACCGTATCCGTACCATTCCCACAGCGCGCAATGGGAATTCTACTACGTGCTCGCGGGTACGGGGCAGGTGCGCGACGCTGATGGGCTGACCGCGATCGAACCGGGCGATGCGTTTCTCTTCGAACCCGGTCAGGCGCACACGATGACGAACGACGGTGAGGTGGATCTGGTACTGTTCGTCGTCGCCGACAACCCGATCGGCGAGTCGACCTACTATCCCGACAGCGTGAAGTGGAGCGTGCGCTCGCCCGAACGGCGAGTTCTCCGCTCCGAGCCGCTCGACTATTTCGACGGCGAGGAGTGAGGGCCGCACGGCCGGGGTGTGATGCCGCCGGCAGGGAGAAGGAGTCTCCTGCTGAACGGCACTTCCATGGACGTCTCGCCGGCCCTCACCGCAGAACATCTCGAACCCTGGAACGGGAACATCGTCGATCTGACGATGCTCGACGGCACCCACCGCATCGGCCTTCTGCAGCGGGTCGACCGGAATTGGGTGCGGCTGAAGACGGGTCGCGGCGAACCGAATCTGCCGAACGGCGGGCTGATCCAAATCGATCAAACGACCGTCGTCGCGCGCGCCTCACGTAACTGACGCTCGGCGGCGAGCGCGCCGACCGTGACGCTGACCGCTCCCGGCGCAATCGCGCTCTTCGGGATCACCATCGGTCCCTGACGGTCTCGCGACGAGACCGAGAGGTCCGTTTCGGCTCGAACGAATAGTCGTCGAGCCTGGATGGGAGGCTCGGACTCGACGGTCGCGGTAATCGGACTCGGCAGTATCGGCGGTGTCATCGCCGGTTCGCTGCTGCATGCCGGCCGGCATGAAGTGGTCGCCTGCGTCCGGCACCCGCTCGAGTGCCTGATCGTCGAGCGTCCGGAGGGCACGATCGAGGTTCCGATCCGCGCGCTCACCGATCCGGCCGACGCGGTGACCGTTGATTGGGTCCTGCTGTGCACCAAAGCGCACCAGACGCCGTCGGCCGCGCCGTGGCTGGCCAGCCTTTGCGGCCCTGCCACCCGCGTCGCGGTGCTGCAGAACGGCATCGATCACGCCGCCCGCATCAAGCCGCTGATCGGAGATGCGACGGTCGTCCCAACCATCGTCTACTACAACGGCGAACGGCTGGCCGCCGATCGCGTCCGTTTTCGCCAGGCCGGCCCCTACGATCTCGCGGTGCGCGACGATCCGGATGGCCGCGCGTTTGCGCAGCTCCTCGCCGGGGCGACGATGCGCGTGCTTTTCAGCGACGACTTCGCGACCCTGGCCTGGCGCAAGCTACTGATCAATTCCATCGCGAATCCGATTACCGCGCTGACGCTTTTACGTCAGGCGGTGTTCCGGCGCGACGACGTGCGGGAGCTCTGCATGGCGATTCTCGGCGAGGGCGTGGCCGTCGGACGCGCCGACGGCGCGCACTTGGCGCCCGATGAGGCCGAGCAAACGATGTCGCTGCTGCTCACCTATCCGCCGGAAGCCGGCACGTCGATGTACTTCGATCGACTGGCGGGACGGCCGTTCGAGGTCGAAGCGCTGACCGGCGCGATCGTGGCGGCCGGCGACCGGCTGGATATTCCCACCCCGCTCAATCGCCTGCTGCTGACGCTTCTGCGCGCGATCAGCGACGCTCACTCCTGAATGCCGCGCGCGAGTTCGGAGGCAGGGCTCGCCCGCCGGCCCGAGTACCGTCGGGCGTGCGGATTTCGCTCGACGGGCGTACGGTCGGCTACGATGACACCGGGGGCGCCGGCCTCCCGCTGGTGCTCGTGCACGGGTTCGGCTGCGACCGCACCATCTGGGATCCCATCATCGCCGCGCTGTCCGGGCAGCGGATCATCCGGCCGGATTTGCGGGGCTGCGGGGAGTCGCAATCCGGTGACGGCCCGGCGCTGATGGAAGCGCTTGCCGGCGATCTCGCCGCACTGCTCGACACACTGCAGGTCGAGCGCGCCGTGATCGCCGGGCATTCGCTGGGCGGTTATGTGACCTTCGCGTTCTTTCGCATGTATGCCGAACGCAGTGCCGGGCTTGGATTCGTCGCGAGTCATGCCCGAAGCGATACGCCCGAGGGCGCCGCGCGGCGAGAGTTGCTGGCGCAGGAGACCGAACGCGACGGGAACATGGATGCGATCGTCGCCTCGTACGCCCCGCGTTTGACGGCGCCGCAAGCCGCCGAGACCGGCGTGCAGGACGACGTCGTGGCGATGATGGCGCGAGCGAACCCGCGCGGCGCCGTTCAACTGCTGCGCGGCATGAAGGCGCGCCTGGATTCGTCCGACCTCTTCGCCGACATCGCGGTGCCGACGCTGGTCATCGCGGGCGAGCTCGATGCGATGGTGCCGGTCGAAGCCTCGCGGGCGGTCGCCGAAGGTGTCGCCGGCGCGACGCTGATCGTGCTGGACGGCATCGGCCATTCGCTTCCGCTTGAAGCACCGATTCCGACCGCCGTCGCGCTGGCGGAACTCCTGGCGCGCAGCGGCGCGTAAAGCGCAACCTTTCCGGTCCGAAAAACCTCGTTGATCGGGCAGCTATGATTCCGTTTTCCGTCCTCGACCTGGCGCCGGTTCCTGCCGGAGCCGATGCAAGCACGGCCTTGCGCAACACGCTCGACCTGGCGCAGCACGCCGAACGCTGGGGATTCCGGCGCTATTGGCTCGCGGAGCATCACAACATGCCCGGAATCGCGAGCGCCGCGACGGCGGTCGTCATCGGTCACGTCGCCGGGGGGACATCGACGATTCGGGTCGGCGCGGGCGGCGTGATGCTCCCCAACCACGCGCCGCTCGTGATCGCCGAACAGTTCGGCACGCTCGAAGCTTTGTTCCCGGACCGCATCGATCTGGGGCTCGGTCGCGCGCCGGGAACGGATCAGCTGACGGTGCGCGCGCTGCGCCGCGATCTCGACGGTGCGGACAGCTTCCCGCACGATGTCGTCGAGCTGCTGCGCTATTTTCAGCCCGGCGCCGCGGAGCAGTCCGTGCGCGCCGTCCCCGGGGCCGGGCTCAATGTTCCGGTCTGGCTGCTCGGTTCGAGCCTGTACAGCGCGCAGCTGGCGGGGGCGCTCGGGCTGCCGTTTGCGTTCGCCTCGCACTTCGCGCCCCAAGTCCTGATCGAGGCGCTCGAGGAATATCGCACGCGCTTTCGTCCCTCGCAGTTTCTCGAGCGGCCGCACGTCATGGTCGCGGCCGCCGTCGTGGCGGCCGAGACCGATCGGGAAGCGGCGTATTTGTTCACCTCCGCGCAGCAATCGTTCGTGAACCTGCGGCGCGGGCGGCCGGGACTGCTTCCTGCGCCGGTGGACGACTTCGACGCGCGTATCTCACTGCAGGAGCGAATGGGACTCGAGACTTCACTCGCGCAGGCGGTGGTCGGTTCGCAGGACACGGTCCGCGCCGGTATCGAGCGCTTCATCGGGCTGACGGCCGCCGACGAATTCCTGGCGACGGCGCAGATCTTCGACCATGCGGCGCGCCTGCGCTCGTTTGAAATCCTGGCCGGCATTCGGGCCTCGGCCGAGCCGGGTTCGGCAGTCCCGGCGGGGAAGCACCCGGCATGAGCGAGCGTCTTACGGAAATTCCCATCCGGCGAATCGACGGCACGCAAACCAACCTCGGCGAGGCCGGCGGCACGGTCTCGCTGGTCGTGAACGTCGCCTCCGAATGTGGCCTGACCCCGCAATACGCGGGCCTGGAATCGTTGTACGAGCGGTACCGCGATCGCGGTCTCGTCGTGCTCGGTTTTCCGGCCAACGAGTTCGGGGCGCAAGAACCCGGAACGAACGAAGAGATCGCCCAGTTCTGCGAGACGCGGTTTGCGGTGCAGTTTCCGCTGTTCGAAAAAATCGTCGTCAAGGGACCCGAACAGCATCCGCTCTACAAAGCGCTCACCGAAGCCCAGCCGAAGGCACGCGAGAAGCCCGACGGAACGCTGCGCGAACGGCTCGAGCAGCGCGGCCGGATCTCTCCCGACCGCGGCGCCGACGAGATCCTGTGGAACTTCGAGAAGTTCGTCCTCGATCGCAACGGCGACGTCATCGCCCGTTTCGCACCCGACGTCACGCCGGAAGACCCGATGCTGATCGAAGTCATCGAAGCGGAGCTGGCCAAGGCCTGATCGAGGCCGCCGGGTACGGCCTTACGGGATCGCGCGAACCACGCCGCCGTCGACGCGCAGCGCGGCGCCCGTCGTCGCCGAGGCGGCCGGCGAGCAGACGTAGACCACCATGTTCGCGACTTCTTCGTTGCTCGCGAAGCGTTTGATCAGCGATGTCGGCCGGGCGGTCTCGAAGAATTCCTTCTCCATCGCTGCAAAGCTCAGGTTGCGCTGCGCGGCCAAGCGGGTGACGAAGGTGCCGACGCCCTCGGACTTCGTCGGCCCCGGCAGAACGCTGTTCACGGTGATGCCGGTCCCGGCGACGCTCTCCGCGATTCCGCGTGCGAGCGCGATCTGCGCCGTTTTGGTGACGCCGTAGTGGATCATCTCGGCGGGGATCTGCAGCCCTGATTCGCTGGAAATGAACACCACGCGGCCCCAATTCCGTTCTCGCATCGCCGGCAAGTACGCGCGCGTCAAACGAACACCGCTAAGCACGTTCGTTTCGAAGAAGCGCAGCCACTCGGCGTCGCCGATCGCCAGAAACGGTACGGGTGCGAAAATCCCCAGGTTGTTGACCAGGATGTCGACGCGCGGGAAGGCCGCGACGAGTGCGCGTGCGCCGTCGGCCGTCGCGAGGTCGGCGGCGAAACCGGACAGCTGCGCGGCGGGATCGTGCTGCGTGATCGCGGTGATCGCCGCGTCGACGCGCGCTTGGGTGCGACCCGTGACGATGACGTGGGCGCCCTGCGAGGCCAAGCCTGCGGCGATGGCCTGCCCGATGCCGGCAGTCGACCCGGAGACGACGGCGCTGCGCCCATGGAGGTCGAGATCGAGCATGAGGTTGCGTTTACGCGCGTGCGCCGTGATGTTTGGCGATGCTGAGCAGCGTCGTCACCGGCGGCAGATCGCCGGTATGGGTGCCGCGGTAAATCCAGCGCACGATGCCGCTTCGGTCGATGAGCGCCGCGCCGGGAAGCTGCAGGGCATCGCCGTTGCGCCGGAACGTGTTTTTCCAGTCCTGTTTGAAGCCTTTGGCGCGAACCTCGCGCCGCCGTTCCTTCAACTCCTTACTTGGAAAGAGCACGCTGGTCAGGGGCGCGCGCTCGAACCCCATCATCTGGTACGAGCGGCGCAGCGGATCGGCGATGCACAGCGCTTCGGCGCCCAGGGCGCCGCAGAACTCCTTAGCTTCCTTCTTATCTCCTTGGACCACGCAGCTGACGTTCACGCCGAACTCGTCGAACTGCGGCAGCGCGTCGCGCAGTGCGGTCAACGTTTCGGGATAGAATTGGCAGCCGAAGTGACGCAGCCACACGACGAGCGCGGGCTTGCTCGCCCACAGCCAGGAAAAATCCGCCCCCAGGGCCGGTACATGGTCGCCCACTTGCACCATCGCGCAATCCTCCTGCGTGCCCCAGACCCGTCTGCGGCGTCGCCCGGGCGCTTCCTTCGCGGCGGCCCGGGGGTCTTCCGCGATGGGCGCGAAATCGCGTCGTCCAGCGATGGCGAAGCTGTACTTCCGATACTCTGCCATGAATGCCGGCAAGTCGACCGCGCTGCTGCAAGTCGCGCACAATTACGAAGAGCACGGCCGCAAGGTGTGGATCTTCACCTCTGCGCTGGACGACCGCTACGGTGCCGGTGCGGTCACCTCGCGGCTCGGCCCGCAGCGCGAAGCGTTCACGTTCGATGCGGCGCTCGACTTCTACGAACGCCTGGCCGCCGCCGAGGGGCTGTCGTGCGTGCTCGTCGACGAGGCGCAATTTCTCACTCCGGATCAGGTGCGGCAGCTGCACCGGGCGGCGCACCTGCTTGGCACGCCGGTCATCTGCTACGGCATCCGCAGCGATTTCCGCGGCGACCCGTTTCCGGGCGCCGCCTTCTTGCTCACCTTGGCCGACAGCCTCGAGGAGATCAAGACCATTTGCGCATGCGGCAAGAAGGCGGCGATGAACGTGCGGATCGACGCTGAGGGACGGCGCATCACCGAAGGCGAGCAGATCGCGATCGAAGGGTCGACTCGCTACATCCAGCAGTGTCCCCGCTGCTTCTATCTGCACCGCGTCCCGCCGCTGTTCGACCTCACCTAGCCTAGCCAGGAGCGCGTTGCATGGTCCGATAAGCGTCCGGCATGGAACCCACCGGCAGCGTCGGCGTCATCGCCGGCGCGTCGGGCGGCATCGGGGCCGCGACGGTCCGCGCATTCTTGCGCAGCGGAATGACGGTCGTCCTCGCGGCACCGCAGGATGCGCTTTTGGATGCGATCGCCCGCGAGGTCGAGCCGTATGGTGCGCGCGCGCTCGTCGTCGCGACCGACATCACCAGCCGCCGTGACGTCGACCTGCTGGTGGCGCGAACGCTGGTGACCTACGGGCGGCTCGACGTGCTCGCGAACGTGTCCGGAATCGGTTCGTCGCCGTCGTTCTGCGACAGCACCGACGAGGAGCTCGAGCGGGTGCTGGCGGTCAACCTGCTCGGCGCCGCGCGACTGATGCACGCCGTGCTGCCGATCATGAAGGCACAGGGCCGCGGTTCGATCGTCAACATCGGCTCGATCGCCGGCGAAGCGGGGGTGATGGGCATGTATTCGGGTTCGAAATTCGGGTTGCGCGGGCTCACCGATTCGGTCCGGCGCGAGGTGCGCAGCGCGCACATCGGGGTGACGCTGATCGAGCCGGGCTTCGTGCGCACATCGATGAACGCGGCGATGGGCGGACTTCCCGGTCCCGAAATCGTCGCCGACGCCATCGTCGACGCGATCCGCCGCCCGCGCCGCGCGCTGATCGTGCCGGCCAACTATCGGCTTCCTGTGGCGCTGGTCAAGGCGTTCCCCGCTCTCGTCGACCGCGTGTTCGGCGATGCGCGTATCCAGGCGCGCTTGAACCGCGACGCGCGGGCGGCCCGCTCCGCCGGTGAGGTGACGTCATGACCGCAGTGGCCCCGAGCGGCGCCGTCGTCATCACCGGCGCCTCGACGGGAATCGGCGCAGCCGCGGCGGAGCGCCTCGCGCGCGACGGATTTCTGGTGTTTGCGGGAGTGCGATCCGACGCCGACGCGGCGAGGGTGGAGTCCCTGCATGCGAACGTGCGCAGCGTACGGCTCGACGTCACCGACGCCGCATCGATCGCGGCCGCCGTGAAAACTGTCGCCGACGCGAACTTTCCGCTGCGCGGGCTCGTTAACAACGCCGGCATCGCGGTCGCGGGGCCGCTGGAGTTTCTCCCGCCGGGGCTGCTGCGCCGGCAATTCGAGGTGAACTTCTTCGGTGCGCTGGCGGTAACGCAGGCCTTTCTGCCGCTGCTGCGCCCGGCGCGCGGACGGATCGTCTTCGTGGGCTCGATCTCGGGCCGGCTCTCGGTTCCTTTTATTGCTCCGTACAGCACGTCGAAGTTCGCGCTGCGTGCCGCAGCCGACGCGCTGCGCATCGAGCTGGTGCCGGCGGGGATCGCCGTATCACTGATCGAGCCGAGTTCGGTGAAGACGCCGATCTGGCAGAAGGGACGTGATTCGAAAGCGGATCTGCTGGCGGCGCTGCCGCCCGAAGCGCTGGACGTGTACCGGGAGCAGATCGAGGCCGTGTACGCGACGACCGAAGGTGAGGAGCGCGACGCGATGCCGGTCGAGATCGTCAGCGACGCGATCGCCCACGCGCTGACGTCGCCGAAGCCGCGGGCAAACTACCTGCTGGGCAAACGGGCGCGCGCCGGCGCGATTCTCGCCCTCCTGCCCGCGTCGCTGCGCGACCGCGCGGTGCGTCGCTCGATGCGCCTCCCCTAGCCGGCCGGCGTCAGCCGAGCGAACCCTTCGCGTCGGCGGCGTGATACTTGCGGGCGATATCGGCCAGGTTGACGTGCGGCTGCGGGACGTGCATGTGCAGCGCCTCCAGCGTGTCGACGATGATCGTCGAGACCGCCAGGTTGCGAAACCACTTGTGGTCGCTGGGAATGATGAACCAGGGAGCGCGCTCGGTGCTCGTCTTCTCGAGCGCCGCTTCGTAAGCGCGCATATAGTCATTCCAGTAGCCGCGTTCGCTGTAGTCGCTTTCGGCGATCTTCCACTGACGCGTCGGATCCTCGAGACGCTGCTTGAAGCGACGCAGCTGCTCCTCGGGGCTGATGTGAAGGAAGAATTTCAAGATGTGGGTGTCGTTCTGCGCCAAATTCTTCTCGAAGTCGACGATCCGCGCGTAACGTTTCGACCACAGCTCCTTCGGCACCAGGTCGTGAACGCGCACGACCAGCACGTCCTCATAGTGGGAGCGATTGAAGATGGCGATCTGTCCGCGCCCCGGCGCGGCGGCGTGCACGCGCCACAAGAAGTCGTGCGCGGCTTCTTCGGGGGTCGGCTGTTTGAACGCGCGAACCGTGACGCCCTGCGGATCGACGTCGCGGAAGACGTGCCGGACCGTGCCGTCCTTGCCGCTTGCGTCCATGCCCTGGAGCACGATCAGCAGCGACTGCGTTCCGTCGGCGTAGAGTAGATACTGCATCTTCGCGAGTCGCTCGCAGCGCGCGTCCAGCTCGGCCCGAGCCTCGCCTTCGCCGGCGTATTTGCCGGCAAAGCTCGGGTCGGCGCGTGCCAAATCGACCTTGCTCTCCGGCTCGACCACGAACTTCTTCCGGTAGTCCACCAAGCGGCCTTCGCCGTCGGGGCGCGATTGCCGTGGCCCAGGCGCCGGCTCAGGGATTGGCACCGGCGGCCGGAGGTGGTACCATAACCGTTGCTGCCTCCGGGCGGCGCCGGCCGTTTTCGAGCGTCCGGGGTCGTGGCGTCTTCGGACGCCACGTGTGTAGGGTCCGCCAGCCGGACCATTTTCCACCTACATCACCACGAGGTTACCCCCACATGGCTCCCCCCAAGAGCAAGCGCGCGGCTACGAAGAAAGATCGCCGCCCCAAGCGCAAAGTCTGCAATTTCTGCGCCGAAAAACTGCACGACCTGGACTACAAGGACACGACGCGCCTGCGCAAGTTCATCAGCGAACGCGGCAAGATTCTGCCGCGCCGCATCTCCGGTAACTGCGCCTCGCACCAGCGTGCGCTCACGACTGCCGTGAAACGTGCGCGCGTCATCGCGCTGCTGCCGTTCGTGGTTCAGTAGGAGACCGCCGTGAAGGTCATCCTCACCAGCGACGTCAAGCCGCTCGGCGGGCGCGGGGCGCTCGTCGACGTCAAAGACGGCTACGCCAACAACTATCTGCTGCCCAACCGGCTCGCCGTGATGGCGACGCCCGGCGCGATGAAGCAGCTCGATCAGCAGCAGAGCGCCAAGAAGCGCAAACAGGCCGAAGAGGTCGCGAACGCGCAGGACGTCGCCACGCAGCTCGAGCAGACGACGATCCGCGTGATGGCCAAAGCGGGCGGCAACGGCCGTCTCTTCGGTACCGTTACCAATGCGCAAGTCGCCGACGCTCTGCACCAGCAGATCGGCGTGGCCATCGATCGGCACAAGATCGAGCTGAAGGACGGCATCAAAGCGCTCGGGACGTATCCGGTCGAGATTCGGCTCGGGAACAACGTGATCGCCAAGTCCGCCGTGCAGGTCGTCGCGCTGAAGTAGCGTGCGCCTAAGCACGGACGAGAAACTTCGCCGCGAGATCGCGGCGCTCTATGACGTCCTCACCGACGCACTGGGGACCGAAAAGGTCGTCATGCGGGCGGGGAAACTCGGCACGCTCAAGGAGATGCGCTCGTCCGCCATCCCGGAGCGGCTGCTTGCGCTTCAGCGGCTGGTCTTCGAGGATCCGACGCTCGAGACGCGGCCCGCGAAGGCACAGTACAAGAAGGTCATCGCCGAGATCGAGGACCGGCTCGCCGATCTGCTCGCCCAGCGCACGGTCGGCGACCAGCTCGATGCGAAGGTCAGCGCGAAGATGGTCGCGCGGCATAACGAGTACTTGCGCGAGTTGCGGCTCGAGGCGCTGCGCGAAGCAGCCGGACCCGAAACGCCGGCGACCGAGAAGCGTCTGCACGATCTGACCGTGCTCGATCGCCGCGGGCTCGCTCGCGCGGCGCTCGACGTGCTGCGCCCGAAGTCGCTCGGCCAAGTCGTCGGACAGGAGCCCGCGATCAAGGCGCTGATCGCCAAGCTCGCCTCACCGTATCCCCAGCACGTGATCCTCTACGGGCCACCGGGTGTCGGCAAGACGACGGTCGCGCGCTTGGCGTTGGAGCGGGCGAAGTCGCGCGCCCACGCGCCGTTCGCCGCCGATGCGCCGTTCGTCGAGGCGGCCGGCCCGACCCTGCGCTGGGACCATCGCGAAACGACGAACCCGCTGCTCGGCAGCGTCCACGATCCGATCTATCAGGGTGCCCGGCGCGACTTCGCCGACGGCGGCGTCCCCGAGCCCAAACTCGGGCTCGTCACCAAGGCCCACGGCGGCGTGCTGTTCATCGACGAGATCGGCGAGATGGATCCGGCGATGCAGACCCGGCTGCTCAAGGTTCTCGAGGACAAGCGCGTCAACTTCGAGTCGTCGTACTACGACGAACACGATCCGAACGTCCCGGCCTACGTGAAGAAGCTGTTCCGCGACGGCGCGCCTGCGGACTTCGTCTTGATCGGCGCGACCACGCGCGACCCCGAAGCGATCGACGCGGCGATTCGGTCGCGCTGTGCGGCGGTCTATTTCGAGCCGTTGACGCACGTGCAGATCGCCCGGATCGTCCGCGAAGCCGCGCAGCGTCTGGGCGCGAAGGTCACGCGCCGCGTTCCTGAGCTGATCGCGTCGTACACGATCGAAGGCCGCAAGGCGGTGCAAGTCCTCGCCGACGCGTACGGACATGCGCTCGAGCGCGCGGGTTCGCAGCGAGCGGCGAGCGTGCGCGAGGAAGACGTGCTCGAGGTCGTCCAGGCCGGGCGCATCGCCCAGCACACGCCGGCGCGTGCACGCCGGCGCAAGGTGATCGGCAAGGCGCACGGTTTGGGTGTGCTGCAGTACGTCGGCTCGATCGTCGAGATCGAGGCCGCCGCGTTCCCCGCGCGCGAAACGCACAAGGGCAGCGTCCGTTTCAACGACACCGCCGGTTCGATGGCGCGCGACGCCGTCTTCAACGCCGCCTCCGTCATTCGCGCCGTGACCGGCGTCGATCCGGCCGACTGGGATCTGCACGTCAACGTGGTCGGCGGCGGGAACATCGACGGCCCGTCGGCAGGCCTCGCGTTTTTCCTGGCCCTGTACAGTGCGCTGGATCGCATTGCGCTGCCCCAAGACGTTGCCGTGACCGGCGAGGTGTCGCTCGCCGGGGCCGTACGCGGGGTTGGCGGCGTGGTGGAGAAACTCTACGCGGCGCGGCAGGCGGGGATGCGGGCGATCGTCATCCCACGCGAGAATGCGCGTGATATCGAGGCGGCACCGGAGGGTATCGAGGTGATCGCCGTCGCTACCGTGGTCGAAGCCCTGGCGGCGCTCGATCTGCGCATCCCCGTTCCGCCTCCGCCCCGCGCACGCCGCACGAAGGTCACCCGGTGAACGTCGCCCCGTTCGTCTCCAGCGTCGACCGGATTCCGCCCAACAACATCGAGGCGGAGATGGCCCTCCTCGGCTCGGTGCTGGTCGACAAAGAGATGATGGCGACCGTGATCGACATCGTGCAGCCGGCGGATTTTCATGCGCCGTTGCACGAGACGATCTTCCTGGCCCTCTTCGCGCTCTACGAGCGCGGCCAGCCGCTTGACAAAGTCGCGCTCGCCGAGGAGCTCAAGAACCAGGGGATGCTCGACAAGATCGGCGGGATGGCCTATCTCAACTCGCTGATGGATACGGTGCCGACCGCGGCCTCGGCGGAATACTACGCCCGCATCGTGCGCGAGAAGGCCAGCCTGCGCGGGCTGATCCGCGCCGGCACCCAGGTGACGCGGCTCGGGTTCGAATCGGAGGACGACGTGCCCGGTGCGCTCGACCGCGCCGAGCAGGTCGTCTACGAAGTCGGTAATCGCAGCGAGCACAATGCGTTCGCGACCGTCCCGTCGCTGCTGTTTAACGTGTTCCAGGAACTGGAACGCCGGCACGAAGCGAAGGGCGACCGCACCGGCGTCACCGCCGGCTTCCGCGACATCGACGACTACACCGCGGGCTGGCAGCCCGGCAACTTGATCATCGTCGCTGCGCGCCCGGCAATGGGCAAGACGTCGCTGGCGCTCAACATGGCCGTGGCTGCAGCGAAGGACGAGAAGAAGCCGATCGCCTTCTTCTCGCTGGAGATGACCAAACAGGAGCTGGTCGAGCGCCTGCTATCCTCCGAGGCCCGGCTCGATGCGTCCAAGCTTCGCCGCGGCGCGATCGCCGACCGCGACTGGGAGAAGATCGGCCACGCAATGGGCGTGCTGCACGAGCTGCCGATCTATCTCGACGATGCCGGCGCCATCACCGTGACCGAGATCCGCAGCCGCCTGCGCCGCCTCAAGAGCTCGCACGGGCTCGCGGCCGTGTTCGTTGACTACCTCCAGCTCGTGCGCCCGCCGACGCTCTCGCGTCAGGTCAATCGCAACGAAGAACTCTCCGACATCTGCCGCACGCTCAAAGCCACCGCCAAGGACCTGGGCGTCCCGATCATCGCCGTGGCCCAGCTGAACCGCGCCGTCGAGACCCGATCAGACAAGCGACCGCTTCTCTCGGACCTTAGAGACAGCGGAGCGATCGAGCAAGAAGCAGATATCGTGACGTTCTTGTATCGCGACGTCTACTACAATAAGGAGACGTCGCAAGAGCCGGACTTGACGGAGTTGATCGTTGCGAAGCATCGCAACGGGCGCGTCGGCACGATCAAACTGCGCTTTCAGCCCGAACACACGCTGTTCGTTCCCTACGGCGACGAGTCGCACTACCCGAATCCGTAGCACGTTGCGTCGCCCGATCGTTCTCATCACCACGTCGGTCGGCGGAAAGATCGACGAGTACGCCCAAGCGGTGAGCGAGGCCGGCGGCGAACCATCACGTCTCGACGTTGACGGAGCCTGGATCGGCGCGCTGGATGTCGCACACGGCCTGCTCGTGAGCGGCGGGGTTGACGTCGACCCTCAGCGCTACGGCGCGCCGCATTCCCCGTTGATCGAAGACACCGATCCCGCTCGCGACGACTTCGAGATTCACCTTGTACGCAGCGCACGGGACCACCGCGTGCCAACCCTATGCATCTGCCGCGGCCTGCAGGTCGCGAACGTCGCGTTCGGTGGGACGCTGCTGGCTGATATCCCTCATGCGCTCGGGCCGAGAGCACTGCCGCACGAACGCAAACGCGACGGACGTAACGATCGCGGGCTGATCGACGAGCACGTCGTCCATATCGACGCCGGTACCGCGCTAGCCGGGATTGTCGGGAAGACCGAACTCATCACCGGCGCGCGGCACCATCAGGCGATCGACCGTTGCGCGGACGAGCTGCGCATCGTCGCGCGAACGGCCGACGGTATCGCGGAAGCGTTAGAAGCCAAGTTCCCGTCTCCGTTTTGGCTGGCGGTGCAGTGGCACCCGGAATCGACCCGCGATCTCGATGACGGCGCGAGCCGCGCACTCTTCACGGCCTTTGCCGAGGCCGCGCGATTACAGGCCGGTCAGACGCTGAATCGTTAGCGACGAGAGTGCGACCGCGACCCAGAGGATGAAGCCGAGCGCGAGCGGACGCGCGCCGGCGCGGAGCAGACCGCGCAGCTCCGTTTGCAGACCGATCGCACCCAGCGCGACCGCGATCAAGAACGTCGAGACGATGCCGATCGCCTCGTGCCAAGCTGCCGGGACGAAACCGGCTCCGCTGGCGAGCGCGGCGACCATGAACCACAGGATGAACCAGGGCACGATCTGACGCCACGGCAGCGCGATGCCTTGGGAATGACTGCGGCGCGCGCGAAGAAACGCGATCGCGGCGACCAGCGGCAGTATTAGCATGGCCCGCGTGAGCTTGACGATCGTGGCGTGCGCGCCGGCCTCCTGGCCGTACACGTACCCCGCCGCGACGACCGAGGACGTATCGTTGATGGCAGTCCCCGCCCAGAGGCCGAACGCGTCTTGCGAGAGCTGCAGAAGGTGCCCGATCGGCGGAAAGACCAGCACCGCAACGATGTTGTAGAAGAAGACCGTCGCGATCGCGAGCGCGATCTCGGATTCGGCCGGCTCGATCACCGCCGAAACGGCCGCAATCGCCGACGCGCCGCAGATCGCGGTGCCTGCGCCAATCAGGGTTCGCAGCGTGCGCTCGATGCCGAGGGCGCGCCCGACCAGCGGCGCCAGGAGCAATGCGACGGCGACGGTGCCCAGCGTGACCGGCAAGGTTCCGAAACCCGTGCGGACGACCGCCGCAATCGAGAGGCTGAGTCCCGACAGAACGATCGCCGCTTGAAGGATCGTGCGCGCGGAAAACGCGATGCCGGACCGATACCGCTCCGGCGGCGGCGCAACGGCGCGAACCACGATCCCCAGCACGATCGCAAGCACCGGCGCGCCGACGAGCGGCACGAAACGCGCGGCGGCCGTCGCTAGCACCGCAACGCCGACAGCCACGACGATTCCCGGAACCGCGCGCGCGACCGCGGAATTCATCGTACGACGTCGTCGAGAGCGCTGCGGTCGAGCCACGCGACGAACTCGTCCGCCCACGCGATCTCCGTCTCGCAGCGCCGAACGTTGCCGTCGAACAGCCGTCGCACTTGACCGATGATGAAGGCATGTCTAGAGGCGCGGCCGGATAATCCTTGTTGTCTACGGTCCACTTGTGGAAGGTGGGTCAGAGGAGAACCGTTTGACCGAGCATGGGACCGTAGCAGGCGCGGGCGTCACCCTGCATTTTCGGGCCTGGGGCCCGCCGGCGGCGCCGGCCGTTCTGCTGCTTCACGGCCTGTCGGGATTCTCGTACGACTGGGAGCGGAGTGCCCCCAAGTTGGCAGCCAGCCATCGCGTGATCGCCCTGGATCTGCGTGGTTTCGGCGACAGCGATACGGCGTCCGACGGCCGCTACGCGTTGAGCGACTTCAGCGCCGACCTCGATGCCGTCGCGGGCGCCCTGCTGCTCGACCGCTTCGCCCTGGTCGGCCATTCGCTGGGCGGCCGCATCGCGCTGTACTATGCGGCCACGCGACCCGCGGCCGTTTCCGCGCTGGTGCTGCTGGACGCCGTGCCGGAGATGAATCCCGACGGGTCGCACGTCGTTCGCGCGCGTCTCGCCGCGGCGCCCGAATCATACCCGAGCCTCGACGCGGCCGCCGCCGCGCTGGCACCGCAATTCTCGCAGCACTCCGCGGAGCAGCTCCAGGGCCGCCTCCGGGAATATCTTCGGGTGGCGAGCGACGGGCGCGTGATGATCAAACGCGACCCCGCATTCAGCGCGCACATGCCCGGCGCGTATACGTCGCCCGACCCCGCGCACGAGCGCAGCTTCTGGGCGCTGGCGCACGACGTCCGGGCGCCGGCGATCCTCGTGCGCGGCACGCACTCGACGATGACCACCCCCGAACTTGCCGAGCGGTTACGTTCCGAAATTCCGGCGCTGCAGATCGTCGAGATCGACGCATCGCACAATCTTCCCGCCGACGAGCCCGAGCGCGTCGCCGACACGATTCGGGCCTTTCTTGCAAAGCAGAGGTCCCATGCTTACCGCGAGTGATACCGATCTCGCACGCAACGCGCGCGTGCCTCTGCAGAATTCGGACCGAAAGCCTGGAGTTTGCTCGAGCAGTACGGGCGGAAACTGACCGGCTAACCGGCCACGTGGGAGGCGGCGACCTCGTGCATCTCCGGATCGCCCAAGCCGTGCCGGAGATACGAACGCGAGAGCGCCACGTACTCCGGACCGGCGTGCTCGACCCAGCCGACGGCCGCGCCGACCAGTTCTTTCTTCACCACCGCCGGCGCGCCCGCCGCGACGACCCGCGGCGGGATCTGCGCGTTTGCCACGACCACCGCGCCGGCCGCAATCAGGCTCTGCTCGCCGATGACGGCACCGTTGAGGATCACGGCGTTCGATCCGATCAGCGCGCCGCGGCCGATCCGGCAGTCCTCGAGGACGGCGCAATGTCCGACCGTCGCATCCTCTTCGATCACGGTCGTGCAGTTCTCGCTGACGTGCACGACCGAGTTGTCCTGGACGTTGGCGCGCGCGCCGATGCGAATCGGCCCGTTGTCGCCGCGGATCACGGTACCGAACCAGATCGAAGCTTCCTCACCGACCTCGACGTCGCCGATCAGGACGGCGGTCGGCGCGACGAAGGCGGAGGCTGCGACTTTCGGCCGCTTTCCGCGGTATTCGATGATCATGCGGCTACTCCGGAGAACGACGGCG
>Ga0182024_10006837_pt1 | contig 24860 bp, 16 predicted proteins | sample P32metaG_FD_120480 | JGI IMG/M metagenome (GOLD analysis project Ga0182024, IMG submission 120480) | Permafrost microbial communities from Stordalen Mire, Sweden - P3-2 metaG (Illumina Assembly) | ecosystem: Environmental > Terrestrial > Soil > Wetlands > Permafrost | place: Sweden: Stordalen...
AGAAGGCGGTCGATCTGTACTCACGAGCGAAATCCCGCTTCGGATTCTCCGACGAATTTGCCAGCAAGGTTTTGGGATTTCTTTCGGGGAAGAAGAAGTAGAGGAGTGCTTCGGCGGTTTCAGCAGTGTGTTCGCTCTTTGAGTATGTTCGCTCTTTGTGAGCTTTGGCAACTGCTTTGAGATCTCTAACGTCGAAGTAAAGCACTTAACCGCAAAGAGCGCAAAGGTATCGCGAAGAGCGCAAAGAGCGGCTAATTTCGCGCCACCGCACTTCCGATTATTCAGCAGGATTAAGCGTTATGTGATCGCGCGGCTTCGGTGCGGCTGGCGTAATAGTCGGTGTAGCCGGGCTCGAGCTTGCGGCCCTGATCGCTGAAGCGCGGCAACTTCACCAAGCCGACGCGTTGCAGCGCGAACTGCAATGTAGTGGCGAGAACTTCTAGACCGTATTTCACACTGCGGCGGAAGTTAATGGACGACGCTTCTTCGAAGTACTTGGTGGGGCAGGAGACTTCTCCGATACGAAATCCGAAGTAAACGCACTGGGCGAGCATTTGATTGTCGAAGACGAAGTCGTCGGAGTTTTCCAGCAGCGGTAGTTCCGTGAGGACCTTGCGGCTGAAGGCGCGATAGCCGGTGTGGTACTCAGAGAGCTTCACGCGCAAGAAGAGATTTTCGAAGGCGGTGAGCAGCCGGTTGGAAATATATTTATAGACCGGCATGCCGCCGAGAAGCGCCGTACCGCCGATAATGCGCGACCCGAGCACGACATCGTAAACCTCATACGCGACCATGCTGGCCATGGCCGTAACCAACAGCGGCGTGTATTGGTAATCGGGGTGGACCATGATTACAACGTCGGCGCCGGCGGCGAGAGCCTCGCGGTAGCAGGTTTGCTGATTGCGGCCGTAGCCATAGTTGCGGTCGTGCTGAAAAACCAGCAGGCCCAGGCGGCGGGCCACTTCGACGGTTTTGTCGGAGCTGTGGTCATCGACGAGGATGCGGATGTCGACTAAATCGGGAAGCTCGCCGACCGTGACCTCGAGGGTCTTCTCCGCATTGTAGGCGGGCATGACGACCGCGATGCGCTTGCCGTTAATCATGGGTGAAGGTTCCATGATACCTGAGAGGAGCGGCGGCGCACGATGGAGATCCTATGGCGAATGGTTACGTTGGAAACCGACGGATTTGAATCATGGGCGCTTGCCCTGCCGTGCGTGGTATGAAAAACTAGAACCATACTCGAAGGTTGAGAAAGCCTGGTCATATCCTGATCCTTCGATCGATAACGTTAACTATGTCTGCGAAGCGAACACTGTTTGAAAAAATTTGGGATGCCCACCTGGTGGCCCAACCGGACGGTCGGTCTCCGATCGTGTATATCGATTTGCATCTGGTGCATGAGGTAACGTCGCCGCAGGCGTTTGACGGCTTGCGAGCGGCAGGACGAAAAGTCCGTCAGCCCTTGCGAACCGTGGCGACTGTGGACCACAACATTCCCACGGAGCCGCGCGGAACTGCGATCACGGATCTGATCGCGGCCAGGCAAATTGCGGCGCTTCAGGCCAACTGCAAAGGGTTCGGCGTGCCGCTGTTTGATATGGATTCTCCGGACCAAGGGATTGTGCATGTGATTGGGCCGGAGTTGGGGCTGACGCAGCCGGGGATGACGATTGTGTGCGGCGACAGCCACACCAGCACGCACGGTGCGTTTGGCGCGTTAGCGTTTGGAATTGGAACGTCGGAAGTGGAGCACGTTCTGGCGACGCAGTGCCTGGCGCAGCAGATGCCGAAGACGATGAAGCTCGAGGTGCGCGGACGATTGGCGGAAGGCGTGACGGCCAAGGATTTGGCGCTTGGAATCATCGGACAAATCGGAACTGACGGCGCGACCGGGCACGTAATCGAATACGCCGGCGAGGCGGTGCGAGGGCTTTCCATGGAAGGCCGCATGACGCTGTGCAATATGAGTATTGAGGCTGGCGCGCGGGCGGGTATGGTTGCGCCCGATGAAGTCACGTTCGCGTATGTGAAGGGAAAAAGATTTGCTCCGGGGGACGGCGAATGGGAAAAGACGGTCGAATATTGGCGGACTTTGCCGACCGATGCGGATGCGACCTTCGACAAAGTTGTGGAGATGGATGCGGCGCAGCTTTCTCCGTTCGTGACTTGGGGAACAAATCCGGGGATGGTGGCGCCGGTCACGGGGCGGGTTCCGGAGGTCGCGAGTTTGAACGATGCCGACCGGCGCGCGACCGAACTGGCGCTGCAGTATATGGATTTGCAGCCGGGAAGGCGGATTGAAGATATCGGGATCGACCGCGTGTTCATCGGATCGTGTACGAATTCGCGGATTGAAGATCTGCGAGCGGCGGCGCGAGTGGCGCGGGGGCATCACGTGAGTTCAAAAGTGCGAGCGATGGTGGTGCCGGGATCGCAGACGGTAAAACGGGTCGCCGAGCAGGAAGGGTTGCATCGCATTTTTCTGGATGCGGGATTCGAGTGGCGGGAGTCGGGATGCTCGATGTGCCTGGGAATGAATCCGGATATTTTGCAGCCGGGCGAACGTTGCGCATCTACCAGCAACCGCAATTTTGAAGGCAGACAGGGGCGCGGTGGGCGGACGCATCTGGTGAGCCCGATGATGGCGGCGGCGGCGGCGATTGCCGGGCATTTCACGGATATTCGGGATTGGAAGTTTCAATAGCGACGAGGCAGGGACGAGGCAGGAGTGATATGAAACCATTTCGTACGCATCGCGGCCGCGTGGCTCCGCTGGACCGGGTGAATGTCGATACCGACCAGATCATCCCCAAGCAATTTCTTAAGCGGATTGAGCGGACCGGCTTTGGGCAGTTTTTGTTTTACGACTGGCGCTTTTCCGCGGAAGGCAAGAAAACCGACGGCTTCGTGCTGGACGATCCGCGCTACGCGGGAGCGAGCATTCTTGTGGCGGGAAGGAATTTTGGTTGCGGCTCCTCGCGCGAGCACGCGGTGTGGGCGCTGGGGGATTTCGGATTCCGCGCGGTGATTTCGTCTTCGTTCGCCGACATCTTCGCCAACAACAGCACGAAGAATGGCTTCCTTACCGTTCAACTAACCGAAAAAGAATGCACGGAGGTCATGCGGCGAACGAGGGAAACCGACGATTATCAGCTGACCATTGACCTGGAAGGTTGCGAGGTGCGCGACGACCATGGATTGCGCGCGAAGTTTCCGATGGATGAATTCGTACGGCACTGTCTGCTCAAAGGGCTTGACGATATTGGGCTCACGCTACAGCATGAGGCGGAGATTGCCAGCTACGAGGCGCGGCATCCCGCGGCAGCGCCGCTGTAAACGTCGCGAACGTAAACGTACAGTTAGAACGAGTAAAGATTTGTAAAACCTTCGCCCCTGGACTTGACCTGTGCTCGGCCGCAGTTGATGCTTGTTAGTTACGGTTCTCCTATGGCATCTGCGTTCCGGGTCCTGCCTGAGCCTTCTCCAGCGGGGAGACCTTGGCGTAAGACAAGCTGGCGTCGTTCCCGGCAGAGAAGATTTCCGCAATCGAAAACAAACATGAGTACGTCTAACGAAGGGCAGGTTTGCCGCCGATCGTGTGAGCTGTAAAACTGGATAAAACTTTGAATAATTTTCCTACTGAAAAGCCGTCATTTACTCTCCGCCATGATCTCCGGCAGCTCTTCGTCGTGGCTCTGGCTATCGTCTGCGCAGCTTTTACCGCTTGCACCGGCGCAGACTCCAAACAAAAAGCACAAGCTGCGGGACCGCGCGCGGTGGCGGTGGCCATTGCGCAAGTGCAAAAGCAGGATGTTCCGGTTTACCTTACCGGCCTCGGCGCGGTCACGGCGTTTTACACGGCCAATATCAAGAGCCGGGTTGACGGGCAAATCATGCGGGTGAACTTTAACGAAGGGCAGATCGTAAAGGAAGGCGATCTGCTGATCTTGATCGATCCGCGGCCTTATCAGGTACAGAAGGAGCAAATGGAGGCGCAACTGTTCAAGGATCAGGCCACGCTGCGCGATGCGAGATTGAACCTGGACCGATACACGACTTTGATTCCCTCGGGCAGCATTGCCCAGCAACAGGTCGACACCCAGAAATCTTTAGTGGATCAGTTGGACGGGCAGGTGCGCACCGATCAAGCGCAGATCGACAATGCGAAGCTGCAAATCGTCTATTGCAATATCACGGCTGCGTTTACTGGCCGCGTCGGATTGCGGCAGGTGGATCCCGGCAACATTGTGCACGCGGCGGATACCAATCCAATGCTGATTCTGACGCAACTGCAGCCCATTGCAGTGATCTTCACTTTGCCCGAGGATCAGTTGCCAACCGTGGCGCAACACATGAAGAATTCGACTCTGCAGGTGGAAGCTTACAGCCGCGACAATCAGACGAAGCTGGCGACGGGAAAGCTGCAGACCATCGACAACCAGATCGACCCGACCACGGGGACCGCCAAGTTGAAAGCAGTGTTCGACAACAAGGATAACCAGCTTTGGCCCAACCAGTTCGTCAATGCGAACCTGCTGCTGGAAACGCGTAAGAACAGTACGGTGGTACCCACGCCAGCCGTGCTGCGCGGGCCGCAAGGAACGTTCGTCTACCTGGTGAAGCCCGACAAAACGGTGGAAGCACGCCCGGTGACGATTTCACTGACGCAGGGAAATACCACGGTGGTAACAGCCGGAGTTAATCCTGGCGACACAGTTGTGACCGACGGTCAGGATAAGTTGGAAACCGGAAGCAGGATTGAGCCGCGCACCGGTAATAACGCAGCGGGACAGAACGGCTCGGGCAGTTCTTCAGGAAGTTCCGCGCCATGAGTAGTCCTTCGCGGCTGTTCATTCTGCGGCCAGTGGCGACCATGCTGTTGATGGTGGGCGTGCTGCTGGTGGGTTGGGTCGCGTTTTTGCAGTTGCCTGTCTCTGCCCTGCCCGAGGTCGATTACCCAACCATTCAAGTGGTGACGTTTTATCCGGGCGCCGATCCCGATGTGATGGCGTCGTCGGTCACTTCGCCTCTGGAGCGGCAGTTCGGCCAGGTTCCGGGATTAAGCCAGATGACCTCTACGAGTTCATTTGGCAGTTCGGTGATCACGCTGCAGTTTGCGCTTGACCAGAACATCGACGTCGAAGAACAGCAGGTGCAGGCCGCGGTCAATGCGGCCGCGACTTATCTGCCGACAGATTTACCCAATCCTCCGATCTACAACAAAGTGAATCCGGCGGACGCCCCGATTATTACGCTGGCGATGACGTCGGACTCACTGCCTCTTTCGAAGGTAGAGGACCTCGCCGATACCGCCCTGGCGCAGAAGATCTCGCAACTTCCGGGCGTAGGACTGGTTTCGATCAGTGGCGGACAAAAGCCCGCAGTTCGCGTTCAGGTGAATCCGACGCAACTGTCCTCCTATGGTTTAGGCATGGAAGACGTGCGCAACGCCCTGTCCGCGGCCAACGTGGATCAGGCCAAGGGCGTGATCGACGGAGTGCGCCAATCCTACACCATCGGAGCCAACGACCAACTCTTTACCGCCGCGCAGTACAAGCCGATCGTCGTCGCATATCGCAATGGCGCTCCAGTCCGGCTTAGCGATGTCGCCAACGTCATCGACGGGACCGAGAACACGCTGCTCGCCGCGTGGATGAACACGACCCCGGCGGTGATCGTGAACATTCAGCGCCAGCCCGGGGCGAACATCATCAGCGTCGTCGACCGGATCAAGAAGCTGCTGCCGCAGTTGCAGGCGTCGCTGCCCTCGGCGGTGAAGATGCAGATTCTCACCGATCGCACTACGACGATCCGCGCCTCGGTGAAAGACGTTGAGTTCGAATTGGGCCTGACCATTGTGCTGGTGGTCATCGTCATCTTTTTCTTCCTGCGCAATCTGCGCGCCACCATCATTCCCAGCGTGGCCGTGCCGCTGTCGATCGTCGGCACCTTTGGAGTGATGTATTTACTCGGCTACAGCCTGAACAATCTCACGCTGATGGCGTTGACCATCTCCACCGGATTTGTGGTGGATGACGCCATCGTGATGATTGAAAATATTGACCGTTTTCTGGAAATGGGCGATTCGCCGCTGGATGCGGCGCTGAAGGGCTCCGGGCAGATTGGCTTCACCATCGTTTCTCTGACGGTGTCGCTGATTGCGGTGCTTATCCCGTTGCTGTTCATGGGCGATATCGTGGGCCGATTGTTCCGCGAATTTGCAGTCACACTGGCTGTGACCATCCTGGTGTCGGCGGCGGTTTCGCTAAGCCTGACCCCTATGATGGCGGCCAAGCTGTTGAAGCATCGCAAGGAAGGCGAGAAGGGCCGCTTCTACGAAGTCACGGAAAACTACTACAACCGCGTGATTGCGTTTTACGGGCGCACCGTGAAGTGGGTGCTGAAGCACCAGACCGCGACTTTGCTGGTGACGTTCGGGACCCTGATTCTGACGCTGGTTCTTTACGTGGTCGTTCCCAAAGGATTTTTCCCGGTGCAGGATACGGGCGTGATTCTGGGAATCTCGGAAGCGCCGGATGACACGTCGTTCACTGCGATGTCGCAGCGCCAGCAGGAACTGGCGAAAGTAATTCTGAAAGACAAAGATGTCGAGAGCCTGTCGTCTTTTATCGGCGTTGACGGCACAAATACCACGCCCAACAGCGGCCGCATTCAGATCAACCTGAAGCCCCGCGACGAGCGCAGCGATGATGCTTCAGCAATCATTCGCCGCTTGCAGCCCGACATCGCCAAAGTAAACGGCATTACTCTCTACATGCAGCCGGTGCAGGATTTGACGGTGGAAGACCGCGTGAGCCGCACGCAGTTCCAGTATTCCATTGAGGATGCGGATGCGCAGGAGCTGGCGCAGTGGACTCCGAAGCTAGTGGAGAAGCTGCGGGCCTCGCCGGTATTGCGCGACGTGGCGACCGATCAACTGAATGGGGGGCTCAAGACCAATATCGTCATTGATCGGGATACCGCATCGCGGATGGGAATTCTTCCGTCGGCGATCGACAACACCCTCTACGACGCCTTCGGACAGCGGCTGGTTTCAATCATCTTCACGCAGCTGAATCAATATCACGTTGTGCTCGAGGTTCTGCCCAGCTTCGCTCAGACTCCCCAGGATATGAGCGGTATCTACGTTCGCCCCGGCACCATCACGCCGGCAACCGGCGCGCCCTCGGCGAACGCGACCGGCTCGACAACCAGCGGTCCGCCAGTGCCGATTTCTGCGTTCACACACATGCAGTCTACAAGCACAACGCTGGCGGTGAACCACCAAGGGCAGTTCCCGGTGGTTACGCTTTCGTTCAATCTTGCGCCGGGAGCTTCGCTGGGCCAGGCGACGACGGCGATTGAACAGGCCGAAAAGGAAATTCAACTGCCGGCAAGCATCCACGCCTCGTTTCAAGGCACGGCGGCGGCATTTCAGAATTCGCTTGCGAGCGAGCCCTTCCTGATTCTCGCGGCCATCATCACGGTTTACATCGTGCTGGGAGTGCTCTATGAGAGCTACATTCACCCAGTGACAATTTTGTCGACTTTGCCTTCCGCAGGCGTGGGCGCAATTCTGGCGCTGATGATCACAGGAAACGACCTCACTGTAGTGGCTTTGATCGGAATTATTCTGCTGATCGGCATCGTCAAAAAGAACGCCATCATGATGATCGACTTCGCGCTCGAAGCCGAGCGCGAGGAGCACAAAACACCGGAGGAAGCGATTTTTCAAGCCTGCTTGTTGCGCTTCCGTCCCATCATGATGACGACGATGGCGGCGTTACTTGGCGGCTTGCCGCTGGCTTTAGGCTCCGGAACCGGCGCGGAGTTGCGGCGGCCTTTGGGCATTACGATCGTCGGCGGTTTGATTCTCAGCCAAATGCTGACGCTCTACACGACTCCGGTGATTTATTTGTGGTTCGACCGGCTGGCCCATCGATTCGAAAAGTACAAAATCGGCAATCCGATTCCGCATGAAGCCGCTGCGGGAGACGCCTCGGCGGATTAGGTATGGTGCAGTAGTGATGGTGATAGGGAAGCGAGCCGAACGCGTGATTGTTGTGTCGCAAAGAACGCGACACGTCGCGCGGCTCGCCCGGATTCCCTCGGCAGGCTCGGGACAGGCTCTTCGCGAGACAAAAGGCGTCTCGCTCAGGATGACAGCGATTAAGCGATGAGTATTTCTGCTCCATTTATCAGGCGTCCGATTGGCACGTCGCTGCTGGCGGCGGCGCTGCTGCTCTCCGGAATTCTCGCCTTCAATTATTTACCGGTGTCGTCGCTGCCCAGGGTGGATTTTCCCGTGATCAGCGTAGGCGCCAGCTTGCCGGGGGCCGATCCGCAGACCATGGCGTCGGCCGTGGCAACCCCGCTGGAGAGGCAGTTTGGACGCATCGCGGCGATCAACCAGATGACTTCGACGAGCCAACTGGGCTCGACCAGCATCGTTTTGCAATTTGATCTGAACCGGAACATCGATGCCGCCGGGCGCGACGTGCAGGCCGCCATCAATGCCGCGCGCAGCCAACTGCCGGCAAATTTACCGAGCAATCCGACGTATCGCAAGGCCAATCCGGCGGATGCTCCCATCTTGATTCTGGCCCTCACGTCGGATACGGAGACGGTGCCGCAAATGTACGATGCGGCCGATTCGATTCTGTCGCAGAAGCTGGCTCAGGTGGCGGGCGTAGGCACGGTATTTGTGGGCGGAGCGGCGCAGCCGGGCGTGCGCGCCGAAGTCAACCCGATGTTGCTGAACAAGCTGGGCGTGGGCCTGGACACGGTGCGGAATGCGCTGAACCTGGCCAACTCGAACCAAGCGAAGGGGCAGGTTGCTAACCCCACCACAACCTGGACGTTCGACGACAACGACCAACTCTTTACAGCGGACCAGTACCGGCCTCTGATCGTCGCCTACCATAACGGCGGCCCTGTGCGTCTGGGAGATGTGGCTGACGTGCAGGATTCGGTTATCGACGTCCGCAACGTCGGACTGCTTGGCGATCCTCATCAGGGCAGCGGCTCGCAAGGCGCTGGTGGAAAGCCAAGTGTTCTGATTATTATTTTTCGCCAGCCCGGAGCCAATGTCATTGAGACCGTGGACCGGGTGGTTGCCTTGATGCCGTATTTGCAGTCCTCGATTTCCCCCGCCATCAAGCTCACCATCGCCATGGATCGCACAGTCACGGTGCGAGCCTCGGTGAAGGATATTGAATCCACATTGATTCTTTCGATCATTCTGGTGATTCTTGTCGTCTTCGCGTTCCTTCGAACCGTGCGCGCCACCATTATTCCCAGCATCGCAGTGCCGCTTTCGCTGGTGGGCACATTCGGCGTCATGTATTTATTGGACTACAGCCTGGACAATCTATCGCTCATGGCGCTGGCGATTTCCACTGGATTCGTCGTGGATGACGCCATTGTGGTGCTGGAGAACATTACCCGCTACGTCGAGCACGGGATGGGGGCGGTCGAGGCGGCCTTCAAGGGTGCGTCGGAGATCGGCTTCACCGTAATCTCGATGAGCGTTTCGCTGGTGGCGGTATTCATCCCCTTGCTGCTGATGGGCGGCATTGTCGGCAGATTGTTTCGCGAGTTCGCAATCACCTTGAGCGTCGCTATCGGCGTTTCGTTGCTGGTTTCTCTCACCACGACTCCGACGATGTGCGCCAAGTTCCTGCGCCCTCCTGAAAAGGAAGAGCGGCATAATCTCTTTTATCGGGGCAGTGAATGGTTTTTCGATAAGATGCTGGCGAGCTACCGCCAGGCGCTGAAAGTAGTCCTGCGATACCAGTTGGTCACCCTGGTCGTGACCATCCTGGTGGCGTGCCTGACCGTGTATCTCTACGTCATAGTCCCGAAGGGCTTCTTTCCGCAACAAGATACGGGGCGCATCGGAGGATCGGTGCAGGCGGCGCAGGATATCTCCTTCCAGGCCATGCGCGGCAAGATGGAGCGCTACGTCAAGATTGTGATGACCGACCCAGCCGTGAGTACGGTGGTTGGCTTCGCGGGAGGAAACACGGTTTCCAATCAGGGCCGCTTCTTCATCATGATGAAACCGCTGGCAGAACGCGGCAAATGTACGACGCAGCATTTCTGGCAATCGTGCCCCAACGTTTCCGCGGATGATGTCATCAACCGTCTGCGTGGCAAGCTGGCGGTGGTGCCGGGAGCGACGCTCTATTTGCAGTCCTATCAAGACCTCACCATTGGCGGTCGCCAAAGCAACGCCCAGTACCAATACACGCTGCAGGGCGAAGACCTGAACGAACTCAACAACTGGGCGCCGCAGCTATTGGTCAAGATGCGCGGGATCAAGGAACTCCGCGACGTAAACACCGATCAGCAGGATAAGGGCCTGCAGGCGCAACTGGTGATCGACCGCGACACCGCCAGCCGCCTCGGGGTAGCCGCGCAGGATATTGATAACGCTCTCTATGACGCCTTCGGGCAACGGCAGGTTTCCACCATGTACCGGCCGCTGAATCAATACCACGTAGTGATGGAAGTGGCGCCGGAATACCAGCAGACGACGGAAGCGTTGCAGAATATTTACCTGCGATCTTCCAGCGGGGGTCCCATTCCCCTGGCGGCATTCACCCACTACGAGCCATCAAATATTCCTTTGGCGGTAAATCACCAGAGCCAGTTCCCCTCGGTTACGATTTCATTCAACCTGGCTCCCGACATTTCTCTCGGCCAGGCGACGATCGCCATCAACAATGCGCAACAGTCGATCGGATTCCCCGCGAGCATTCAGGCAAGCTTTCAGGGGACCGCGGCCGCCTTCGTGGATTCGCTCTCCACCGAAAAATATCTGATCATTACCGCGCTGGTCACCGTGTACATCGTGCTGGGCATGCTCTATGAGAGCTATATCCATCCCATCACGATTCTTTCGACGATTCCGTCGGCGGGCCTGGGCGCGCTTCTCGCCTTGCTGCTGACTCACAACGAGCTGAACGTAATTGGAACGATCGGCATCATTCTTCTGATCGGCTTGGTGAAGAAGAACGCAATCATGATGATCGACGTGGCGCTCGAAGTGGAGCGCACGCAAGGAAAGAAGGCTGTGGATGCGATCTATGATGCCTGCATGTTGCGCTTCCGTCCGATCATGATGACCACGATGGCGGCCCTGCTGGGAGGCTTGCCTCTTGCGCTTGGCACAGGCACTGGTTCCGAACTGCACCGGCCGCTGGGCATCACGATCGTAGGCGGGCTGATTGTGAGCCAGGCTCTTACGTTGTTTACGACACCGGTGGTCTATGTGTATATGGATCGCCTGCGGATGGCTTTGCGCGGCGGGGAGGATCGTTTGGCAAAGGCGGTGCCTGACGCTCCGACTCCGAGCCCTGCCCACTAAGCTTGCGCGGCTTTCCCGGCCCGCGCGCGAACCAGCGGCGTACAACCTGCCGTCATTGCGATGGCATCGCAGAAGAGTACGCACGCCAGGCTGAGCAGGTTTTATAATCTTCTGAATCGCTGCTGTGTAGAATACGCAGGACGTCCGGGGTATGCCTTTTTATCGCCAGACCGTATGATAGACAATTCGGGTGTGCGCCTGGGGTTTTTCACGGCCAACCGGGTATAGTTATCTTCACGTTTAAATTCTCTCAGGAGTAACGAATGCTTCAGAAGGCATTAGCCCTGGCGGCCGTTGTCGCGAGCATTGCCCTTGGCACCGGCTGCGGTACCACGGCAAACAATTACATGTACGCGACGCTACCGGCATCGAATCAAATCGCCATTTTTCGCGAGGATCCAAACTCCGGTGTGCTGACGCAAATTTCAGGAAGCCCCATTCCCGCCGGCGATGGCGCGTCTTCCCTGGTGATCCATCCCTCCGGGAAATATCTCTACGTGGCGAACCCTGGCCAAAACGAAAATGACATCTCGCTGTTCGACATCAATACCGACGGGACCTTGACCGAGGTTTTTCCCCGGACTACGGTGACGCCAAATGCGTCGCTGCCGCGAACCCTGCTCATGGATCCTTCAGGCAATTTTCTATACGTAGCCAATGCCGGTTCCAATAACATTTCCGTATTTTCCATCGCTGCCAGCACTGGGGCACTGACTCAGCTCTCCACTAGTCCGGTTCCGATTGGCTTAACGCCGCTCAACATGCTGTTGTCTCCCAACGGCAATTTCCTTTTTGTCAGCGCCAATAATGCGGCGATTCAACCGCCCGGCGTCATTGAAGTGTTCAGCGTGGCCAGTGGAGTTTTGGCTCCCCTCGGTTACTTCCCCACTGCCGGCACCAATCCGAACGGCCTGGCAGTCGACCCCACTGGCACCTATCTATATGCCGCGAATACCTCTTCCAATTCCATTTCCATTCTCAGCATCGGCGCTTCCGGGACACTGACCTCGGTGCAAGGTTCGCCAATTAGCGATATTTATTCCAGTCCGATATCTTTGACCCTGGATCCCAAGGGACAATATCTCTACGTGGCAAATCAGGCCAACAATAATGTGGCGTCTTATTCAATCAGTTCAAGCACCGGACTTCCAACGATCCTTAACGTTTCCGCGCTCTCAAATACATCGCAATCGACCGGAGCTTTTGGCACCGAAAGCAACCCAAGTTTGGTGGTAGGAGATCCGACCGGAAAATATTTGTTTATAGGAAACCAGGGATCCTCGGCGGGGATTCAATCGTTCAGCCTGAGCAGCGGCAACTTGATCGAGATTTTCACTTACGACGTGGGGAATACGCCATCTTCGATAGCAATTCTGCAGACTAAGTAATCAACGCGTGTAGGGCTCGCGACGATTTCTCAGTGCTAAAAAGGGAGGGCTCTGGGACCCGGAACCTATCTTTATAGGGCTATGACAAACAAGATTTTCCAAACCTGCGAAAATAGCAAGGCCGGCGCTGGTCCGTATGCAACCCTTGCAGGGGGCTTTACCATCGAATCTGAGAAAGACACTAAGACCTTTCGGATTCGGTTGGCTAAAGTGGATTCCGTGCCGAGACTGGGTTGAGGACACAGAATTCATGAAAATCGCCAGCGCCGCAAGCGCGTTTCCCAAGTATTACTACACTCAGAAAGAATTACTGCAGCGGCTTCAGGATTATTGGGGACCGGAACTCAAGAATCCTCTGCTGCTGGCTCGGCTGCACCGCAACGTCACCGTAGACGGTCGCTACCTTGCGGTTCCCGCCGAACAATATCTCGACATCAAGACCTGGGGCCAGGCCAACGACATCTGGATTAGGGTCGCGCAGGAACTGGGCGAGCAGGCCCTCTGTCTCGCGCTTCATAAAGCAGGTATGAAGCCGGAAGATTTGGGCGCGCTACTATTCACCACGGTCACGGGAGTGGCCAGCCCATCGATTGACGGTATGCTCATCAACCGCATGGGCCTTCCCACGAACATTCGGCGAACTCCAATTTTTGGTTTGGGATGCGTGGCCGGAGCTGCGGGAATCGCCCGTGCCGCCGATTATGTGCAGGCCTATCCTTCGCGTGCGGCGGCGCTGGTTTCGGTGGAACTTTGCTCGCTGACTTTGCAGCGCGAGGACCTCTCGGTCGCAAACCTGATCTCATCGGGGCTTTTCGCCGATGGGGCGGCCGCGGTGATCGTGACGGGCGAGGAATTCGAAGCGGCCGAGCAAAACGGATCCGGACCGGAGATTCTGGCTACGCGCTCGATTTTTTATCCGAACACCGAAGAAATGATGGGCTGGAACATTTCCGAAAAGGGTTTTCGCATTATTTTGTCAACGGAAGTTCCGACGTTGATCCGGGAAAACCTGGGGCGGGACGTCGATGCGTTTCTGGCGGACAACAGGTTGCAGCGAAACGACCTGAAGAGTTTTGTCATGCACACGGGCGGACCCAAGGTGCTGGAAGCTACGGCAGCGGCGCTCGGCCTGAAGGATGGAGAGCTCAAAGCCTCCTGGGATTGCCTGCGCAAAGTAGGAAATCTATCTTCGGCGTCGGTGCTCGTGGTGCTGGAAGATGTGATGAAGAATCGCCGTCCTGAACCCGGCACGCTTGGATTGCTTGGGGCAATGGGGCCGGGATTCTGTTCGGAGCTTTTGCTTCTTCGGTGGTAGGGATCGCATGGTCGGGAGTTCGATCGCAATGTTTCGATCCCCATGTATTGATGATTGGCGGGGCACGGTTTGGTCAACGTAAGAGAAGACGCGAAAACGTTTGTTTCAAGTCGAATCCGCTATGCAGTCCTGGCGGCGATGGTGTTTTTCAGCGCTGGTGCGTGGGCGACCACTCCGGATGTGGCGTTCCAGCTGGATCCACAACAGACGCACATCACTTTCACTCTTGGCGATGTGCTCCACACGGTGCGTGGAACTTTCCAAATAAAGCAGGGAGCGTTCCATCTCAATCCCGCGACGGGGAACTTCACTGGTGCAATTGTGGTGGACGCTAAGAGTGGGGTCAGCGGCAACGGGATGCGCGACCGGAAAATGAACAAAGAGGTGCTGGAAAGTGACCGGTATCCGGAAGTTTCATTTCGTCCCGACCACATCGAGGGAAATATTTCGTTGCAGGGAACATCCTCGGTGCGGGTGCATGGAATTTTTGCGATTCACGGCTCGGATCATGAGGTGACGGTCCCGGCGGAAGTGCAGATTTCAGGAGATCGCTGGAATGCGACGATGCATTTCACGGTTCCTTACGCGAAGTGGGGAATGAAGAATCCGAGCACGCTGTTTTTGCGGGTCGACGAAACGGTTGACATTGACCTGGCTGCGAGCGGCAGCGTTACAAGGCCTTAAGGCGAGCGCGAATTCACTAGTATCCATCCTGCGGGAAAATTCCCTTCCCTTCCACACACTCGTATGATCGTCCGGCGGCAAGGTTCTTGAACTCTTCGACTCGGCCGCTCGGCCAGTGAATCACGGCGGATTCGATGCGATCGCGTTTTTCCAAGCCAAAGGTAAGCGGGAGCTCCGACTGGGAAAGATAACTGGAGCCGCTTTTCACCAGGCGCGATTGACTCAATCCGCTGCTCATGATGCGAACGCTGGCGCCGATCGCGTCACGATTCGATTTCGTACCAACCAGCCGTAAACGAACGCTGTGATTTCCAGAGCGCTGATCGTTGCGATACAAGTATGCGGGGCCGTTGTTCGTCGTCAGCAGCAGGTCGAGATCGCCATCGCGATCGAAATCGCCATACGCCAGCCCGCGGCCGACTTTTGGCTGCGCGAATCCGCCACCGAGTTCCGCGGCAACATCAAGAAACTTCCCCTTGCCATTGTTAAGGAACAGCTGCGGCGGCTGCGCGTAACCCACATTGCCGCGAATGTTGCGCACGGTCTCGTCGATGTGACCGTTGGCGACGGCAAGGTCGAGCCAGCCGTCGAGATTGGCGTCGAGGAAAATGCAGCCGAAGCCGAGGCTGTTTTTTGAAGCGAATCCGACGCCCGTTGTGGCGGCGACATCTTCAAAAGTTTTGCCATTGAATTGGTAGAGGCCCGTCATTTCGTTGTCGAAGTTCGTAATCGCGACACCGGCCTGGCCGGAGTTGGCGAAGTCGCCAGTATCAACTCCCATGCCGGCGCGCGCTTTGCCTTCGGTGCTGAAGGCGAGGCCGGCTTCGACTGCCATATCTTTGAAAGTTCCGTTGCGCTGGTTGCGATAGAGCTTGTTTGGCTGAGTGTCGTTCGCGATGAGCAGATCAGGCCAGCCGCTTTGTTGATCATCAAGCATCGCGACTCCCAGGGATTTCGAACTGCTGTCGAAAATTCCGCTGGATGCGGTTACGTCCTCGAAGGTGCCGTTGCCGCGATTGTGAAAGAGCCAGCAGGTCTCACCGCGGTAGGCTTCGGGCGTGCAATAAGATTTCTGTTTGCCATCAAGGCTGCAGAAAACATCGCGCTCCGGCGACCACTTCACATAATTGCAGACGAAGAGATCGAGAAGTCCATCGCGGTCGTAATCAAACCAAAGCGCGGAAGTGCTGAAACCGAGGCGTTTCCCCAGGCCGCTCGCAGCAGTCGCATCGACAAAAGTTCCGTTGCCGGTGTTGTGAAACAGGCGGTTCTGGCCCACGCAGGTGACGAGGATGTCAGGGAATCCGTCGTTGTCGTAGTCGCCGACGGCCACGCCCATGCCATACATCTCAACATCGAGTCCGGCGCGTGAAGTGACATCGGTGAAAGTTCCGTTGCGGTTGTTGCGATAGAGCCGCAGCGTGGAATGCTTTTGCTTGTGGCCGGGCCAATCCATCCCGTTGATGAGAAGGATGTCCTGCCAGCCGTCGCGGTCGTAGTCGAGAAAAGCGCAGCCCGAACCTAGAGTTTCAGGGAGAAGCTTTCCTCCATACGCTGCGCTGTTGTGCTGGAACTGGACGCCGGCAGAGGAGGTTACGTCGACGAATTTAAAACCCGGCGAAGTAACGGGCCCAGCGGAAGATTCCAAGGAGCGGAGCAGGGGAAGATGCGAGATCGCCGCCACGCCCGCGATGCCGCGCAAGAAATGCCTGCGATTCACGGAACGTTCACCAGCCCAGCGCGAATGGCATAGACCACCAACTCTGCGGTTTTGTGGATACCCAGCGCGTTCATGATGTTGGCGCGATGGACTGCAATTGTGTTGGCGCTGAGGTCGAGGGCAAGGGCGATCTCTTTGTTCGACTTTCCTTCCACAATCATCTGCAGAACTTCCAGTTCACGAGGAGTGAGTCCGCTGTTTCGCTCGCCTTTGAGCGTTGACGAGGGTTCAACCTGCGGATCAAAACATGTTTCTCCAGCAGCCACGCGCCTGACGGCAGGGCCCAGCTCCAAATTCATCGCGTTCTTTAGAATGTATCCTTTTGCGCCGGCCTCGATCGCCTGCCGCACCCAGGTGGCTTCGGAGTGCATGCTGAGCATCAGAACCGCGGTATCAGGAAGATCTTCAAGAATCTGCCGCGTAGCGTCGAGGCCGTTTACTTTGGGCAATGCGCAGTCCATGACGACGACGCGCGGCTTGAGTTCATTGGCCAGCCGGATGGCTTCTTCCCCGTCGCCGGCTTCGCCGACGACTTCCATATCTGGTTCGTCCTCGAGCATGCGCCGGAAACCCCGCCGCACCAAGCCGTGATCATCGACCAGCAGGACCGTGGTTTTTTGTGGAGTGTTCATTTTTTGTCGATGCGAAATTATTGATTTTCTGTGGGATCCTCACTTCTTCGATTCAACATTCTCACGAGGCGCGATCAGTTTTAATAACGTTCCTCCCGCAGCGGGCACGGAAAACAAAACCTGGCCGCCTATCAGTTCCGCGCGTTCGCGCATTGCCACCAGTCCAATTCCCCGCTTCGCCGGCCGCCCAGTGAAACCTGTTCCGTGGTCCTCAACTTCCAATTCAAACTTCGCCGGCAGAAAACGCAATCGAACCCAGGCTTGCTCGGCTCCCGAATGCCGGGCCACGTTGTTCAGCGCCTCTTGTAAAACACGATAAATTTGAACCGCCGCGGTGCCCTCGACAGGAAACGGCACGCCTTGCTTTTCATAGGATATGGCAATTCCGGTTTGCCGTTCCACGGTTGGAATGTACCAGTCGAGTGTAGTCTGAAGCCCGGCTTCGTCAAGCATTACGGGATGCAATGCCTGCGACAAAGTTCTAACCCGGTCCAGGGTTTCCTGCGCGATCTGCCGAACCTCCTGCAAGTCGCCGCGCAGGGACGAACCCTCGGGAGCGTGGCTTCCGGCGCGGCCGAGCATTGAACCCATCGCGGTCAGAATCTGGCCGAATTCGTCGTGCAACTCGCGAGAAATATAACGCAGAGTGGACTCCTGAGTGGAAATCAATTTCTGCGCCAGCTCGCTGCGCCGCTCCGAGAGCTCCGTCATGCGCGCAAACAGCTGCCGGTTCCAGCGGATCATGGAAAATCCCGTCAGCAGAATTGCAGCCAGCGTGGCGAACAAGAAGACATATACCTGGTGTTGAACGCGATCGTAGATTCCGATGATCCGCTGTGCGGCCTGTTGTTCACTATCACTGTTTTGCACGAGGAACCGGGCGACGGTGGTGCTCAATGAAGCTTGCCTCGCCTGCAAAGTGACTTGTATCTGAGCCCTCGCATCTTTTTCGTTGCCTTCGCTTGCCAACGTAAAAACGCGGCCGGACGCATCCCAAAACTGCGTCAGCGAGCCGGCCAAAGAAGCGCTCTGCTCGGGCGTGCGGGTCGTGGGAGCTAATGCTGCTTCGAGGCGCATGGCATCGTCCAAGTCAGTGTGAATGCGCTGAAACTGCGCTGACCATGCCGTCAGCGGATAAGGCTCATCATTGTCGATCATGTCGCGCATGGCGACCGCAAGCAGATTCAGATCGTTCTGGATGCGTAGCAACTGCAAGGAATCTTTGCGGTTGCGGTCGATCATCTCCGTTTGCAGTTTGCGCAAACCCGCGACTTGCCAGGTGATGTAAGCGGAGTACGCCAGAACCGCCGCGAGCGTTACCAGCAGCCCCAGCAACAAACCCAGGGTTGGAGAGCGCTCGGGCGAAGGCGGACGCGGCACGCACAGAGAATACATCGCCCGCCCCAGCCATGTCACAATTCAGGGGCGCAGTAATAATGAAGCGAATGCGCACAAAGAGGAGTCCAATTAAGGATTGAGTACTCATCCCAAGCCAGTTCAGAAGATTCCGAAAGTCGAGAGACTTCGCGCCATTCTGCCGGAAGTCTGGAAGCTGATGCGGCCCCGGCGCTGGCTGCTTGCTCTCGGCTTCGTGTTGATGGTGATCAACCGCGTGGCCGCGCTGGTGTTGCCGTATTCCACAAAATTTCTGATCGATACTGTCATTAACAAACATCATCTGGATAAGCTGCGGCCGTTGGTTCTGTTCGTACTGGCTGCAACTGTGGTGCAGGGCCTCACCTCGTTTTCGCTGACGCAGTTGCTTTCGAAAGCGGCGCAGCGCCTGATCGCGGAGTTGCGCGAGCAGGTGCAGGTTCACATCTCACGGCTTCCGGTTGCTTTTTACGACGGCAACAAGACGGGCAATCTGGTTTCGCGCATCATGAGCGATGTGGAGGGCGTGCGCAATTTGCTGGGCACGGGCCTGGTCGATTTTCTCGGAGGATTAATCACTTCCGGAATTGCGCTGGTTCTGCTTTTTCAAACCAGCCCGCAGATGACGCTGATCGCCGTGGGCTCGCTGTTGTGCTTTACCGTGGCGCTCAACAAAGCCTTCTCCACCATTCGTCCAATTTTTCGCGAGCGCGGCAAAATCAATGCCGAGGTTACGGGCCGACTGACGGAATCGCTGGGTGGGGTGCGCGTGATTAAGGGATATCACGCTGAAGAGCGCGAGGAAGCAGTTTTTGCCACAGGTGTGCGCCGGTTGCTGGACAATGTGATGCGCACTCTTACTGCCACTTCGGTGATGAGCCTTTCAGCCAGCGTGCTGCTGGGAGTGGTGGGCGCGGTCACGATGTATGTAGGAACGCATCAGATCGCCGCGGGCACGCTGACGGTAGGCGGATTCTTCTCTTACACGCTGTTGCTCGGCTTTCTGGTTGCGCCCATCATGCAGATCGTCTCCATCGGAACGCAGCTGACCGAAGCAATGGCCGGACTGGAGCGAACGCAGGAGATTATGCGGGAACGGCCGGAGGATCAGGATCCGGCACGTACAGTAGTTCTGCGGGACATTGTAGGGCGAATCGAATTTGACGACGTCAGTTTCAGCTATGACGGAGTTCACCCGGTGCTCCGCGATATTTCTTTTTGTGCGGAACCGGGCACGGTTACGGCATTAGTTGGCTCATCGGGTTCGGGCAAGTCCACCACCATTGGATTGATCTCAGCTTTTTATGTGCCCAGCAAAGGCAGAATTTTGCTGGATGGAACGGATCTGAGCACAGTGCGCCTCGATTCCTATCGCACGCGCCTTGGCGTCGTTTTGCAGGAATCGTTTTTGTTCGACGGCACGATTCGCGAGAATGTGGCGTTTTCCCGCCCCGGCGCGAGCGAAGAGGAAATTCTGCGAGCATGCCGCATCGCTCGCGTCGATGAGTTCGCGGAATCGTTCGCCGACAAGTACGACACGATCGTGGGGGAGCGCGGCGTGAAGCTCTCCGGCGGGCAAAGACAGAGAATTTCGATTGCCCGCGCAATTTTAGCGGAGCCGCGCATTCTGATTCTGGACGAAGCAACCTCAAGCCTCGACTCCGAATCCGAACAAATGATCCAGCATGGACTTTCCTATCTGATGCAAGGCCGCACGACGTTCGTAATCGCTCACCGGCTTTCGACCATCCGCCGCGCCGATCAAATTCTGGTGCTGGAGCAGGGGCAGATCCTTGAGCGGGGCACGCATGAGCAACTTTATGCGGCACGCGGGCGGTATTACGATCTCTATACCCGGCAGCATGGAGTTGAAGAGAATTTGTTTCTCGCGCCCGGCGAAGGCGATTTTTCGGAAGTGAACGGAAACGGAAGTTCCGGCCCCGCGCGCGACGGCGACGTGAAAGCGACCGATGCTTTGCGTGTGCTGAAAGGGGAGGTTCGCTAGCGCATGGTAGCTGCATTGAATTCCTCCAACAATTCTGCGACAGCGATCCGCGTTGAGAATCTTTGCCGCTACTATCGCATGGGCGAAACCGTCATTCGCGCGGTAGATGGATTAAGCCTCGAAGTGCGGTCCGGTGAATTCGTCGCGCTGCTGGGCAGTTCTGGTTCGGGGAAGTCATCCGTCTTAAATCTGATCGCTGGGCTCGACCGCCCAACGTCGGGCACGGTGATCGTTCAACAGCACGATCTCGCAAAACTCTCGCGAGAGGAACTGGCGCGCTATCGATTACATACCGTGGGGATGGTGTTTCAGTCGTTCAATTTAATACCCAGCATGACACTCGCCGAAAATGTGGAGCTGCCGCTGCGCTTTGCCGAGGTTGACCGCAACAAGCGCGACGGCCTGGCAAAAGAAGCACTGACGCGCGTGGGATTGCAGGCGCGCATGAATCATCGTCCCAGCGAACTCTCTGGCGGCGAACAGCAACGAGCTGCGCTGGCGCGGGCGCTGATCAACCGGCCTCAACTTCTGCTCGCCGATGAGCCCACCGGCAATCTCGACAGCCGAACCGGAACCGAAATTATGAAGATGGTCCGCGACTTCAACCGGCAATTGGGAATGACGGTTGTAATGGTAACGCACGAGCGCGCATTAGCAGAACGCTATGCCGAGCGCCTCGTCTTCCTGGCTGATGGAAAGCTGATTACCGATGAATCAAACTCAGCGGGGGCGATCGCTGGAACGGCGGACGCTGGCGCAGAAGGAGTGCGGTTATGAAGCTTCCCGATCTCGCCGAACTCGCGGTGCGCAATTTGCGCGAATCCATTCTGCGAAATTCGCTGACTACCATTGGTATCTCGGTGGGAGTAGCGTCGCTGGTCGCGATGCTTTCGCTGGGCATCGGCCTGCAACAGCTCGCATCACGGCGGTTGATGAAATCCGGATTGTTTGACACGGTTGTGGTCACTTCGCGCCGCGACCTGCGTAACTTCGGACACGAAGAAGATCGCAACGCACCGGTGCCGGCCGAAAGCCGCATCCTCGACGAGCCTACGCGTATCGAAATCGAACATCTGCCGAACGTGATGGAAGCTTATCCGGACATTCGCTTCATCACCGAGTTGCGCTACGACGATAAGCCTCATTTGACGATGGTTGCGGCTCTGCCGGCTTCGGCGCAATCGAATGATGCGTTTGACAACGTGCAAGGAAAGTTTTTCTCGTCAGCGACGGCGCCCGAGGCCATTCTGCAAAAATCGTTCGCCGAAGAACTTCTCGGTAAAACTCCAAAAACCGGACTCGATGAGACGAATGTCGCGGAGCTTGCGCCACCGCTCTTGGGAAAAGAATTGATCATGCGCTATGCGCGGCGCGAGGCGGCGCAAAGCGCCGCGGCGCAAAATCCGCAGGCAAAAGAATCGGCGTTCGGAGGAGATCATCTTGCCGGGTCGGCTTACTCTGTGGTTTCTCGGGAACAGAAGTTGAAGATTGTCGGCGTCGCCGATCTCGATCCAGAGAGCATGCGCGGTCCAACTCGGGCAAGAGTTTTTCTTCCTCTTAAGCTGGCTGAAAGTCTTCATGTGATGCAGCCTACGGATCTGCGCGAAATATCGCGCGCGTCCTCGGATCAGCCGGTGTACTCCTCGGTGAGCGTGCGAGTGAAAAATCCGGGGGGTATCCAGCCGGTGGAAGATGCGATTAAGAAGATGGGCTTTAACACTTTTTCCATTCTCGACGCGAGCCGCAGCATACAACAGTTTTTCAAAGTGCTCGACGTTTTTCTTGGAATTTTCGGCAGCCTTGCGCTCGCAGTGGCCTTCATCGGAATCGTAAATACGCTGGTGATGGCCATTCTGGAGCGGCGCCGCGAAATTGGAATTATGAAGGCCATTGGCGCGAGCGACGGAGATGTGAAAAGCCTTTTCTTTGCAGAAGCGGGAGCGATGGGCATTCTGGGCGGCATAGCCGGCGTGGCGCTGGGCTGGGCGATCGGACAAGTTATCAATCTGGGAACCAACGTCTATCTCAAGCGCCAGTCTTTTCCTCCAGAACATTTCTGGTCGGTGCCGTGGTGGCTGGTGGGGTTTGCGATTTTGTTTTCTTTTCTCGTTAGCCTGGCTGCGGGGCTTTACCCGGCGGCGCGCGCTGCCCGGCTCGACCCGGTTCAGGCCCTCCGCTATGAGTAAACTGAATCGATGAATGGCTCTCTTCGGCTAATTGTATGGTTTGTGGCCTTGGCCGCGAGCCTTCCAATCCACGCGCAGAGCCGCATTGACTGTGATGCGCTGAACAGCGAAATTCTGAAGTCGCCGGTTCATTACTGCGTCTATCTTCCCGCCAGCTACGACGCCGGCGCCAGAACAAAACCGCGGCAGCGCTATCCGGTGCTTTACTTTTTGCACGGCTTGGGCGATAACGAGCGCACTCTATTCAACAGCGGCGGATGGACGCTGCTCGACGATCTTCGGCAGAAACATAAGATTGGGGAGTTTTTGATCGTAGCTCCCGAGGGTGGAAGCACTTTCTACATCAATTCCGCCGATAGCTCCGTGCGCTACAGCGACTTTTTTCTGCAAGAGTTGGTTCCTTTGATCGAAAGGAAATACCGGATTGAGACGGATCGAAATCATCGCGCGATCAGCGGCATTTCCATGGGCGGATACGGCGCGCTACGCTTCGCCTTTGCTCATCCGGAAATGTTTTCGGCCGTAAGCGCGCAAAGCGCCGCCCTGATCACTGAATCTCCGCAAGAGCTGGACACAGCGGCGCGCTCTGGATCGCCGCGAGGAAAATTGCTGGCGTCGGTCTTCGGAAATCCCATCGACGTTCGACACTGGAACGGCAATAGCCCGTTCGTTTTCGCGCGCAAGAATCAAACTGGGCTGCGAAAGCTCGCCATCTATTTCAATTGCGGCCAGAATGACAATTATGGCTTCGAAAAGGGCGCGGCGGCGCTGGACGCGCAATTGAAGGAAGAAGGGATCCGGCACGAGTATCATGCCTATCCTGGCGATCACAGCTTCTCCTATTTTATGGCCCACTTTGGCGAAGTGATGGAGTTCCATTCCGTTGCATTTGGGCTGAAGTAGTGAGTCGCTAGCGCAGGTGATTCTCAGGCGAATTCCGAAGGTATTCCCGAAGCGAAATCCGCTTTCTGAAGGGTAGTGAGGCTGTTGTAGACTAGCATCAGGATGCCGCATCCCACCGCGGAGGGATGTGTGAGTGGTTGAAACAGGCGGTCTTGAAAACCGCTGTGCCTGAAAGGGTACCGGGGGTTCGAATCCCTCTCCCTCCGCCACGCAGTCTGGACTGCAGAGAAAGTCGGCCCTTCTTCCTCCGAAATACGCAGAAAATGCCCGTATTTCGCGATTGTTCCCAGACAAACCGGACTGCAGAGAACGGACCGCACAGCACTGAATGCAGTCAACGTCCTGGTTTTCTCCGGAAGGCACATGCCCAGTCCGGTTTCCGGTACGGCATTAGGCGAATGCAATGCGATCAGAAGCCATGGATGCGGCCTTGGCGAGTTGACTTTTGTCGGCATCTTGGAAACCGATTTCGGCGCTTCCCATAAGCCCGTTGGTTGATAGTTTCCGAGTTGCCGACGATCCACGAACTGGCTCAGCTTGTGATCACAAGAGCGCTCTCGGATCGGATGTGGAAATAGCAATCGCCGCCGTTTTTGGTGGTCCGTCCTCTAACGAGCGCACGGGGGAGTTCCGCCTAGTTTTCCGGCGACGGGTTTTGCGGTGCCTCGGCGGATCCGCAGTTTATCCGTGCTTGTGCAGGCAGTTTGCGGATTTTAGCAGCAAGTTGAGGCGCGCTCATTGTCATCTGGGCTGGGTCCTGTGCGAAGTTATTCGATTTGGTAACAATCCGATGTCTCTCATCCGTTGATGTTACTATCTCAACCGTGAATCACGAATCGATCGCAATCTTGCGCTCAGAAGAAGACGCGTTTCGGTCAAGTTTCGTTCGTGATCTCGTGCGGCGTCCAGTTAATTCGCGGTTCGACGATCAAGGCGCACGTGCGTCAGTTCCGAGAAATATTGTTCAGTTCTGGGATAATTGTGTCGAGGTCCCTGACGACGTCAGGATGTGTATGGAATCGTGGCAGATATTACGCGGCGCCGGGTTTGCACTAGCGTGCTTCGACGAGAGCTTAGGCGATCTTAGGGTCGCGGGTTGCGCCAACCTTCGACATCTGCAGCGAACTGATCGAGTTGAATGCTGAATAGGGAGCCCAATGGAAAATTCAAACGTTAACGAAGACTCTGGCATGAAAGTCGATCCAATCGGCGATTCATCGAGCCCGGCACCACAGCCCCCGGCGGATGAAAGATTACAGAAGGCACTCGATAAAGCTCT
>Ga0182024_10006838_pt1 | contig 24858 bp, 17 predicted proteins | sample P32metaG_FD_120480 | JGI IMG/M metagenome (GOLD analysis project Ga0182024, IMG submission 120480) | Permafrost microbial communities from Stordalen Mire, Sweden - P3-2 metaG (Illumina Assembly) | ecosystem: Environmental > Terrestrial > Soil > Wetlands > Permafrost | place: Sweden: Stordalen...
CGGTGCCAAAGCTTTCCCGGAAGGAGCTCCCAACTCAAATCGGTAGTTCCGTTCACCGCGTTGATCACGAATGAGCCACCTCGAGACCCTCGAATGCTAAATCTCGGACAGACTCCTAGGGAGGGCGACTAAACTCCCACAGCCTGTGAACGGGGTTATCGGCAACTGGGAATTCGCCCCATCAGCCAAAGGGTCAGTTTCCGAGACCGGAAATTCACGCGACTCAGCTCCGGCTTCTGGGAAGTTGCATTAGCTTTCTGTCTTTCCTGCGTGTCCCAAAACGCGGTGTCGTAGTTTCCCAAGTTTCCGATTCAGGATGTGTCCCCGGTCAAGAAACGGCAGGACCGGAGGGGACCGCCTTCCAAGTTTGGCGCGCGCTCGCATGACTCGGGGATCAAGCCTAATTTGAATCAAGGCTCTTTCAAGGACTTCAATTGCATCGTCCCGCCGTCCTGCGGACACGTAGACTTCCGCCAAATTTAGGTACAGATGTGCTTCATTGCGCCTCAAACTTAAAGCTGCCTTGCAAAGCTCCACCGCAGCCGTCCATTTCCGCTGAGAGCGGGCAACGGACACTCCTAGGAAGGAAAGGTAATAGGGGTTTTGTTGATCCAACTCGGCGGCGTGCCGCAGGTATTCAAGGGCTTCGGCGGAGTGCCCGTTTTGCAGGAGATTGATTCCTTGTTTGAATTCAGCAAATGCGGAGTTTCCCGGCATTTTCCCCCATCTTTTTCTTCCCCGGTAGTTCACAAAGCACTGTGGGTGAGGCCGCGGTGCGGAGTGTGATCGGCACTCCGAAACCTGGCCGCGGCAATTTAAACGACCTCAGCGATAGATGAACATGAGGTCCACGATTTGATTGTCACCGGCTAAGACGATAACGCGGCCCGATAGAACGACACGAGAATAGCCAAATGGCAGCCTGGGAAGTTGGCGCTCCAATTCCTCGGGAAGCGGTTCAACTCGATTCTGGAGGGTTGGTGGCAGGATCTCGTCGGGATGCAGGTGTTTTTCCAGGCCGGGAGGGAGATGTCCCTCCCGAGTGATCAATCCCGGCGGCAGATTCCCGTAGTTTGATTGAAAATAGGAGTGAATCAACCATTTGTCGCGGTCGGAGAAAATCAAAGCATCATACGCATCGTCCGTGTCCTCGGGTGAATCCGCGCGCCATATCGCGGGTTTCGATTCAGGAGTATGCTCGATGTTCCGCTCGACAACCGGTTCCGGAGTTTTTGTTGAGGGGGCCGTGCGGTCCGCGACCACAAAGTCGAGTTCAGTTTCGGAGGGCAACACGATCTCCTGTTTGCCAGCTACGAACGCAGTTCCAGTTCCGGCGCGAGCAGCAGCCCCTTCAGCGATTTGAGCCGCGTTACGCACAAGGTGAGACTTGTCGTCGATCTGCAACGGCTCCGTTTGAATTTGGGTATTGTCGATGCTGGTCAGTATGAGTGTTATGGAGGCTGGTCGGTTGGGTCGTGCCGAACTTGCCTTTTCTGTAACTTGACCTTTGATCCGGGTCCCGCGCGCCAAAACTTTCTTGTTCCCGAAACTCACGGGTTCGGCCAGGGTGGCCGAAAAGAATTGGCCTTCTTGAGCTTCATTCGTATCGAGTTGATCAACCAGGCGAACCTTGATTTCAGTCCCTGGCTGGATGGATTGCGCCAAACCATTTGTCGTTAGCCAAGATAGGAGGATCCCTAGTGCTGAAAATAACAGAAAAGATGTTCTTTTCATGCTCACGCCCCCTACGTCTGGAATCACCGGCAGGCGTTCAAGCTCTGCCGGTGTCAGAAAGCCCATTTGGCTTCGCACTCAAATCTATATGTGTGCAAGGATTTAAAGTATCGTCCGGAGGACCGGAATTAGGACACCCGATCGCCTGCCCATCAGGCCAGTAAAGTTAGTGAGACCAAACGGGGCCAAATGATTCAGAACAATCAGAGTTTTTGATTTCATCCCGCGGGCCAGATTCTGATAACGGGTGCGTCTTACCGGAATGTGGCCGTGGGGTCTAGTTTGAATCTTTCTTTGTCGGCAGCCGGAAGGTGACTTCGATTGGAACATCGACGGCAACGGGCTTGCCGTCGGGTCCTTTGGCCGGATTGAATCTCCATCGCAACCTCACTACATCGACAGCCTCCTTGTCGAGGCCAAGACCTGGGCTCTTCACGACTTTTATCTTTGTCGCGCGGCCCTGTGCCGTAATTACTCCTTGGAGTGTGACCGCACCCTCGTAGTGCGCCTTAAGGGCTTGATCGGAATACTTGGGGTTAGGACAGTAGGCGCAGGTCGCGTAGCTGACCCCATCCTTGCCCGCTTGGTAGACTTGGCTCTGCGGCTCCGAGGTCAAGGGGCCCTCAGGCGTATTCAACGTGACCGATGCAACGTCGGACAGTGGGCGGTTGGCAGTTGCTGGCGACGATTGGGCACTTAAGCGCGGCGCCGTCATTACACCAACAACCACCGGCAGAGCCAGCGCTACCATGACAGCCGTCGTCAACAAGAGTTTTATGCGGATCTTCAGGCGTTCTCCCACATGATTTCTCATGATTCGCTCCATTCTTTTTTTGAGATCGGAGCCGGTTATCCCCGACATGCAGGTGAGTGGCGACTCCAGATAAAATTCGCAGACTTTTAGGATAGTTTCGGCGTAGACTTCCGCCTGGCTGCCAGCCTGCAGGACTTCTTCGTCGCAGGCGCGTTCCCGTTCGTCCACCATTCGCACTCCCAACCACCAAACTAGCGGATGAAACCAAAAGACCGCTTCAACCAGCATGTGAAACGCGGCTGTCAGGTTGTCGCGGCGGCGGACGTGGCACAGTTCATGCGCGAGAATTGTTCGCAATTGGACCTGCGTGAGCTGAATGGCAATCCCGTCGGGTAGCAGCAGCACCGGACGGAAGATGCCGAACACACCCGGTTCGAGCGGAACAGCAGTCGATAGAACCGGAATCGGCAAGCCAAGCGGCAATGGTGAAGCAGTCCGCGCAATGGCGCGTATCTGTGACCATTCGCGCGCCCAACCAACGGTCACTGCCAGAAACCCACAGCCCCAAGCTGCCCAAATTACCAACAGAAGCGCTAACGGAGGATCAGGTACTGGACTTGCAGCGGCGAGGTTAGTCAGGAGGATAGTGGGTAGGATCGCAGGAGCCCCGTGCCATTGAAACAGATGGCCGACGCTGACCAGCCACGAAAAGGGAATCAGGAATTTGTAGGAGGCCGCTAGCCAAAGCCAATATCGCACGCGCGCCTGATTGCGTCGCAGCGCCAAAGTGAGCAGTCCCGCGACGGCCGCGAATAGCGTGGACTGCAAGAGATGAGCCACGACGGGAGCAAAATCCGACGGTGTCATGACGTTTTGTCCTTTTTCGCCAATTCGCGTAGCATTTTCTCGGCTTCCTTCACATCATCCAGCGTGAGCTTTCCGGATTTCACGAAGTGCGCCATCACAGGTTTGGCACGGCCTCCGAGCAAAGCCAGCAGTTCGTCAATCAGCGTGCCTTGTGCATCTTCGCGGGAGATCGTGGCCTCGAAAATATCGGCGTTGCTGATTCTCTTCGCGCGACGGACGATCTTCCTTTTTGCTTCCATGCGATAGACCGTTGTCTGCACGGTGGTATAGGCCGGTCGGTTCCTTGCAGGGAAGGTTTCTTGAATCTCCCGAATAGAGCAAAGGCCGTGGCTCCAAAGCGCCTCCATGATTTGCAGTTCCAGTTTGGTGAGTTTTGCAGGAAACATTCGTGTACTCCTAACGAACAGTGCGAGTCTACTATTACAATATGTTTTGTCAAGGACTTTTTGAGTCTTAGGAACTCAGCCTAAGGCGTTTGCTAGCCAAGCCCCCTATACATTCGCTTTTTATTCGCCTATACTGAAATCCAATCAAGACGGTCCCTTCGAGGAGCGCGCCCCATTGCCATGGCTTCAGATTCCATCTCGGCTGCGATCACCGTTTCTGCTGAGTCGAACAGCGCGGTTGTTGTAGGGGCACGGCATGCCGTGCCCCTACAAGGCGTAACGGCAATCCCGGCGTCTCCACTGCCGCAAAGGAAACCCTGGGCGCTGCCTCCCTCGGGCCTGGCGGTGTTTTACGGGCGGCCGGAGACGCCGCGGCTGTTTCATTATTTTCTGCCGCGGTTGCTGGCGGAGGGGAAGCAGGTGTTGTGCCTCGATGGCGCGAACCGGTTTGACCCGCTGTTGATTGCGCGGCTGGCTCGGCAACGTGGACACGAAGCGGCGGAGTTCAATCGCCGCATTCGCGTGGCTCGCGCGTTCACCTGTTTTCAGTTGACCGAGCTGCTGGTGCGCGTGCCGCGCATGCTCGAAAAATTCGCCGCCGACGCGCTGGTTGTGACGGCGCTGCCGGACCTTTATTTCGATGAAGACGTGCGCGAGCGCGACGCCTGTGTGGCGTTTCATCACGCGCTGGACGCGCTGCGTGCGCTGCGCCCGTTGCCGCTGGGCGTCGCGGTGTTTTCCGATGCAACGTCGTTTGAAACGCCACGGAGAGCCGGGTGCGGGCTCCCCGCCTGCCGGACGGGCAGGTACTTGGAGCCCGCCAGAAGAATGATGTTCACGCAGCTTACTACGCAGGCGACCGAGCTTTGGCGATTCGCGCTCGATGGAGAGGGAGGGAAGCTGCGGCTGATTGGGGAGGGGAGTGGGGAGCAGGTTTTAGGTGACAGGCGGTAGGTGACAGGGACCCTCCACTCAGCGGTTTTCTCTGTGGCCTCTGTGGTGAACGCTTTTTTCGCATCGAAGGAAGGCTTTCACCACAGAGGGCACAGAGAGTGCTGAGAAAAGATCAAGCGGATCACCCTTCGCTGCCGCTCAGGGCAAGCGAATTACGAGTTACCAATCACCAGCCTGCCTGCCTGTCGGCAGGTCACGGATCTTATGGGCCGCACGGTACCCACATTCCGGCAACTCATCGACGACGCCATTGCGCGGTGGTCGAAATTCCGGCGAGCGCTGCGCCGCGAGGACCAGGAATATCTCGACCGCCTGTTCCGGCGCGTGAGGACCTACACGCAGGCGGCCACCTATCAGGCGAGCGACAATCCCATGGAAGCGATTCTGCTTTCCATCGCGCTCGATCAGGAAAAACGGCTGGACGCGCTCGAACGCGCCGCGCCGCCGCTTAAGACGGGTGTGGGCTCTACTCCTGCGCTGAACGCCGCAAGTGAAGTGTGGAGCCCGCCGGAAACGGGTGGGGGCTCCCCGCCTGCCGGACGGGCAGGTACTTGGAACCCACCGGAGACGGGTGCGGGCTGTACTTGCAGCCCGCCAGAAGAATGTCTGGAGCCACACGATGCGCCTCAAATCGCCGCCGAAAACCAACGGCCTGAAAGTAATCAACGGATGGATCTTCGATCTTTACCCGAGCCCGCACGGGATGAAATTGTGGTTGATCGAGCCGAACCAGACACGCCACCTGCTGATTGACCGTTTTGCGCCGCTGTTCTACGCCTCAGGGCCGGACGCCGTGTTGCACCGCTTGCGCGAAGAAGCCGCGCGGCAGCCGCACCCGCTTGCCTGCCGGTTCACCGAGCGCCTGGATTTATGGGAGCAGCGAGCGCGTCCCGTGCTGGAAATTGAAGTCGCGCATGCGAGCGAGTATTCCTCGTGGTCGCGCTGGGCGCGCAATTTCGATCGCTCATTGCGGCTTTACAACAGCGATCTGATGCTCGCGTCGGTCTACTGCTGGCAGCGCGGCGTCTTTCCGCTGGCTCGCGTCGAAGCCGAAGTGGATAGCGATGGCCACGTCCTCGCGCTCGAATGCCGCGACACCGAATGGGCGCTCGACTACGAGTTGCCGCCGCTGGAAATCCTGCGCGTGCGCCTGGGAGGCTTGCGCCGCGTGGACCCCACGCACGGAGCGCAGACGGCGCTCGAAATCGAAGTGGACGGCCGTGAATTCGAACTCGACGAATCGGGCGAGCCCGCTGCGGTTGCGTTCCAGCATCTGCTCGCGCGGTACGATCCCGACCTGATCCTGAGCGATTGGGGAGACGCCACCATCCTGCCGCGTCTGCGCGAGCAGGCCGCGCGTCTGCGCCTGCCGCTCACCCTCAACCGCGATCCGGGCGCCGAAGTGCAGCAGAGCCGCGCGCGCAGCTTCATGAGCTACGGCCGCATTCTGTTCAAGAACAGCGCGACCACGCTGTTCGGGCGCCTGCACGTGGACACGCAAAATTCCTTCATTGCCGACAAATGCGATCTCTCCGGACTCTGGGAACTCGCGCGCGTCACCAAGCTCCCCGCGCAATATGCCTCGCGCACCACCACCGGCACGGGCATCTCCTACATGCAGATGGAACTCGCCTGGCGCGACGGCGTGCTCATCCCCGAGCAGAAAGCCGAACCGGAAGATCCCAAATCGCCCGACGAACTGCTCATCGCCGATCGCGGCGGCCTGGTCTTCACGCCGAAAATTGGTTTTCACGCGAACGTCGCCGAACTCGATTTCGTCAGCGAGTATCCCAGCATCATGGCGCGATTCAACATTTCGCCCGAGACGGTCAACTGCCCGTGCTGTCCCGATGCGCCGCGCGTGCCGGAACTGGGCTACCGCGTCTGCCGCGCGCGGCGCGGCATCACCAGCCGCGTGGTCGAGCGCCTCATCGCCAAGCGCAGCGAACTGAAGAAGTTGTATACCAGGTTAAATTCAAGAGGCCTTTGTAGCGCCCGTCCGCCGCGGCGGACGGGCACGGTCGATTCGAGCACATGCCCGTCCGCCGCGGCGGACGGGCGCTACACGGACCCACCCTGCGGAGCAGACGCGGAAAAACTGCAACGCTACAAACTCCAGCGCGACGCTCTCAAGTGGCTGCTGGTCTGCTGCTTCGGCTATACCGGCTACAAAAATGCGCGCTTCGGAAAAATCGAGGCGCACGAAGCCATCAACGCCGTCGCGCGCGAAACCCTGCTGGTCGCAAAGGAAATGGCCGAGGATCGCGGCTACGAAGTCCTGCACGCGCTGGTGGACTCGCTCTACGTGCGGAAAGCGGGAGCGACGCGCGCCGATTACGAATCGCTCACCGAAGAAATTGCCGCGCGCACGGGACTCCCGCTGGCTATCGAAGCGATTTATCGCTACGTCGTGTTCATGCCGTCGCGGCAATTTGAGGATGTGCCCGTGCCCAACCGTTTTTTCGCCGTCGCCGAAGACGGCGCGCTCAAGGTGCGCGGCCTGGAATTGCGGCGGCACGATACGCCTCCGCTGGTCGCGCGCATGCAGCGGGAAGTCCTCGCGATTCTCGCCGAGGCTCATGATTTTGCCGGCTACACTGCGAAGCTCGAAGAGGCACGCGAAATTGTGCGCCAGTACCAGGAGAGCGTGGCCGACGGCAGCGTCGCCATCGAGGATTTGATTGTGAGCAAACGGCTCACCCGCGAGCCGCGCGAGTATCAAAAAGCCAACCAGACCGCCATTGCCGCGCAGCAGCTTTTTGGCAACGGCGTTCGATTGCGTCCCGGCCAGACCGTCGAATACATCATCACCGATGCCGGCAATCGCGTCCCGAACGACCGCGTGCGCGCCTATGCGCTCTGGGACGGCTGGTTCGGATACGACCGCCGCAAATATGCGGAACTTTTGCGCGAGGCTTTCGAACCGCTGGCATCGGTCCACACGGGTCAAATCGTCTCCGGCACGCTTAAGTTTCGAGAATAAGTACAGATCAACACGACTGTCCCGATTCTGTTCCAAAGGACGGGATGTTCCAGGAGGCAGGATCGCCGAGAATAAGCATCTAAGATTATATGATTGTTCTCGAAGGACTTACTGCCATCCGGCGAGCGTTGCGAAATATAGGGTTTGTACTTCTCGCCTGCGGCAGTTGTGTCCTGCTGGGCCATTTTCTGCGCGAGCTCCATATCGTTCTAAATCCGCTTGCCTGGACCAGCGCCGAAATTATCTCCGCCCTGCTGAGCCTTACCATCGCCGCGAATGTTCTGGTGCGATATCACGGCACTGGGAACCGCGTGTCACTGTTGCTGGGGTTGACGTTCGCTATTACCGGCATTATTCATCTGGGAGGGATCTTCGAGTTCTACCACTCGCTGGACCGCGCGGATCAATTCCACGTTCCGGTATCGTGGATGGCCGGCCAGACGCTTCTGGGACTATTTCTCTTTCTTGCCTATACCATCGATAAGTATGTGCCGTGGCCGCGGGACACGCGAAAAAATATCGCCGCCGTTTCGGCGATGATTGCCAGCGCAACCTGCCTGATCGCGTCTCTATTTCTAATTTTTCCGGAGATTTCACTTATCCAGCCGCGCAGTCACGTTCCGCGGGAATGGGAATTGCTGCCAGTAGTTCTGTTTGTGGGAGCCGCGGTCGTCCTGAATCGCATGAAGAATCGCGACCGCTTCGCGTTCGATGCCGTCCTGGTCTGGGTGGCGGGGCTCAATGCCGCAAGCGGACTGATCGCCTCGCAGTCCGTGCGACTCCTGGACGTCCCCGCGGCGGGTGCGGAATTGATTCAAACCGTAAGCTACATTGTTCTGCTGGGAGCCACGCTGCTCGACAACGCGCAACTATTTGGCCAGGTTCGCACACTTGCCATCAGCGACAGCCTGACCGGCCTCGCCAACTACCGGCGCCTGGTGGATATTTTGCAGAGCGAACTCGAACGCTCGGGAAGAACCGGCCGGCCTTTCTCACTCCTGCTGATGGATCTGGATGGCCTGAAGCTGATCAACGACCGCCACGGGCACATTACCGGGAGCCGCGCGCTTTGCCGCGTGGCCGAAATCCTGCGCCTGCATTGCCGCTCCGTTGACACTGCGGCGCGTTACGGCGGCGATGAATTCGCGCTGGTGTTGCCGGAGACCAGTGAACCGTCCGCGCGGCAAGTTTCCGCTCGAATTCGGGAGTGCCTGGACGCGGATACCGAGGTTCCGCGCCTCAGCCTCAGCGTTGGCATTGCCACGTTCCCGAATTGCGGCGTCACCGTTCAACAATTGATCGAGTCGGCCGACCGCGCGCTTTACGAGATGAAGAGAAAATCCAACAGAGGCAAGATGGAAACGCGCGGCACGACGTAATTTGCAGCATTTCGACATTGTGAATTGCCAAGTCTCATTTCCCGTCGAAAGGTGAATCGCTTTCCCCCGACAACTCATTCGAGTATTTCCCCCATCGCGCCTCGTTGCAGGATGGTCTTGTACCCATTCCGGCGCCATGAGAGGATTTCGTTTTAGGCCGGGTTTGGTTGGCTGCGTCCGCGCATCGCAGGTAGGGGGAATCGTGAAGCGAAGGGACTTTGTGAAGTTCGGCGGCATTGCCGCGATCGAATTGGGCGCAGGCAGGTTGTTGATGTCTCAATCGCAGCCGGCCACGATGGGCATGCAATCAAGCGCGCCGCCGGCCGATTCGAAAGCGGATATCACTCTTCGCATCGCTCCCGTAACTGTCGAACTCACGCCGTCGCGCATTATCAGCACGATCGGATACAACGGAACATCTCCCGGCCCGCTGCTTCGAATGCAGGAGGGCAAACCCGTCACAGTGGATGTCTTCAACGACACTGACGTGCCGGAATTGGTTCATTGGCATGGGTTGTTCGTTCCCCCCGAGGTGGACGGGGTGGAGGAGGAAGGCACGCCCATGGTGCCGCCGCACGGGCGCTTCCGGTATCAGTTCACGCCGAGGCCGGCGGGGACGCGGTGGTACCACTCCCACGTGATGGCCGGCGCGGATCTCCACCGAGGCACGTACACTGGCCAGTTCGGTTTTCTGATGGTTGACCCGTCCAATGCCCCCGGCAATTTCGACAAGGAAGTTTTCCTGGCGCTGCGCGAATGGGAACCGTTTTTTAATCCGGAAGAAGAAGACGACGATGATACCAGCAACGCCGGCCCGCAGCCCGAGCGGCCAAAGACACTGGACACCAGTCCGTCAGGGCTCGAGGTCGGCTACCAGATGTTCTCAATCAACGGAAAGTCCCTGGGCGCGGGCGAACCGATCCGCGTGCAGCAGGGCGACCATGTCCTGATGCATTTGCTGAACGCGAGCGCCAGCATGAACCGGAACATCGCCTTGCCGGGGCATCGTTTCCAGATCGTGGCGATGGACGGCAATCCCGTTCCCACGCCGCAGGCCGTGGACGTAATTACCATGGGACCTGGCGAACGCGTGGACGCCATCGTCGAAATGAACCAGCCGGGAATCTGGATTCTGGGCACAACGACGGACGCCGTGCGCAACGCCGGCATGGGTGTTTTGATCGAATACGCAAATCAACACAAGCAGCCCGAATGGGTTGCGCCTCCGAAATCCGTCTGGGACTACACGATTTTTGGAAAGGCAGGATTGCAACCCGCGCCCGACCAGACGATTGACATGATTTTTGAAAAAGTCCCGAGCGGCGCGGGATTATTCAACAGTTGGACGGTCAACGGCAAGGAATATCCGCATGACAAGGAATTTGTCCTCAAGCAGGGAAGCCGCAATCGTCTGGTTTTTCGAAATCGCAGCGAAGACGACCACCCGCTCCACATGCACCGGCACTCGTTTGAGATTGTGGAAATCAATGGCAAGGCAGCCGCTGGAATCATGAAGGACACCGTAATCGTGCCGGGCTACGGACGAGCCACAGTGGACCTGGTGGCGGATCAGCCGGGGCTCACTTTATTTCATTGCCATATCCAGCAGCACATGGACTATGGGTTCAAAGCATTGTTTCGCTACGCGTCGCCAGGGACGCAGGCGGCTGCTATTTGTGGGGCGCCCGGCTCGGCACGCCGAACCTGACCCTCACAACAGAATCGCATTTCATTTCGACGGCGTATTGTCCTGGTTTGCTTTGGTCGGTGCGCCGATTTTGACCGTCACGCCGAATCGCTTGTAATTTTCATACCGCACCGTCATGCGGATGGGCACATCCCCGCTGCTGAAATGTAGAATGTCGTTGGATCGCGTGTAGGTCGGAAACCAATAGTCGCCTTCTATGTTTTCCCGGAACGTTTCAAAACGTGGATACAAGTGCTCCTCACCCCGCTTATGGATGTCCGGCACGGCCTTTCCGTCGCTCTTTACAATTTCGAAATCTTTGTCGTCCACCCAGACTCGCCCTTGAAAGTATCGCTGATTCTTCTCGATCGTCTTGGGCCCGACTTCGAAGACGTAGGTGCCAAGCTCATCGAGCCGCACATGGTCGACATATTTGATGTCATATTTTGACAATTCGGTGGTCGTGAGTACAAAGGGTTGCACGTGCTCCAGGTCGTCCAGATCCTGCTGGTCCAGGCTGATTCGCTCCAGAGTCGGCGATGGGGCATTGACCACTCTTTCGAATCGTTTACCGGCAGGAGTAAAAACGATTTCGCTGACCTGCTTGTATTCGCCGTCAGGTTGTCCATTTGCATCGAGCGTTTGAATTACGAATGTCTGCGTATACGTAAAATTATCGCGCTCGATCTTGAACTCCTGCTCGCGCGCGGCGAACTTCTGAATGATCTGATCGATCGGTAGCGCCGGGGGATCCAGCGCTCCATTCGAAGGCGCGCTCTTGGCAGTCCCTGACTGTGCCGGTGCTACCGTAACGGGAATCGATTGTGTCGCGCTCAGGCGCGAGCTGCCGAATGCACCGAGCGCGGTAAGAGCCGTCAGCGCGAAGATCGTAACTCGCGTCCGATTCTTCAAAAACCGATCGACTAATTTGTCCATCATTGCCTTCCACCTTCCTGCGTCCTGAAATTGCCTTCCAAACCCTTTTGATATTTCGCGGGGGGCACGGGTTGCTTCACATGCCTACTTTAAAGAATGCTCCATCACGGCTACTTTCTCAAGCACAGGGTTACCGCCCGGCAGGCCCCAGGCTTATTCACGAGTCGTGCCACGCCGGCAGGCACGGGTAACTATTTGCATCATGGATACAACCTATTGTTTGTGGACAAAATCAATACAAGCGAATATAAAGATGCAGGCCCCGCTCCTCCGAAGGAACCTCCCAAAAGCGGGTCCTTGCTGCACATTATTTCAGGCCGATTTGAATCTCCGTTGTTGTCGAACAGTATGAAGGCGCCAAAACTTAGTGCTTGGGTTGTCATGATCTGACGCCGCGTCAACAATTAGTTGCAGGTTTCGTCCCACAAGGTCGGAGGATCGCCGTTTTGCATATAAATCTGCCGTTGAAGTTGGTTCGCAACAGGAGCGATCGCATGTCGAACCCGGTTCGCATCGCGTTCCTCCTTACAATTATGATTTGTGCGGTCTCCGGGTTTGCCCAGCAACCGGAGGTGTCCTCGCAGACCGCACCCGCTTCACTCAGCGGCAAAGTGACCACCACGACTGGGGCGAACACGACCAATTACCTCGCTGGAATTACGGTCAAGTTGATCGGACCAGCTCCTGCCTCGACCTCACAGACAGTCGTCACCGACTCGGATGGCCGGTACGGGTTTAAGCGCCTGGCGGCGGGGAACTACGACCTGGAAGCCATCATCGAAGGTTTCAAGCCTCAAGTCGCTAAAGTCACCATCGATTCCGGGCAAACGGCTGTCCAGGATATCGCCGTGCAGATCAACTCGGTCGTAGAACGCGTCGAGGTGCAAGGGGAAGCCACAGAGATCGCGACGCAGAGCGCGACGGCAACCGCTGACGTGACCGAGCAGCAACTCCAAACTTTGCCCCTGCGGACGGACAACTTCTCGGAGGTTCTTTCCATATCCCCCAGCGTGATTCAGACGCAGGAAGGAAAGCTGAATTTCAACGGCCAGGCGGAAAGCCAGGGCATGTTGCTGGTGGACTCGCTCGAGAACGTGGATCCTGTGTCGGGAAGTTTCGCCATCCCCGTTCCAGTTTCCACCATTCAATCCATCCAGGTTTTTAACACCCCGGACAGCTCAGCGTACGGGGGATTTTCCGGGGGATTGACGCGTATTGAAATCAGGCCCCCAACTCCGGCTTGGAACTACAAGCTCCTGGATATGGTCCCATCTTTCCGCGCAAAGAACGACCATCTGATTGGCCTGCTCAACATGACTCCCGGTGTGGAGTTCGGCGGCCCATTGATCAAGGACAAACTCAATTTTTCCGAAGACATGACCTATGATTTCCGCAAAGACCCGGTGCATGGTCTTTCGTGGCCCTTCAATGAGGTTATGACGTATAGCTTTGTTTCCTTTACGGACATCCAGTGGAGTTTTTCGTCCAAGCACATACTGAACGTGAATCTCAATGTTTTCCCCTCGACGATCCTCTACGCCAATATCAATACGCTCATTCCGCAATCTGCCTCGTCGAATTTCAGGCGCCGTGGAGTGTCTCTCGGAATTTCCGATGATTATCAGTTCGATTCCGGCGCGGTCCTGACGACGAATATCCGTTACACGAATTCCTACACGTCGGAGCGCGGCCAGGGAACCGCCGAGATGCAAATCAATCCGGAGGGCTGGGGCGGTAACTTTTATAACGCGTATTGGCGAAACGCCAACCAGCTGGAAGCTCTTCCGGTTCTCCAGTTGCCGGCAAAGCACTGGCTCGGCGAGCATGAAATTCAGGTGGGAACGGATATCTTATACCGCTCGTTCACCGGCAGCAGCGTGTCCCAGCCGATCGAGTTGCAGGCGCAGGACGGATCTGTCACCGAAACGATTAATTTTCAGGGCCCCACGATGTTGAAATCGGCGAACACGGAAGTTTCTGGATATGCGGAGGATCACTGGGCGCTCAACAAGGTTCTATCTTTGACTTTCGGCGCCCGCTTGACGCATCAATCCAATGGCCGGAATATTGCCCTCGCCCCGCGCGCGGGCCTGGCCTACTCCCTGGCAGGCGGCAAACTCGTGCTGCGCGCAGGCGCAGGATTGATCTACGGTCATGTTCCTCTGCTGGCGGCTGATTTTACGCAGAATCAGGAACGGGTGATCACGTTCTCCTCCGGACCATTTGCCGGCGAGCCCATCACACTGCAAAACGTCTACCGCTTCGGTGGATCATCCGTGAACTCCGCGTCGCTCGAGGACTCGAGCACCAGTCCGCGAACATTGACCTGGAATATCGAGGGTGACGTTTCTCTGCGGAAAAACATTGCCGTCAGGTTCGGTTACTTTGAAACCCACTCCATCAATCTTTTTGTCGCCGATCCGATCCTGCCCGTGACCGGGACGAACGGTTTTCTGGCGCTTGAAAATACCGGCACGGCGAATTATCAGCAGGCGCAGATGATCGTTCGCTACCGCCCCACCGAAGGGTCCGAGCTGAATTTTTCCTATACCTGGAGCAGGGCGCGTGGCGACCTGAATACAATTTCCAGTACCCTTATACCCGTCCCCATACCGGTGATCCGGCCAAATGCGTACGGCGTCCAGCCATCGGATATTCCTAACCGGGTGCTTGCCTGGGGCTTTGTCACGCTTCCCAAAAAGTTTGTATTCAGCCCCGTGGCCGACATTCACTCGGGTTTTCCATACTCGAATTTCGACACTCTGCAGAATTACGTGGGCGTGCCGGACGGCCTGCGCTTCCCGATTTATTTTGCGCTCGACGTTAAACTTTCACGCGAATTTACCGTTCACAATCCGTTCAAAAAGGACTCCCCGCGCCGCAAGATTCGCGTCGGGGTATTTTCACTGGACGTCACGAATCGGTTGAACCCGCGCGATGTTTTCAGCAATATAGATTCACCTCTTTTTGGGCAGTTCGCGGGATTCCAGCGGCGCCTGACCGGGCTTGAAATTGATCTTACCGAGTAAACAATCCACACCGCCGCGCGGGGGCGCCGCCTGCAGCTCAAGTTCGCCTGGATGGTTAACCGTTTGCTTAACCCCATGCAACCTGACGTTTGGAAGTCCCCTCAAATCAGGCGAAGATGCTTACTCGGCAAGTCGTCCTGTTTTTTTATGTGCCGGAAGCGGGGTTGCCCGCATCCCATATCTGATAAGTCTTTCCATTTCTGATCCCTGTGGCCAGGGGGGAGTGAGCAACAGGCTGCTTGGGTCGCGGCGAGGGACCGCTGCGCGCGCTACGGAATATAAGCTGAGAAAAGCACGAGGAATTTTTTCGATCGGGGTGTGTACCGTTGATGGCGGGCTGTCTGGGAAGTCGCGGCGTCTTGCGCTCGCTTTGCGGGTTGGTGTTCTCTGTGATGCTGTGCGCGGTTCCCGGATTCTCCCAGCAAACCGGGGCGGCGCCTCAGGCCGGGACAGCTTCGCTCAGCGGCAAAATCACCACAACGACCGGCGAGAATACGACCAACAACATCCCTGGAATCGCGGTGAAGTTGACCGGGCCGGCTCCCGCGTCAACCTCACAAACTGCCGTTAGCGATTCCGATGGCAAGTACCAGTTCATTCATCTCGCGCAGGGGAGCTACACGCTGGAGGCCACGGTCGAAGGTTTTAAACCTGAAACGGCGACGGTGACACTCACTTCCGGTCAGGCGGCCACACTAGACGTTGCTCTGCAAATCAGCGCGGTTGAGGAGCGCGTCGAGGTGCAAGGGGAAACCACCGAGATTGCGACGCAGAGCGTGACCGCAACGGCGACTGTCAACGAACAGCAATTACAAGGCCTGCCCTTGCGCACCGAGAAATTCACCGAGGCGTTGTCCGTGTCCCCCAGCGTGATTCGAACGCAGGAAGGGAAGCTGAATTTCAACGGCCAGGCGGAAAGCCAGGGCATGTTGCTGGTGGACTCGGCGGAAAACGTGGATCCGGTGTCGGGGAGTTTCGCGATTCCTGTTCCGGTTGACGCCATTCAATCCATCCAGGTTTTTAACACGCCGGATAGTTCCGCCTATGGCGGGTTTTCCGGCGGATTGACCCGGATCGAAATCAGGCCTCCCGGGCCGACGTGGAACTACAAGCTGCTGGATTTAGTCCCGTCATTTCGCGCCAAGAACGACCACCTGGTCGGCATCGCCAATATAACGCCCCGCGTGGAAGTCGGCGGCCCGCTGATCAAGAATAAGCTGAACTTTTCCGAGGACCTGACGTACGAATTTCGAAGGGACCCGGTTCACGGGCTGACGTGGCCTTTTAACGAAACTTTTGTTTATGGACTGGTGTCGTTCACCGAGCTTCAATACACGTTTTCGGCGAAACATTTGCTGAACATCAACCTGAACATCTTTCCCTCGACCAATCTATATGCAAATATCAACACGCTGATTCCCCAATCCGCTTCATCGGATTTTCGCCGTCGCGGAACATCCCTGGGCGTTTCCGACGCTTATCAGTTCGATTCCGGCATTGTCCTGACGACGGTGGTCCGCTACACAAATTTCTATACCGCGGAGCACGGCCAGGGAACGGCCGAAATGCAAATCAATCCGGAAGGCTGGGGCGGGAATTTTTTCAACGCGTACTGGAGAAACGCAAATCAGCTTGAAGCGCTACCACTTGTTCAATTGCCGACGAAGAAATGGCTGGGCCGGCATGACTTGCAATTTGGAGCGGATTTTCTTTATCGCTCCTACACCGGGAGCAGCATATCTCAACCGATCGAATTATTGGCCCAGGACGGCACGGTCGCCGAGACTATCAACTTTCAAGGCGCCGGACATCTCCAGGGATCAGATACGGAAGTTTCCGAATACGGCCAGGATCACTGGATCATCAACGACCATCTTTCCTTGACCTACGGGGGACGCTTGACGAGCCAAACACTCGGCCGGGATATTGCGTTTGCGCCCCGTGCCGGGCTGGCCTACTCGATGGCCCACGGCAAGCTGGTGGCGCGAGCCGGAGCGGGATTGATTTATGGACATGTACCGCTGCTCGCTGCCGATTACACCGATAACCAGGGACGCGTGGTCACCTTTTCATCCGGGCCATTTGCCGGCGAGCCGATCACCTTGCAGAATGTCTACCGGTTCGGCGAAACAACCGCAAATTCGACTGCACTGACCGACCCCAACAGCAGCCCTCGCACCTTCACGTGGAACATCGAGGGAGAAGCTGCGCTGAGCAAGAATGTTGACCTGCGGTTTGGATATTTTGAGACACACACGGTCAACCTGTTCATTATAAATCCGATTCTTCCTACGTCCGGGACTGCCGGTTTTATGGCGCTCGAAGACACGGGATCCTCGCATTACCGGCAAGCTCAAGGGATTATTCGTTACCGGCCCAGCGAACGCGCGGAGTTGAATCTTTCCTACACCTGGAGCCGTGCGCGCGGCGACCTCAACACGCTGTCTGATACCTTTATCCCGGTCCCAGTTCCGGTCATTCGTCCGAATGCATACGGCGTGGAGCCCTCGGACGTGCCCAACCGGTTCCTCGCGTGGGGTTACGTCACCCTTCCCTGGAAACTCGTTCTCAGTCCCGTGTTGGATATACACTCGGGCTTCCCTTATTCGAATATTGATGTTGAGCAGAACTACGTCGGTATACCGGATAGCCTGCGGTTCCCGATCTACTATTCGCTCGACGCAAAAATTTACCGCGAATTCATGATCCACATTCCCTTCAAGGAACATGCCAAGCGCCGCAAGATTCGCGTGGGGGTATATTCCCTTGATGTCACGAATCGCCAAAACCCGCACGACGTGTTCAGTAACATCGATTCCCCTTTGTTTGGGCAATTTGCCGGACTCCAGCGGCGTTTCACCGGCATCGCCATTGACCTCGGACAGTGATAACTTCCTCAAGAACACTCTGAGAATGGGCCAATGGAAGTAATCCGGCGCCGGTTCGTGCAACTCGGAGGACAAATCCGTGTTTAACGCGCGGTGGGGAATTCCCCCGTGGACCATTAATTTCCGTCCCACTCGCTCATCCCTTCCGCAGGAAGTTGACTTCGCCGTCGTCGGCGGCGGATTCACCGGTCTATCAGCCGCCGCATGGTTGCGTCGGATGGAACCTCGCAAGAGCGTCGCATTGTTCGAATCCGGCTCGATCGGAGCGGGTTCCAGCGGGCATACCGGCGGAATGGCGCTGACGGAAACCTCTGCCGGAAATCTCCCGGGACTGGGCGATGTCTTGTCCGGCTTCTCCTCCATTTTGAAAGCTCTGGAAATTCAGTGCGGCCTTACGCTCCCCGGAGTATGGGAAGTCGCCCGGAGTGGCACTTTGCCCGACTCCGCGATTTCATGGCGGGATTCGGGGGAGCTTCGCGTTGCCAGGGAAGTCCCCGGGGGAACCATTGATCCCGGTAAACTTGTCAGTGGCTTGGGCCGCGCCGTCGAAGCCGCCGGCGCGCTGATTTTCGAAAACATTTTCGTTGATGACATCACGTTTGAAGACCCTTTGCGGCTGCAAGTTTCCGGCGGCCAGGTTCGCGCGCACGCGGTTCTCCTGGCGACCAACGCGATGTCCCTCGAATTGACCGACCTCGCGCGGCGCTCGCAGCCCAAATTTACCCTTGCGGTTGCAACCAAGCCCCTGTCCAGTTCCCAGTTTCGCGACCTGGGTTGGGAATCCGGCACGCCGTTTTACACGATCGATTTCCCCTATTTGTGGGGCAGGCCATTGCGCGATGGAGGCGTAGTGTTCGGCAGTGGACTGGTACACCTGAAGGATTGGCGCGAATTGGGGAGACTCGACATTGCAGCAGGGCAGGCGGCGGAAATGATCGTGAGTCTCGAGCATCGCGTGCGCCACCTGCATCCGGTCCTGAAAAATGTCGAGTTCACGCACCGCTGGGGCGGGCCCATCCTGATTGCGAACGGGTGGCGTCCCGTGTTCTCACGGCATCCCCAGAGCGTGTACGCAATCGTCCTGGGAGGCTACTGCGGCCACGGCGTCGCCCAGTCCGTGTACCTGGGGCGCTGGGCAGCGGAAGCAATGTGTGGCAAAAGACCTTTGCCCGATTGGGATTCGCTGGGTCCGGGCGAGCCGTTACCTTGGCCGTGAGCGAAAAGTATTCCGGACAGTACAATCTGTGTAAGACCGTGGTTTTGGCTATTGTAGCGCCCGCCTTCAGGCGGCCATGTGCGTGATTCCACGGTGCCCGCCTGAAGGCGGGCGCTACAAATTCGCCTGAAGTCCAGGTTGTCACACTGACTCAACAGCCCCGGAATTACCACGTATTGTAAGGCGTGTTCTCGAACGGAGAGATGGCATTCGAAGCGGAGTGCACATCGGTGATGCCCACTGAAGTTTGTTCCGGAGTCAGCAGCACATCATCGGAATCTGTGTGCCAATCCTTGTTTTTCGTTATGGGATCGGTCGGGATGCTGGAAATATATTTTGTCGCAACCAGGTCATCGAGCGAAGACGGCCCGGCTTGCTTGTCGAGGGTGTAATTCTGGATCGCCGTCCTCATGACGAAAAGGTCCTGCTTGAGTGTGGCTTCTCTCGCATGCTGCACGGACCTGTCGTAACGTTCTCCTGCAATGGATGCAAGGATGAGGATGATCGTGATGACGATCATTAATTCGAGCAGGGTAAAACCGACGTTACGAATTCCTCGTACGCCCCGGCTCCTGTTACGAAAGTTTGAAAATGGCTTAAATCGCATCGGACTGTCACCAGCTAGAATATTTCGTTCCATCGCTCGCAGTTCCCGTGGACTGTGAATACACATCGAAGACGTTGCTTCCGCCCCAACTATCGGAATCCGGGTCATCGCCCACGGCGCGCATGCCCCAGTCGGGTTTTCCAGTCAGGGGGTCCACCGGGATTTTCCGTAAGAAGCGCACCTTGCTTGTGGTCGTTGACATCGTAGGACTCGCCGTGCCGGTCGACGATGCGCCCTGCGAAGTTCCGCCCGCCGTGCCCGGGGCGCCGGAAGTAGCGCTGAATCCAGTCCCTGGTGTGCCGATCGAGCCAAACTGGCCCGTGCTGCTCGCCCCTGCCAGAGCGGAAGCGCTGATCCCTCCGGTATTTCCCGTGGTGCTCACGGTCACTCCGTCAACCAGCGTTTGGAGATCGGGAGGATATCCCTGGCTGCCGACCTCGGTTTGGATCTGGTTCTTGTCCGCGGCGTCCTTGTATCGATCGATGGCGGTTCTCATTTCGCGCAGGTCACGCCGCATTTCAGATTCCCTGTTGCGTATTATGGTCACTCGGGCGAGGGGGATCGCCGCCGAGGAAAGGATCAGGAGAATGCCGCACGCGAGAATGAGCTCGATGAGCGTCAAACCCGCCATGGGGTTGAGCCTTACGCGTCGCGATGGTGTGGTGTTCGGCATAGTGCTCCCGTCGCCTTATTGCACCCGGATCGAAGCTTCGCTGGTGACGACGGCAATAGGCCGCTGCTGGGAATCCTTCGCGTTCACCTGCAAGATGGACAGCTGCGAATTGCCGGGAGCGATTCCTTTAACCACGACGCCCACCAGCGTTCCCGAGCCGCTTACTCCCGGTGTATTCGGCATTCTCGTCGCTGAAATTATCGCCTGCCCGCGGTCCTTGTCCACGCGCTCCACGATGGCGACTTCCTGCGTTCCGCCGGAGAGGAAACCTCCCTGGCGGACATCTTCAACGGAAATTACGGCCGGATTGAATTGCAGAAGCAGCGGAATGGAATAGAGGTCCTGCACGTTCTGGACAACGAGGCCGATGGTTGTCGTTTCACCCGGCTTGATCGAAACCGATGCGGGGTCAAATCGCAGCATAGGATTCTGCGCCGCGGGCGCGGGGGCCAGAGCTGGGGCCAGAGCCGGGGCAGGACCAGCCGCCGGCGCGGGAGCCGTCGCAGGCGCGCTTTGCGGTTTCGGCGCAAGGACTTCGTCCGCCAATTCCACATCCGGATTCGTGTCGGTTCCGGAGGCAATACTGCGCAGATTTTCGGGCGTCAGCTCGGGCAGGCGCACGATATGCGGAATCAGGACAATCAGGACTTCGTTTTCCGCGTGGTCCACGGTGTCATTTGAAAAGAGGTAACGAAACAGAGGAATTTTGGCGAATCCAGGCCAACCGGTCACGGTGTCCGTGTCCGTGCGTTCAATCAGGCCGCCAAGGACGTTGACCTCGCCGTCCTTTAAGCGAATGTCATGCTCGATGCTGCGCTGGCTGATAATGGGCTGGGCGATTCCGCCAATCGTGGAAGTTCCCGTGACCGAGGAAACGATCACGTTCACCTTCATGCTGATTTCGTGGTCGGGATGGACGCGGGGCGTCACGTCCACATTGACTCCGACGTCGAGATATTGAAACTGCGTATTCACCAGGGCGTTGACGGCGGTCGTCGTCGCGCCCACGCCCGCGGTGAAGCTTCCGGTCGCAACGGGAACGCGATCGCCGATTCGCAGCTTGGCCGTATCCCCATCGACCACCCGGATTTCAGGATCGTCGATGATCGTCGTCGAGCTGTCCGTCATCAGGAAAGACGCCTGCGCGCTCGGCAGCGTCACGCTAAAGTCGTTTTGAAATACATGGCCTGTCAGGGCGCCTACGCCAATCGTGGAGGCAGGCGTGGAACCGGTGGTCGAAGTAGTCGACGTTGTAGAAGTTGGCGGCGAAAAGGTCAGCGACGCGCTGGTCCCCGGTTCAATACCCATGTTTTTGAGCCGGTCGGTTCGCGCCTGCATGATCGCCACCTGAATCACCACTTCGGGTTTTGCCTTGTCAATGTCGTCGATAATTTTGCCGGCGAGAAGGACGCGGTCCGGCGTGTCGCGAATCACGATCGCGTTCTGCGCGTTAATTTGCTGCACGCGCCTCAGGTCGAGCAATTGCCGGATGCTGGTAATAATTTCCGTGAGTTCTTGCGGCAAAACTGTATTTTTCAGGTAGAACGTTTTCACCACTTCTTCTTCGTAGTCTTTACGCTTCTGGGGTTGATCCGGGATCACAAAGATGATGTTGGAAGTCACCGGACGCCAGAACGCCTTGCTTTCGAGGGACACGATATTGAGCGCCTGTTCCAGCGTGACGTCGGTCAATTCAACCGAAATGCGCCGTGAAGTAAAGTCCGAGTCGAAGATCACGGTCAAGCCCGCTAGCTTTGAAATGGCATCGAAAACAGCCTTGGCATCGTTGGTCGCCTTCATGTTGATCGGTGCGCGGGAAAGAGGCTGCAGCTGAGGCGGCCCGGCCATGAGCTTTGGCTCCCCCTCTCCGACAGAGATGACGCCTGAGTCCGTACTGTCGGTTTTGCCCGCTTTTTCATTGATCAACTGCATCGTGGCTTGAATTTCCTGCTGGGCGACAGGGCTGGAGGGATCGATCATCGCCGCCTTGCGGAATTCCATCAGCGCAATTTCCAGGTTGCCTTGATCCCTGAGGCGGCGCCCTTGATCCACATGCCATTGGGACGCTTCAAACCGGGCCCGGGCGGCCCTCAATTTGTATGCCGTGTTATTCGGTTCGGCCTGGAGGGCTTTGTTGTATTCGTCGAGGGCGGTGTCGTAATCCTTTACCGATTCTGCTTTTGAACCCGCACTGTACTGCGTACCGCCCTTGGCGCATCCTGTGATCCATACGGTAACCGCGATCAGGGTCAACCCACAGATTTGCCGGAGATTCATCCGCGCTCCATGTTTTACAGTCAATCCAAAACAGTCTAGCACTGGCCGAAAACTCGAACAAGGCGCGTGCTTGCTTCTAGTTACTACAGGCAGCTAAGATAACACGCTGTGGCTAAACCGTCGAAAAAGAAGGAGAAACCGGATGAGCTGCTGGTCGCTCAGAACCGAGCCGCCTCGTACAATTACCACCTCCTTGAGAGGCTGGAAGCAGGCATGGTGTTGCTTGGCACCGAGGTAAAATCTTTGCGCGAGGGTAAGGCGAACCTCCGGGATGCCTATGGTGTGATCCGCGGCAACGCCGTCTGGCTCCTGAATTGTCATATTGGCGAGTATCTGCCCGGCGGCATGACCAACCACTCGCCCCTGCGTCCCCGGAAACTCCTTTTGAATACCGCGGAAATTGAAAAACTGGACCGGAAGACCGATCAAAAAGGGTTAACACTGATTCCCCTGAAGATTTATTTTCGCGATGGCATCGCCAAGTGTGAAATTGCCCTCGCCCAGGGGAAAAAGAAATGGGACCGCCGCCAAACCGAGCGCGACAAAGAGGCAAAGCGCGAGGTTGGCGAGGCCATGTACAAATTCCGGCATCGCTAGGCGGCCTGTCAGCTCATTTGAATCGCCAGTGATTGACTGATCTCGTCGAATGGCGCCTGTGCCGGGGAGAGCCCCGGAGGGGCGACAGAACGTAGCCCAGCGCGGAAGCGGTGGGAAGACAGATCAAAATATGAGTGGAGAGCCGCGCGAGGGGCGACACTTCTTCTTTCGAATTTCTAAAAAATCGAGGACCAATGGATATCACTGTAGACACCCGGCCACCGGCCAAAATCGACACCGAAGCTCTGGTCACTTATCTTTTTGATCAAGAAAAACCCTTCGAGGGCGTCCTTTCCCAATTGGACGCGGCCACTGGCGGCGCCCTCTCCAAGCTCGCTGCTGCCGGGGAGCTCACGGGCAAGTTGATGGAAACGACCCTCTTGCATTACCCGCAAGGTCTGGCCGCGCAACGTTTGCTCATCGTCGGGGCGGGGAAGAAGGAAAAATTTATCCCCGCGGATTTACGCAAGCTTGCCGGTGCGGCCGTTCGCACGCTGAAATCACGGCAGGTAAAGCGACTGTCGTTCCTCGTGCGCGAGAACGAACGCAATGAGGCCGCGGGGCAGGCCGTCGTCGAAGGCATGATCCTGGCGAATTTCGATTCCGACAAGTACAAAACCGACAAGAAGCCAGGGCATGAGATCACTGCCGCTTCGCTCGCGGGCTGGGAGGAATCTGGCCGCGCGGAAGCCGATCGCGGCCTCGCCCGCGGCCTCATCACCGCCGAGTCGCAGAATTTCGCGCGCGAACTGGGCAATGAACCCTCAAACCGCCTCACGCCGCGCATGCTCGCGGATCGCGCCGAAGCCATGGCCAAGGCAGCGGGCCTCCCCGTCGAGATCCTGGACGAAAAGAAAATCGAGCAGTTGAAAATGGGCGCGCTACTTTCCGTGGCGCAGGGCAGCGCGGAACCTCCGCGCATGATCGTGATTACCTATACCCCGGAAAAATTGGATCCGAATGCTCCAGTCCTGGGCCTGGTCGGGAAAGCGATCACATTTGACACGGGCGGAATTTCCATCAAGCCCGCGAACGACATGGAGAAGATGAAGTACGACATGTGCGGCGGCGCCGCCATGATCGCCACGATGCGGGCTCTGGCCAGCCTCAAGCCCGCGTGTAAAGTGATCGCCGTCGTCCCCTCCAGTGAAAACATGCCCGGCGGCCGCGCGCAAAAACCCGGCGACGTTCAGATCGCCATGTCCGGGAAATCCATCGAAGTCATCAACACCGACGCCGAGGGCCGCCTGGTCCTTGCGGACGGCATCGCTTATGCCAAGCAACTCGGTTGCACGCACCTGATAGACGCCGCTACGCTCACAGGCGCGGTCGTCGTGGCTCTTGCGAACGTCAATGTCGGCGTTTTCGGTTCTGACCAGGCCTTTACGGATCAGCTGCTTGCGAGCGCGAAAGCGGCCGGAGAAAAAATGTGGCCCTTGCCCATCGATGATGACTACCGCGAGATGATTAAGAGCGGCATCGCGGATATCCAGAATGTCGGCAGCGGCAAAGGCGGCGGAGCTATCACGGCGGCGATGTTTCTGAAAGAATTCACCGGCGATACGCCGTGGATTCACCTCGATATCGCCGGCACGGCCTGGCAGGACGACTCGAAGCCCTGGAACGCGAAAGGCGCGACCGGAGTAGCGGTTCGCACTCTTGTCGATCTGGCGATGAAGATCAAGTAGCGTAGGCTTCAGCCTGCGCGATTTTGACTTTGCTGGCGTTGGCAGAAATGCGCGCAGGCTAAACAAGCTGCGGAAAAAGTCTAGTCCATTGACCGCTTGGAGACATCCTTTATAAGAATTTCTGCACTGGCCATCTTCTGGATAGAAACTCGGGGACATGCGGACCTATCGTCGGCTTTGCGTGCAGTTGACCCAGCGGGACC
>Ga0182024_10006839_pt1 | contig 24857 bp, 20 predicted proteins | sample P32metaG_FD_120480 | JGI IMG/M metagenome (GOLD analysis project Ga0182024, IMG submission 120480) | Permafrost microbial communities from Stordalen Mire, Sweden - P3-2 metaG (Illumina Assembly) | ecosystem: Environmental > Terrestrial > Soil > Wetlands > Permafrost | place: Sweden: Stordalen...
CGCGATTCGCTCCCATGTGGTTTCGTACTTCGCGGATGGCCGAAGTCCGAGTAGCGCACAAAAATCCTCTAACGCTCGGAATGGTTTTCCGTTCTCATCGACGTCGAACCGACGCACCACCAGGACATTGCCATCCTGAGAGAGTTCGGTTTTCGCACTTTCGACGACCCTCGCTGCCACCTGCATGCACAAGTGTTCGTTGGCCGTCGCGAACGGAAGCTTGCTGGATGATCCTTTGATAATGTGCTCGTGGGTCAGCAACGAAGCCTTCTTGTGCGGCCCCAGGCCGACTTGCTTCTTTTGTTCGGTGTCCAAGAACTTCGGCAAGACGCCTGAGACGCCGCTCTTCGCATGTTCTCGAACCAGTTGCGAAAATGCCTCCTCGGAATTGTCTCCCTTCAGCAACTCGGCAACTTCGATCGGTTTTGCTGGCTCGTCCAATGCGGCCTCAGGTGGAGCGACCTGAAGCCTTCCAACCATGTTTCGACCGATCACGGAGAGGAGTGCAACGGGGCTCGCACCGATATGCGGCCCGAATTCCTCCTGCAGGACCTGCAGGAGGTAGCCCTCTGGAAGGTTTATCTGGAAGATGGGGTGAAGTTGGTCGTCCCATGGGTACGATTCGGTGCGGACGGGCATCGTCAAAGAAACGAGGTTCTCGGGCGCCACGTCTGGAACGTAGGCCATCACGCTCTTGAAGTCGCCGACTTGTTCAAGAATGCCAACGTGGCGACCGAGGACATGGACATTCAGCTTCAAGCACCACCCCGTTCACGCCGCAGTTCATCGAGGGTGCCTGAGGCTCCAACCTCGGTGAAACTCATTTCAAGGCCGAGTACCGCGAGTACCGCCAGGAGTTTGCGGGAACCGAACTCCGATACCTGTCCTCGTTCAAAACGCACAAGGGATTCCCTCGTGATTCCAGAGCGTAGGGCGACCTCGCTCTGGTTCAGGCCAAGAGCCTTTCTTCTGGTTGAGACCGCTTCGCCCAGTTCTGCCAGCGTCTGCATAATGTGAGTTATACATCACTTTATAATGAATTTCAATGTATTTGTGATATATACATCACTTTACTTGTTGGCTTCCCTTGGGGCTGTCTCCGGCTTTTTGGACCGCATTCAGATCCGGTCTGAACGCTAGGGAAGCGGTCGGCGGAAGTCAGTGTGATGTGACGCCGACGTAGTTTCCGTAACCCACGATGACCGTCGAGCTAATCAGAACCAACAGGCTGAACGCCACCAGCAGCCTGGTCCTGTCCCCGGCACCCTGCCACTCTTTCAGCGCGATGCCCCACAAAGTGCTGAAGATGATGATGCTAGCCATGTGCAGTGTCCAACTGGAGAACTTGTATCTTCCCATCTGCGTCTCGCCCATGGTGTAGAAGAAAAACTGCATGTACCAGGTCGTGCCCGCGAGAGCCGAGAACAAGTAGTTGGCAAGCATCGGAGCCCTGACAGCGGTGTCTTGTGCGACGGCCACGGCTACCGCCATTTCCTCTCCTGGCGCATCAGTCGCGGTTTCTAAGATATGTTCTTCGTGGCGTGCGGGAATTCTGCCGCGAATCTCGGACTCAAAGTACTGGTACCCGGTGCGGTTGCGGATATTCAAAATGACGCACCAAATGAAGTTCGTGGTGAACCCGCCGGCGAGGACCACGACGAGCACGGGGAGTCCCTGCCACAAAACTGGAGTGCCATGCCGGATCGTGAGAGCCTTGATGGGATCGCCGGCTGCGAGCCCGTAGGCGAAGCAGGCGCTCATTACACCGGAGAAGGTGGCCACCAGTAAGCCCTTCTTCAAGTCAAATTCTTTGATCGAGGCCCGCTTCTGCTCGATCGACATCTCGCGTTCTTTAGATACTCCGGCTGCGCCGGCGACTGCGATACCGAGAAGACAGGCGGCAACGCCGCCAAGAATGACTAACCCGGAGTGAGTGCCGAGTACCTCGGATACGAAGACTCCGCGGAAGATCGGAGGCATCAGGGTGCCGAAGGCGGCGGTATATCCGAGAACCATAGCCATACCGAGCGACATTCCCAGGTATCGCATGGTGAGGCCGAAGGTGAGGCCGCCGAGTCCCCACAAGACTCCGAATACATACGCCCAGAAGAGGCTGCTGGCGGGCGCTTCGTGCAGCACGGGAATGAGGTCGTGGGTCATCGTCAGCGCGAGGATCCATGGGACGATGACCCAGCTAAAGAATCCTCCGACCAACCAATAGGTTTCCCAGGCCCAGAGCTTCACCCCGCGAAAGGGAACGTAGAAGCTCGCCGAAGCGAGACCCCCAAGCCAGTGAAAAAACACGCCTAGTGCAGGGTTCATGGAATCCTCGAGTTTGAATTACAGGTGAAAGACTTCTTCCAACGGCTGCATGGCGCGATCGGGTGACGCACCATCGGGTTGAACGAAGAAGGCACCCATCTCGCGTTGCCAGCGCTGGTTGACTTCGCGGGTGGCCATCCCAGTGCGTGCTCGTTCAAAGTTTTCGGTCTGCAGATAGCCGACGAGAAGCCCATCGTGGCGCAGGAACAACGAGTAGTTGTCCCATCCAGTTTCGCGCAAGGCAGCCTGCATCTCGGGCCACACGCTGCGATGGCGCTGTTTGTATTCCTCGAGTCTCTCGGGCTTGACCTGCAACACAAAGCAAACACGCTGCATATTGGCTCCTTAACGCAGGAAAGCCTCGGAGAGACCACCGTCTACCGGAATAACGTGCCCAGTGGTCTTCGCACTCTGATCACCGGCCAACCACACGATCGCGGCCGCACAATCCTGGGGGAGGATGGGCCGTTTCGTCAGCGTGCGCTGAGCATAAAAATCGGCGAGCTTGGAACGCAGTTCCTCGGTCGACTCCGAGTCCCTGAAGTCGATTTTGTACTTTTGAAGAGATTGAATCACGCGATCGCGAGGGAACATGGTGGAACCGGCGACCACGGTCGCGGGAGCAATTCCATTGACGCGCACGAGCGGAGCGAGTTTGATCGAGAGTTCTCGGATCAAATGGTTGAGAGCCGACTTGCTGGTGTCGTAGGCCTCGCTGCCTTTCTTGGGCACCACAGCGTTGGCGGAACTGGTAAGCACTATGGCAGTGGGCAGGCCTTGGTCTTTGAATACCCACTCCGTTTGCCGGGCAAGATGATAGTTGCCGGTGACGTTAACCAGGAATGTCTGCGCCCATTGTGCATCGGCGAGTTCGCCGTCAGCGCCGGTCACGGGATAGATCGCCGCCGTGTTGACGATGACGTCGATGCCGCCAAACTGAGAAATCGTGAAATTCGCCGCCTCCGCAAGGGATGCAGATGAACTGAGGTCGACGCGAGCGTGCGCGACAAACTCGGGAGATGCAATCGCGCCGACCTCATCGGCGACTCTCCTGGCGCCCTGCTGGTCAAGATCCGCCACGACGACATGGGCTCCCTTGCGGGCGAGGAGCAGAGCGACTTCACGACCGATTCCGCTGGCGCCACCGATGACGAGCGCAATCTTGCGGCTGAATTCGGTCTCGGCGGGCATGCGCTGCAGTTTGGCTTCTTCGAGTGCCCAATACTCGATGCGGAACGCCTCCGATCGTGGGAGGGCAACGTAGTTATGAAACTGGGTGAAATGCTGCGACTGCTCGGCGTGCCGGGCCTGGGGGAAAGGATGGGAAACTTCTCCATCCTCCAGGGCGTTCGCGCCTGCCATGACGTGAATGGCATTGATGAAGAACTCGGTGGTGATCCGCGCTTCTTTCTTATTCTTACCGAAGCCGAACAGGCCCAGGCCGGGAACGACGACGACGGAGGGGTTGGAATCCCGAAGCTTAGGCGAATCACTTGTTGCCCACGCGTCGTAATACTTCTTGTAGGCGGCTCCATACTCGACAGTGCAGGCGCGGATGCGCGTCTTCAGAACACCGATATCTTCGTTGCTAGAATCCCAAACAAGAAATAGGGGACAAACCCTGGTTCTCAGGAAATGGTCCGGACAACTGGTGCCCTGCGAGCTTAATTCTTTCGCCCACTTCGACCCGGCAAACGTCAGAGCGTCTTCATCGTCGCTATAGTGGGCCACCACACGACGATTCGACGACACCACTCCGCGTAGCGCGGGCAGGATCTGCGTTGCAATATGCTTGCGATCTTGCGCGGGACCATGCTCGACTCCGCCGAACAAGGAGCCTTTCCTCGATTGATGTTTGAAAATGAATTCACCAATCTGATCAATGGTGTGAATACTATTTAAGTAGCAATCATGTTGGGTAATTCCCCAGGTAAACAGGCCGTGGCCGCCAAGAATGATGCCTTCCGCTCCAGGATTGTCTTTGACTGCGCGTTCAATCAGGAGTGCCAGTTCGAATCCCGGACGTTGCCAGGGCACCCACACGATCTTGCGACCAAATTCCTTGTTGAATTCATCCAGCTTTCGTTTCCCATTGGCGCTCGCGGCCAGGGCAATGGCCCAGTCAGGGTGCAAATGGTCCACGTGGGAGAAAGGAAGGAATGCGTGCAGAGGAGTGTCGATCGACGCCGCCACGCGATTCTCGCTAAATGCCGAGAGTGGATAGTAGCGAACCATCTCATCTTCGTACTTCTCGCCGCGGTACAACTCTTTGAGTTGCTCCAGGCGACCCAGGCAGAGCAGAGCAAATCCCGCTTCGGTGATGGACCCCAGGTCTCCCCCACTGCCCTTTACGGCCAGCACTCGGACGGGCCGGCCAGTAAACGGATCGGGAAGCTCCAGCTTGGAACTGGTATTTCCACCGCCGAAATTCGTGATGCGCAAGTCGGCGCCTAGCAGGTTCGAGCGATAACGCAAGAGGGCCAACTGATCGTCGGCCATCTTGCGTGCTTCGCCTTCGTTCCACAATCCTTTGAGGTGCCTCGTCTCTTTGATCTCAGGCATAGATACTCCCGCAATATTGCTCAAATCGTTCCGCGTGCTGATCCCACTTGTCGGTTTCAAGCGGATCGAAGACTTCGGTGGGGAACGATCGATCGACAATGGCGCGGACTTCCTGGAGGGATGCCGCGCCTCCCGTCGCAAGGATTTGTACCGCCACGTTCCCCAGTGCCGTAGCCTCGGCCGGACCGGCTAGAACTCTTCGCCCGCTAGCATCTGCCGTCAGCTGGTTCAGGAGCCGGTTTTTCGAGCCGCCGCCGATGATATGAATCTGTCCGATGCGCTTTCCACTGACGTGTTCCAGATTTCGAAGAACAAAACGGTATTTGAACGCGAGGCTCTCCAGAACGGCTCGTACGTATGTGCCGGGTTCCCGCGGAACTGGCTGGTGGGTTCGGGTGCAGAACTTGTCGATGGCCGTGAGCATATCCCTAGGGCGTAAGAAGGACTCGTCATCGGGATCGACGAGGTGACGGAACGACTTCTCACGGGCCGCCAGTTCGATCAATTCGCGATAGTCGTAGTTGCGCCCTCGGGCCGTCCAGGATTGCCGGCAGCCCTGCAGCATCCAAAGGCCCATGACGTTCTTCAACAGCCTCGTCGTTCCATTCACGCCCCCTTCGTTGGTGAAGTTCAGGCGCAATGCATCGGGCGTGATCACCGGGGAATCCAGCTCGGTGCCCAGCAGCGACCAGGTTCCGGAACTGAGAAATGCAGTGCCATCGCGAGCCGATATTGCGGCCACCGCTGAGCCCGTGTCGTGGCACGCAGGAGCAATCACGGACGTTCCCGCAAGAGAGGTATGACCTGCGATGTCAGGCAGGAGCGTGCCTAGGATCGAGCCTGGTTCCTCGATGGGGGCAGGCAAGTAAGCCGGAAGCTCCAGGCGCTGCATCAGGCCGACGGCCCACTTGCGACTCACCGGGTCCACCATCTGCGTTGTAGTTGCGTTGGTGAATTCGCAGACTGCATTTCCGGTTAGCCAGTAGTTGAATAGATCTGGGATGGTGAGCAGATATTTTGCTGCATTAAGAAGTTTCGGAGTTTGACGTCGAGCGGCGAAGAGTTGATACAGAGTGTTGATGGGCATAAGCTGAATGCCAGTCGCCTGATAGATGTCCTCCCGGACAACCTTCGTGAGGACCTCTTCCATGACTCCTTCGGTCCGACGGTCGCGGTAGTGATAAGGATTTTCGAGCAACTCACCGCTTTCTCCCAAGAGGGCATAGTCCACGCCCCAGGCGTCAACGCCGATACCTGCCAGTTCCACTTCGCCCAGCCGCGAGAGAGCCTTTCGTACTTCGAACCAGAGTCGAGCCACGTCCCAGTGGAGAGATCCGCTGTATGCGACCGGTTCATTGGGGAAACGATGGACCTCTTCGGTCGTGAGAATTCCCGACTGAAGATGCGCTAGGACGGCCCGCCCACTCTCGGCGCCAAAATCGAACGCGAGATACGGCTTAGTATGAGTGGTCTTAGGCATAGGAGGAGACGTTCTGTGAATTCCGGGCGGCACGCTCTTTGGTGATGCGCTCGAGATAGCCGCTCTGGCGGAATGCCTCCATGGGATTCCTGGGCAGGCCTTTGGAGTCGCGCCAATCCTGAATCACCGGGCGCACGTCGGTGGCGAATGCGTCCTGCAGCAAGGACTCGGCCCTAACTAGGTCACAATTCTTCTGGGCCGTCGCAAGCTCACGCCCGTCGACAAGAGCCGCCTTAGAGAAGAGCTCCTGCGCCATGGTCACGGTTTGGATCATGGCCTCGATTTTTCCCTTGAGATTGTGACTCTGGTCAATCATGTAGGCAATGTCGGCCGGTTTGCCGGTTTCCCACTCGAAGTAGCGAATCTCGTGGAAAATTCGAAAAACTTGGTAGGGGTCGATGGAGCCTATGGTCAAGTCGTCGTCGGCGTAGCGGCGATCGTTAAAGTGAAAGCCTCCCAGCATCTCCTCCGACAGAAGCCAGGCTACGATTTGCTCGATATTCTGCGCCGCATAGTGGTGTCCGGTATCGACTAAGACTTTCGCTTGCGAGCCGGCGGCGCGAGAGAGAAGCAACGACATGCCCCAATCGGCGATATCGGTGTGGTAGAACGCGGGTTCAAACGGTTTGTATTCAATCAGAAGCCGCTGTCCTGGCGACAGCGCGCCATGCGACTCTTTGAGCCCTTCTATGAACCATCGCTTGCGTTGCCGGATATTTGCTGTCCCGGGGTAATTGGAGCCGTCTGCAAACCACATGGAAATGTCCCGGCTGTTCAGGCGTCGCGCAATCTCAATGCTGTCCTTCGTATGTTGCAACGCACGTTGCCGAACCGCTGGATCAGGGTTGCCAAAGGAACCGTACTTGTATTCCTGGTCCTGAAAGAGATTGGGGTTGATCGAACCGGGGAGGACTCGATAACGCTCGGCGAACTTCCTGATGTCCTCAGTGCTACGCAGGCCCTCGCGGCAATCCCACAGGACGTGCAAGGCTACGGTCGGGCAGACGCCAGTCAGGAGGTGTACCTGGCCAGCATCGCTGAATTTCTCCTCGGTTGTGGTGGCCGCGGCAGGTTGGATGAATTTTCCGAATCGTGTACCAGTGTTGGCGAAGCCCCAGGACGGTAGCTCGATGCGGAAGGACGCGAGCGCATCAAAAATGTTTTCACTCTTGCGTGCTTCCATATACGACACCTCTTCGGAGCCGAAAGTTACAATCCTTCCCACACAACGTCACGAATTTTCTTTTCAGAATCTGTAGCTTCGCATTGCGAACGCACAGCATAACACTGTGGAGGCCAAACCGGGCATAGGCCAAGACATCGGAATGATCAATTCAACGGAATCTCCGGGACCGTGAGATCACGAAGACGGAGATAGATCCGAATCCCATGTCGTCTCTCACATAGCGAAACGCTCGGCGCTCGGAGGTCGCCGGTTGACACAGGTATTGCCCAAGTGAAACCATCCCAGCCGTCTGTCTTGTAGGTCAGCCGGCGGGGCACAGCATCTCGTTGCGGATAGGAATGAAGTTTTTTGCCGGTCGTTCCGGGGTCAGGCGAGTCCTATCCCAGGAGGATCACGTGGAGCGTCCCAGATTACTGAGTGTGGTCGTCGCAATTGTCATTCTGGCGTCGGCCGCTTTCGCCACGCCGGTCCACCTGCGCTGCGAATACTTGGAGAATCCTCTGGGCATTGACAAAGCTGCACCGCACTTGTCATGGCAGAGCGACACCAGCGAGCACGATTGGAGACAGGCGGCTTACGAGGTCTTAGTAGCCAGCAGTGCCAATCGCCTGCGGACCGGCAAAGCCGATGTCTGGGACAGCGGCAAAGTTAATTCTGGGGAGTCGGTTGGAATTGCTTACGGTGGCCCCCCGCTGGAATCGCGGAAGCGATACCACTGGAAAGTTCGGGTATGGGATGCGGAAGGGCAAGTGTCGGAGTCGGTCGAAGGCACATGGTGGGAGATGGGACTTCTGCATGCGACCGACTGGAAGGCGAAGTGGATTCGCTGGAAGAACCCAGAGGACGATGTTGACCGCAAGGGGATCTCTTGGATCTGGGTGCCGGGGCAAGATGGGCTTGCGGTTGTCCCGAAGACAGCGGCTACGTTTCAAGTCACCGTCAAGCTTGCTGAGAAAGCCAGAGATGCGGTCTTGCTACTGGCGACGCGAGGCGACTTTGTAGCGAAGGTAAACGGTCATGAAGTAGATGCCAAGAGCAGATGGACCACGTTTGATCGAAGGGACATTTCTGATCAGCTGGTCGTGGGGGAGAACATTATTGAAGTGACCGTCACTGCTCCCGGGCCGCCTGGGTTCGGTCCCAATGCCGGGGCGAACACTACCATGGCTGCGCTGGCGGCCTTGGTGAAGATCACGCGTTCCAACGGCACTGTGATGCGTTTTCCAACAAATGAACACTGGAAGGCGAATCTCGAAAAAACTTCCAGTTGGGAATCGGCCCACATCGTGGCGGAATTGACCGACAAGCGACTCGGAGACCCAGGAGAGTTGCCGCAGCCGGCCGCGTACCTGCGGCGAACCCTCGCACTATCGAAGAAGGTACAAAGCGCGAGACTCTACGTGACCGCTCTCGGAAGCTACCGCGTATTTGTGAATGGCAGCCGGGTTGGAGACGATGTCCTGACCCCCGATTTCACCGACTATCGCAAACGCGTGCTGTATCAGGTCTACGATGTGACCAGCTTGTTGGAGAACGGAGGCAACGTAATCAGCGCTCTGCTGGGGGACGGCTGGTATGGCAGCGGTCTGACCTGGGTCGGAATGCACTTCTTTCGTCCTCCGGACCGTTTTGTGGCGCAACTCGAACTCGATTATGCGGATGGCAGTCATGACACGGTTGTGACGGATGAGTCATGGAAGGCTGCCGCATCTCCAATTGTTCGATCGGATATTTACGGCGGCGAAGTATATGACGCACGCTTAGAACAGGCAGGATGGGAGAAACCTGCGTTTGACGATTCCAGGTGGAAGCCGGCGGTGGTCTCGGATGCCCCCGCCATAGCCGTGTCAAGCGAGATCACCCCACCAGCGCGAGTCGTCGCTATGCTGGTCCCCAAGGGCATGACTGCTGTGGCAAACGGCGCTTACGTCTTTGACATGGGCCAGAACATGGTTGGCTGGGCGGCCCTGAAGGTGAAAGGTAAGGTCGGTACCAGCGTCCGCCTGCGATTCGCCGAGATTCTGAATCCGGACGGAACGATCTACACGGCAAATCTACGGAATGCGGACGCCACTGACGTCTACATTCTTCGGGGAGGCGATGAAGAGACCTTCTCCCCGCATTTCACCTTTCATGGTTTCCGTTACGTCGAGATGACGGGCTATCCAGGAACGCCAACCCTAGATGCGATCAAGGGAGAGGTCGTGAGCAGCCTGGGCGGCGAACCCATGGCAAAGCTTTTCACGTCAAGCGACCTGGTCAATCGGATGTGGGCGATTGGCATCTGGGGTCAGCGCGGAAATTTCCTGAGCATTCCGACGGATTGTCCGCAGCGCGATGAGCGTCTCGGCTGGATGGGAGACGCAGAGGTTTTCTGGCGAACCGGAAGCTATAACTTCGATATTGCAGCGTTCTCGCAGAAATTCATCCAGGACATCGTCGATGCTCAAAGCCGGCAAGGCGCATTTACCAATGTCTCTCCCAACACGCTACCTTCCAGCGCCGACGAAGAGGACCCTTCTCCATCTAGCGATAGGGTCGGCGCCCCCGGTTGGGGCGACGCAGGAGTGATCGTTCCGTGGACGACCTGGGTACAGTATGGAGACAAGGTTGTCATCGAGGAAAGCTGGGACGCCATGCAGCGCTGGATGGATTTCATTCAGAGCCGTAATCCCGACTTCCTGCGTAAGAACGGAGTTGGTCCCAACTTCGCGGACTGGCTCGCTGCTGACGAACATACCAATAAGGATCTGCTCGCGACCGCGTATTGGGCTCTAATCGCGAACATGATGTCACAGATGGCGCACGCGGTTGGCAAAGAGGCCGATGCGAAGCGTTATGACGATATCGTGCAGAATATTCGAGCGGCTTTCCGGAAGGCCTACATCAAGGACGATGGAGAAGTCGGAACGGGAACGCAAACTTCCTACGTCGTTGCGCTCTACACCAAGATGGCTCCCGAAGCTCTTGAACCCCTGCTGGTCGATAAACTTGTCAAGGGCATCGAGGAACGCAACTGGCACCTTTCGACAGGATTCCTTGGGACACCCTTTTTGCTTTTCACGCTTGCCGATCACGGACGCTCGGACGTCGCTTATCGATTATTGCTGAATGACACGTATCCCTCCTGGGGTTACATGCTATCGAAAGGCGCGACCACATGGTGGGAGCGTTGGAACGGAGATACCGGGGATCCTGCCATGAACTCCTACAACCACTACGCGTTTGGGTCAGTCATTGCTTGGGTCTATCGCTATGCCGCCGGTATTGATACCGCGCCTTATTCGCCGGGCTTCAAAGAGATCCTCATTCATCCGCATCTTGATCCGCGCATGACCTCGGCGCTCATGGAATACGAGTCCATCTACGGCAAGATCATCAGCGACTGGAAGGGAACGTCTGCGGGCCCATTTTCTCTGAAGGTTACGATCCCGGCGAATACCTCAGCAAGACTTTTCCTGCCTGCGATCGCTGGAGCACAACTTACAGAAGATGGCAATTCGGTGGAGGCTCCACAGGAAGGCGGGTCGTATGTGGTCCGGGTCGGGTCCGGTTCCTACACCTTTGAGGTGAAGTGATCGGTAGGGAGATATCCCCGGTTGCGCTGTACTTGTGCTGTGAGACTGTGGTTCAAGGCGAGATCTCAAAACGAGGTTTCCGTATGCAAACTGCCGGCTTCAACTGCAGAGCAGCGATTTGTGTTTTTCTGTTCACGTGTATCGCGCCGCTCTCCACGGGCGCGGCCCAGCAGGACGCAAAGCTGGCGACTGTGGAAAAGTTTTTTGCGAAGCCACCAGATGATTGCCGAATCATGATGCGCTGGTGGTGGTTTGGCCCCGCAGTCACGAAGCCTGAGTTGCAGCGAGAGCTGGAACAAATGAAGGCAGAGGGCATTGGCGGGGTCGAGATCACTACGCTGTATCCTCTTGCACTCGACGACCCTAAGACCGGCTTTCACAATCAGCAATTTCTCTCGGATGAACATCTTGATGCGATACGCTTCGCCGTAACGGCAGCCAGGAAACTAGGTTTGCGCGTTGATATCACATTGGGAAGCGGCTGGCCCTTTGGAGGTCCCCATATACCGGTAACCAAGGCGGCTGGAGAGCTACGGGTGGAAGCAATCCCAGTTCCGCTGGGTACGGACTCGATCGCTGTGCCCGACATTGAAGCGGGTGAGCAACTCATCGCTGCTTTTGTGGCTCCCGTCAGAGATAGCCAGCCTTCGTTGCGCGATGCGAAGCAGGTGTCCACGATCGTAAATGGCCGTCTGCAGATATCACCGCCGTCAGAAGTCGCGAACGACGTGATTTTCTTTATATCAAGTCGCACTGGGATGACGGTGAAGCGTCCGGCGGTGGGCGCCGAGGGTTTCGTGCTCGACCACTACGATCGAAGTGCGATCGAAACTCATCTCCATGCGGTCGGGGACCGTTTGTTAGAAGCGTTCGGAAACCAGCCTCCGTACGCGGTCTTCAGCGACAGCTTGGAAGATGACGGATCCAATTGGACCAGTGATCTGCTGGAGCAGTTTCGCCTACGACGTGGGTACGATCTCACTCCTTTCTTGCCGGCGCTGATTGGGGATGTCGGCCCGCTGACTGCCTCCGTTCGGCATGATTGGGGAAAGACGCTCACCGAACTCGCGAATGAGCGCTTCCTTGTTCCGCTGCATGACTGGGCAAAACAGCATCACACATTATTTCGGTCGCAGACCTATGGGACTCCTCCCGTCACACTTTCTAGCAACCGCTACACGGATCTTCCTGAAGGCGAAGGGAAGGCATCCCTGCTCATGTGGCGCGAATTCTCAGATCTGCGATGGGCCGCATCGGCAGGGCATCTTTTTGGCAGACCGGTGATCTCTTCGGAAACCTGGACGTGGTTACATTCCCCCGCATTCCGCGCCACTCCTCTGGATCTTAAGGCAGAAGCCGACCTGCACTTCTTGCAAGGGATTAACCAGTTAGTCGGGCACGGTTGGCCGTATTCACCCAAAGAGGCGGAGGAGCCGGGATGGAGGATGTACGCTGCGGCCGCCCTCAATGCTCACAACCCATGGTCGTTTGTGATGCCGGATCTGGCTAGCTACCTGCAACGGGTCAGCTTTGCTCTTCGGCAGGGAAGGCCCGTTAACGATGTGGCGTTGCTTTTGCCGAATGACGACGTTTGGTCAACGTTTTCTTTGCGAAGCGATTCCCAGGCGGGATCGGGCACCGAGAGCTCGAATTTCAGCATGGATGAATCTCTGAATAGTTCATTGGTAAGCACGGTTCTTCCCCAGGTACTCGACGCCGGATTCAACGTGGATTTTATCGACGCAGACGCAATTGATGTCGTGGGGATTCCGTATTCAGTATTAATTCTGCCCGGCGTTGACCGGCTGCCGTTCGCGACTTATCAGAAGATTGAAGAGTATGCGCGACACGGGGGCATTGTCATCGCGGCACGTAGCGTGCCCTCGACTGCGCCGGGTGTCCGTGAAGCAGAGTCCGAGGGTCGGCAGATTCGGGAAATCTCGCAACGTCTGTTCCAGGCGAACGATGCGGTGGGACACTTGATTTCTGATGAGACGCAACTTGGAGCTGCACTCGCGACCTATCTTACTCCCGACATCGGTTTTTCTCCCAGGACTCCACGAATCGGGTTTATCCATCGAAAGCTTGCGGCAGGAGATTTATATTTCATTGCCAACACCAGCAATCAGTCACACCACGTTCAAGCGACATTTCGCCACCCTGCGAAGCACGCCGAATGGTGGGATCCTTTCACGGGCGGAATATCGCTAGTGGAAAACTCCAGGGCCGTGGATCTCGATTTACAGCCTTACGAGTCCCGATTGATCTTCTTCACGGATTCTGAGATTCAGGTTCAGAGAGCACAGTCCACAGCACGCGTTCGTGTGAAAGCAATCGACCTCACAACGGATTGGAAGGTGACGTTCAGCGATGCGAATCAAACTGTCCTGACACCCAAGCTTCATTCCTGGAGCGAGGATCCAAACTCCACGTTCTATTCGGGTCATGTTAGCTACGTGAGGACATTTGATCTCTCGGCCGAGGATCTGAGGTCCGGAGTCAGTGGCGTGCTTGATTTCGGACTGGGCACGCCGATTGAGGAACCCAACCCGCTGCCACATTTCAGCATGCGGGCATATTTCGAAGGACCCATCCGAGAAGCGGCAGAAGTTTATGTCAATGGTGAGCGTGCCGGTTTCGTGTGGCATCCACCATACACGATCGACGTGACCAGGTTTCTAAAAGCCGGAGCCAACAGCCTGCACATTATTGTGGGTAATACCGCCATCAACTCATTGGCTGGCCGTGGGTTGCCTACTTATCGATTGCTCAATGAGAGATACGGCGAGCGCTTTACCCCTCAGGATATGGGGAACTTGCAGGCCCTGCCGTCCGGAATCCTGGGAGATCTGCGGCTGAATTTGGAGCAGCGACCTCAGACTCGGTGACGGAAAGAGACACGCCGCTGGACTGCATTCTAGAAGGGGGAAAGCAACCGCGCAGTAGGATCAGTCTCCGATGTTGACAGGTGTGATAATTGGTTTATCCAAGACTCGGATCCATCAAGCGACCAGTCGCCGGGGAGAGAAGCAAACAAGGACCGAGCTTCCGTCAGATACCGTTCAAGTGCGTCACACCGGCGTCACAACGGGATACGGTGTTCTGTAAGTGGTTGAAAATAATAGCTTGTGGCCGCCGGACCTGTAAGCCGAATTCTTTCAGACTGCCGACGCTAAATTGTAGGCTGCATGCGAGTTACGCGCAAACTGGTGACTTCGTTGGAGATGCCTTGAGTCTCTAAAGTCTTGCCGATTCCGCCGAATCTCGCTGGAACCTTACAGAGTGGACACTAAATGGACACTACGGAAATCGCCCTCGCGATCACAGAAGTTTGATTCTCGGCGCGGGGCCGACGCTCGGAGTTTGCATCACGCCTCTCCTTGTGCGCCGTGGACGCAGGCGTGCTTCTCGAAGTCTTCCTGCGCAACCCGGTTGAAGGCGAGCGCGGCAACCGTACTCTCCAAGAGAGGAGTTGTCATTCCCCATGTGCAGCGGGAGCAGCACCAGCCGCTGAAGTTGTCGCCGTCGACCCGGATCAGGTGTTTGTCCATGGAATCTGCCTTTGCGTGTCGGGATTAGAGTTCAGACTGTGATGGGTAATCTGCCATCGAATCCGCCGAGCGGCCAAGTGCCAAAGGTGCTTCGCCGCAGCCCACCGAAGGGTCAGGACGGAAGATGTCCGGATGCCAGGCTCGACAGGCTGGGACACGAATTCTGCGTGGCCAGGTCTCGGATTTCTCATGAGATCCTCGTCATGGATATTGCGTAGTTTTGCGATAGAAAAAGGCGCGCACGAGCGCGCCTTTTGTGCCTGGTATGGTGTTCAGGCGGCTTTCTCTGCGGCGACTTTGTGGGCCCTGGAGGTGTGGACATCAAAGGTGCTAACCTCGGGTGCAGTTTCGAGCAAATGCTGTACGGTCTTCTGCACCGCGTCGAATTGTTCGCGCTGGTAGCGTTGGGCATCCTCTCGCGCATTCCAAAAGCTCAGCGCGAGGACGCGATTCGGGTCCGTGTCGGAGACGATTACGGTCACGTCTACGAATCCGGTCTGCCTCTTCAGAATGGGCAGAACTTTGTCATCGATGGTATTGCAAAGTTCGCGTGCCTTTCCGGACTTGCTGGCTAATTCAACGATTCTTGTAAACATGGGAAGCGCTCCTTTCGGTTGGTGAGGGGGAGGTGAAAGGAACGTCGCGCAGATTGCGCGGCGACCACTGGCTTTCTTGGATGCGACCAACCTACGCCGGCTCGCCGAGCGTGTCAATTACCCAGGATTGGTGCAACCGTCGCGCACGAGTATCAGGCGCTCTTCTTCGACGTGATGGCGCTGAAGGCGGACCAGCCCTGCTCGACATTCTTGCTACGGCAGTGCGGGCAGACGATGTTTTCCTTCTCATGTTCGGCAATGGTCAAACTCTTCGAGAATGTTTTCTTGCAGGCGTGACAGAAGAACTCGTACTGGGGCATACGAAACCTCCTGGGGGAAGGAGCGGTTAGGGAGATTCTAGAACCGGAGAGGGCGGAGCACAACATGTTCTGGCGCGCGGACGTACAATTGCTGAAATCGGGAGGAGTTCATCTATGCCGGAACCACCGTATCGCGCTCTGCGAATCCTTCTGCGTGCCTTTTCGTTATTGGCTGTCGCGGGAGGCCTGCTCATGATCTTTGCCGAGAAGCCGCTCATGGTGCGAATCCTTCTGCGCCCACCCGAAGGAGAGGTGACCGCGTTGCTCCTGTCGCTGCTCAAGGAAACGGGCGGAATGGTGCTCATGCTCGGCGTGCTCCTTTGGCTCGCTTCACGCAATCCCGTACGCAACGTGGCCATTGTGGACGGGCTTACTGCCGGACTCTGCATTCTGGCGGTAACGCCGCTTCTTTCGCTGTGGATGACGGACATTCGCAGCATCTACCCAGCGTATTTCTTGTGGGGGCGATCTGCGGTGCGGCTCGCAATAGCGGCGTTGGTCTATTGGCTACGGCCGCGGCATGCGCACCAGGAACCTATCGGAAATTTCTGAGGAGAGCTTTGGCGGCAGCCGCGGCGAACGAGATCCTAAGCCGATTCAGCGCATTAGCGTGACCATCTCCTTTAATAGGGGGAGCCAGTTCTGGCCGGCTCCCCATCCGAGGCAGATCAAGAGCAACAAAACAGCCGCGGTGCCGATGGAGAAGCGGAACGAACGCAGCTTGCCGTCCGGGCCCTTCGTGAGTTCGACCTCCAGCGCCGGGGCGTGACCGCGCAGAGGCTTATTGGGGCTAGTGTTCATCGCGCACCCCGAGAAACCTCTCGACCTCTGAACGCCTGAAGGCCCAGATCTTCCCGCCGACGCCGAGCTTGAATCCGTGCAGCCGGCCAGTTTGCGCAAGATGGCGAACCGTTCGACGTTCACGGCGAATCAGCCTGGCGACATGATGGACAAGCAACGGTCGTTCGCCGCCGCAGCGCGGCGGACGGCACACGATCTTTTCTTCAATATTCACGATGCCCTCCTCGAATTGAAATCGGAGGGCGTGTTCTTTTTGGGAAGAAGATCTAGGCGGGTAGAGGCCGGAAACACACCCTCCGCGTCATTGCGGCAAAGCGGCCTTCCGCTTTGATCGAGAACGCCGGAGGATGTGCGCTGTGGTGCAAGTACCAGGATCGCTCGTTCACGAAGATGCTGACGGCATCGGACAGTCCCCTGCGGGATCGGAACCAATTGACGATCAATGATCCGACGTACCGCAGTTGCTGTGCCAGCGAGTAGGTACGCTCGAAGAACCGCGACACGTACTCGATGCAACTGGTGTAAACCAACTCCCCCGACCGGTAGACGGACTCGAATGTCGCAAGAGCCCCGCTTACCGCCTGCGGGAATATCACGGAAACTGCGTCTTCGAGACGCCAAGTCCACTCGCCGTCCGGGAGACTGTCAAACACCTTGGCGTCAACGGCAACGGTCCACTCAGAGACGACGATAGACGCAGCCGATTCCAGCTTCTCGTTCAACGCCTCGCGCGCCTGATTCATTCGGGCGAGACTTGAGAACGAAAGCGGGGAGATGAAAGAGTCGTCGTCCATCCAGATCGCGTCGCTTTGCAGCGCGGCAAGGGTATTTCGATTCAGCCACGAGCCGCGGCCATCGCTCTGATATCCCAATTCATAGTTGCAGATCTCGCCGTACTCCTGGTACTGGCCGAAATTGTTCAGCACCAGGAACGGATTGGCTCGGCCAGTTGCATCAAGAATCTCAGCAGAGCAGACGGGCACCGTACATACGTTGCTGAGCCGGGCGGCTGGCACGGCCGAATTGAGAAAGCACGTCAGCATCCGAGTCAATGTTAGCACTGAAGGTCCAAGAGACGATCGTTCATTGCCGCAAATATTACTAGCTCTCAAGTGCGCATAAAATCGCGCTCGTCTCGATTCGGGTCGAGGCGCGTGTCCGGTTCCTTCCCAATCGTCCCGCTCAGGGTCTTCCTGGTGCATAGGAGAATTCTCCCATGCCAGAGATCAGCGTACCACGTGCCTATTCGGTATACCCCTTCTGGCAGCAGTTTTTGCTTTCCCTAACCGTCCTGTTGCCGGTACTTGGAACTTTGACCCCATACCCTGTTAGAGGGGCGGGAACTCCACTCTATTGCAACGCTGTTGAGTTATTCGGACCGGGTAATGCGGGAACCCAAGGTGGGTATTCCCGTAGTGGGCTCGCAGCTAATCGTTAGGGTCACGAACTCAGTCCGACCCATCCATCTCTTCGATCACAACTGCGGTCCGGTCCGGTGGTTGTTGACACCGCGTCGATTTGTCAAATCGCAGCTATCGATCATCGGCCGATCGGAAATATCTACGCTCTAGTTGAGCGGCCACCTTCCTACCAAGCTCGCCGCCGTCGACGAGAGAGTGATAGTAATGGAATCCCGCATACACACGGGCCCAGAAGACTTCATCGAAGAAGTCATGTGTATTCTCAAAGGTGTGGATGTGAGTGCCGTCCTTGAAAGACAGACTGTCAACGACAATATGCACCTCGGAAGTGCCGAAGTAGTCTGCAATTAAGTGTGAAACTGCGCTTGTAACACATGCGTGGGCGGCGGGGTACTCCGGGTGATTCGGGGTTGTGCCGAGCGGGAGCCAGTTTGCGTCAGCCGTGAGATCCGGATCGCCTCCGCCCGCGGGAATCGCGGTTACCGGGCGCCAGAAACTGTAGTGGTACTTCGCATTGAAGCATCCGATACCTGCATCGGCAAAGCCAGTCCAGAGAATCGCCATGAAACGTGCCGTATGCGGAAGATTCAAGTGATTCTGGGAAGCGAGATTAGTGAACAAGCGCGCGTACTGCTGCGCAGTGTTCTCTGTCCAGAAGATGCCGATCTCGGTCTGCTTGGGTGTGCGCGCCGTGCTGTCGGCTGCCCCCAAGATGCGGGTAAGGGTATAGTCTCGCTCCCACTCTGCGCTGTTGAGTGAGGTAGGCCCGTCTGGCAGAAACTGCGACGGGCTGCGCATCGTGAAAGTACGCATCTGGCCCAGCCAAGGGGTTGCTGCCGGCAGGAACCCCGGAGGCGTAGGTTCCCAGATACCTGGCCCGCTGCCGGGCGTGTACGGCACAGGCGCTGCGACGCCGTCACCGGTGCGTGCGGCGATCAGTGCATCTGCGGAAGCTTCGCCCACGTCAACACCCGCATCCTTGGCATCAGCAGATGCCTGGATCGCGGCAAGCGAGACACTGAAGTTTTGATCGAGCGCATTCTGTTGGTTCGGGAAGTAGTGCACTAACACACGATGAGCAGCGGCAGCAGCAGCTGCTTCCTCGGAAGCCCTCCCCCAACCCCTACCGAAGTAGTAAACGGGTCGGAATCGACGATCGATTGCATTGACTGCGTCATAGCTTGCAATCGCGGCATACGCGAAGTAAACGGAAGCGGCAGCCGGCGGATTCCCTGCATTTTTCACAATCGTCGTCGAGGCGATGGCATTCCACTCCGTGACCACGTTCTGGGCCTGAAGCATGCCGTGGCAAGCGACAACGATCCAAACGGTGCAAACCAACAAAGGAAAAAACTTGTTTCGGTTCATGGCGAGACTCCTCTCGAAAAATTAACTCAGGCCTGCCCACACACGATGCCCGGTGATGAGGCGTGGCTTGAGGTCGAATACACTGGCGGGATGCTGGCATAGCCCTCAAATGGCCCTCGCTCAATCCCATTACCGCTTCGTAAATCGCTGGGGGGACCATCGCGAGCCGGATCAAGGCGCGCGGTGGCAATTGGCCGCCGACGGCCGCTTCTCCGAATGCGTCAACGGTTACAATAGGCATCTAAACGATCGCTCGAAATGGCGAAAAAGTCCTGACCGCGTTCAGACGAATTCCGGAAATTTTTCGGATGTCACCCAAGCGCTTCTTCATCTTCGATCGGTACCGCCTCGACGAGCAGGAGCGCCGGCTCTTGCTCGGTACCCAGGTTGTCCCCCTTCCTCCGAAGCTGTTCGATTTACTGGCCGTGCTGGTTCAGAACGCGGGTCGTTTGCTTGCGAAGCAGGATCTACTTGATAGGGTCTGGTCCGACGTTGCTGTGGAAGAGGGCAGCCTGACCCGCAGCATTTCGTCGCTGCGACAGGTGCTCGGTTCGACTGCCGATGGGCAGGACTATATTCAAACGGTATCGAAGAGCGGGTACCGGTTCATCTCACACGTTCGCGAGGCAACCGACGATGAACCCGATGGCACACGATTGGGTATCCCGCTACCGCCATTGCTGCTTGCGATGTCTGCGGTTGATTTCGTCGGACGCGAAGCTGAGCTCGTGCAGATGCAGGATGTGTGGCAGCGGGCGAAAGGTGACCATCAATTGTTGCTTATCGCAGGCGAGCCAGGTATTGGAAAGACGCGACTTTCGCTGGAGTTCGCGCGCAGTCGCGGTGCCGAAGGGAATACTGTCCTCATCGGGTGCAGCGATGAAGAGCATCTGGTGCCCTACCAGCCCTTTGTCGAGTGTCTAGGATGGTATTTTCGCAACTGCCCGCAGACCGAACTCCGGAATCAACTGGCGGCCATCGGTGGCGGGGGCGAGCTCGGACTGTTAGTTCCAGAGTTGCGCAATCGCATTCCTGAACTCCCGAGCCCCCCGCCGAGGGACCCTGAGGGGCAGCGATACTGTTTATTCGAAGCTGTGGCGGCCATGCTTGCGGTTGCATCGCGGGCGCGACCAATGCTGCTCATGTTCGACGACTTGCACTGGGCTGACAGGTCAACACTACAGCTGCTGCGGCATGTCATGCGGTCCGCGCGCACGGCCTCCTTTGCCATCGTCGCGACGTACCGAGCGAGCGAACTCGATCGCACGCACCCGCTGCCAGAGATGCTGATCAAACTGCGGCGCGAGCGGGGGATAACGCGGCTCGTGCTCCGCGGACTCAACATCGCGCACGTCAGGGCATTGGTCAATTCGATCGTCGGACCGAATGCTCCGTTACAGCTACCTCAGCTGGTCATGGACAGCACTGACGGCAATCCGTTCTTTGCGACCGAAATGCTCCAGCATCTGAAGGAGACGGGGGCGATCGCCGGGGTCGGCGGGATGACGGCAATGACCATCGACAATAAGGATCTTGGGTTGTCGGAGGGAATCAAAGAGGTCATCGGCCAACGGTTGTCTCGGCTAAGCGAAACGTGCAACCGGGTGCTCAGTATTGCGTCCATTGTCGGTCGCGAATTCGATGCCACGCTCCTCGAAGCCGTCGCGGATCTCCAAGATAACGAACTGCTGGACGCGCTCGAAGAGGCAACGCGCGCTCAGTTAGTCAGCGAGTCGCAAGAAGTGAGCGGTCGTTTTGAGTTCATGCACGCGCTGATTCGGGAGACGCTGTACAGTGAACTGAGCTCTCCACGTCGAATGAGATTGCATCGGCGCGTCGCCGATGCCATCGAGCGTCTTTCGCAAAACGAACCGAATCCACCGCTTGCCGAGCTTGCTTACCACTTCTCGCAGACGGCGTCGGCTGACGCGGTCGACAAGACCATCGATTACGCGACACGAGCTGGCGATCGAGCTGCTGATGGGCTGGCGCACGAAGAAGCGGCACGCCTGTTCGACATTGCCCTTCACTCACTCGAATCCAGGCCTGAAGGACGCGATGTGGAACGTTTGCGGATGGACCTGCATGCGCGGCGTGCCCGCTCTTTCGACGCGCTGGGGCAGTGGAAGCTGGAAGTGCGCGAACTAGATGCAGCGCTTCATCACCTTAATCCGGAGCAGATTGAGCTCCGCTGTGAGTTCGTCCTGGCGCTTGCGCGAGCATGGTTCCTCCTGCTCGATGTCCGTCCAGTGGAGCAGTACGCCACCGAGGCATTGCAGCTTGCCGAAGGGTTGCAGCGCTCCGATCTCGCGGCGAACGCGATTGCCTGGCTTGCACGCTGCCGGCAAGCAAATGGTGATCTAGGCGCGGCCATCGAGATGGACCGCCGGTCTCTGTCGCGTGCACCCAACGTGATAACAGCAGCCCACATCATGGGGCCGCTAACGCTGTACCTTGCTGGACGATCAACGCAAGCGCTGGGCTTGGCTGCCGCGTCGGCGGATTCTGCCCGGTCATCGCGCGATACCACGTTCATCATGTACTCCCTCGCACACCTCGGCTTGAACCTGGCTGCCGTCGGGCGCTACGCTGAGGCCACACAGGCGTTCCACGAAGCCCGCACCTTCGGCCGAAACTATGGAGCTATTCCGATGCTGGCTCGTGCCACTGCAATGGCAGCTGGGCTCCACTTGACCGTATTTGACTTCGAAGGCGCAGAGGCGCTCCAGTCAGAGGCGTGTGAACTGGCGCGTGGCGCTGGTTTTGTTCCGCCAATCGTTAGCGCCGGAATCGACACGCTGTTGACGTTCGCGCGTCGTCACGAACCCGGCCGAGCCGAGCGACTGCTGGAAGAGACAGCCGCTGCCGCGGCGAGTACCGCCGGCTGGCACCAGTGGCTGTGGCAACTCCGTCTGACTCAGGCCAGGGCCGAACTGGCGCTGGCGCGAGACGCCTTCGACGAGGCGCTCGCTACCGCGACCAACAGCATCGAGCAGAGCCGCGCGAGAGGGCGGCCGAAATATGAGGCGCTGGGCCTGATCACCAGGACGCACAGCCTGGGTGCACTCACGCGAAAGCGCGACGCTATCGCCGACGCCAAGACGGCTGTGCGCGTCGCGGACCAGACCGGCGATCCGGCACTCCTGCTACTCGCACTCGATGTGCTAATCGGAATCGACGGCACCGACGAATTGGCGACCCGAGCACGTACTGTGACCGACCACATCTACGATGGTCTGCCCAACGAAGTGATGCGGCGGCGCTTCACAGAGTCCGAAGTGATGCAACGTATTCGAACACCTCATTAGCCTGCATACCTGGCGCCTGAAATGCTAGTCGTACTCGCTCGTACGTTCGGAGGCAGCTGCACTAGATTCGCTCCGGCCGCTACGGCCTCAAGATCGTCGTTGCTCTTGTCTAAGGAAATTGAAGCGCTTCGTACTTTTCGCCACGCGAAAGCCGACGAGATTGATTACTAGCGGTAAATCACTGTTATCAATACTTACCATTCCGACAAGTTCAGTTGTGGATTGGTGCCGACAAACGTTAGATCCCTATCGGGACTGCCCCGAAGCAGAAATGCAGGGACGCACCGATGCGTGTGGTCGGGGCAGTTTCGATAGGGTCGTTTGAAGTGAGCCGCTAGCGTTTGCGGCGGATGCGGTGAGAGCTATGGGAATTCAATCGATTTCTGCCTGAAAAGCCTTGCCAGACGGGAACTTTGGTCAAAAGGATGTTATTGATGCTCATCAATGTAGGAGTTCTCGCAACCAGCTGCATCATCCTACCTCCGGCACCATCCGTTCTTCAAGAGGGCAGTTCCGACAGAAGGCAGTTCCGACGCTTCCGACGCTTGTGTCAAGACACGCGGCAGCGTCCGCCGCGCTAGCGGCTTAGTTCAAACGCGCTTGGCGGCATTTATTCCTGGGTTGTCGGCTATACGGAAGTAATCTGTGGGAAAGGAGACTTGAACCTCTGACCGTGGCACGCCTCGTCGAGCCGATCCCGGCACAAGAATAGACTGTCAGTCGTACACGGATCATGGCGTTTCGTTAACCCAGAAATCTTGGAAGATTAGAACGGCAGCTTCAATTCTTCGAGCTGCCTCTCTGTTTCCTTCGACGGCTCCAGGTATTTCTGCGTCGTCGCAAGCGACTCGTGGCCTAGCCATTCTTGTACGGTGCGGACGTCGATGCCCGCCCGCAACCAACGGGTGGCGGCGGTGTCTCTGAAGCGGTGGAGGTGCCATTCTTCCTTGTTGAGACCTGCGCGCGTGGCGATCTCCTTGCACCGCTCATGCAGGAAGCGGTAGTTGAGATGGCTCTTCGGTGACGGAAACACCAAGGGGCAGTTGGGCACGCGCGTGTGCTTGCGCAGAATTTCCGCTACTTCTTTTGAGAATGGGACGGTGCGTTCTTCCCAATCTTTCGGCAAAAACGCATATTGCGGTTTTGCCCGGACGTGGACGCGCCGGTGGGTGAGGTCAAGGTCCGAGAAGTGGAGCGTCTGGAGTTCGCCGCGGCGAAGGCCTGTCGCGAGCACTAAGGAGAAGAACGCCCGCTCCCAGTCGTCGCATTTGGCAAAAAATTTCTGGAGTTCAGAGTCGGGGTAGGCGACGGGTCGCTTGCGGAACTTCGGCAGGCGCGGCACCTTCTTGACCGGGTTTTCGATCCCGAGCTTCCCAAGAAGTTGTGGAGGATGACGCGGTCGGTGTAAAGGGTGGTGCCTGGGTCGAAGCCCTTCGACTTCCGCCAGGCGAGAAACTTCTTTATATCCTCGGGAGTGATATCCCGGGCGTCGGACTTGGGAGCCGTGTATTCGGCGAAAAGTCCGAGAATGTGTTCGTACTTTTGGTGAGTAAGGGGTTTGCGGAACGTCTTGATGTCTTTGAGGAAGTTCTCGACGGCTCTTTGTAGAGGAAGCGATTCGTCTTCTTTAATAAGACCGGCGAGTTCGAGGCCGCTTTCTTTGGCTTCAAGTTCCAGGCGTTTGCGTTTCTGGGCCTCAAGGGCTTGGGCGGGGGTTTCTCCTGCGGAGGCCCGAAGGCGCTTGCCGTTCTCGCGCCATTCAATGAGAAAGCGACCGCCCGAGGGCCACTGAACACGTCCCTTTGGATTGCGCTTCAGGGCGACGTTGCCCCAGCCCTTGGATGTCTTGATCCGCCGGAGGATGTTGACTCGTGCCATAGCGTCCTCACTCGAAAAAGTGGACACTATTATGGACACTAAGGCGGGGTCGATTCAATAAGTTACTGAAAATAAAAGATATATGGCAGCCGGACCTGTAAGCCGAATTCTGTCCGCAGGATTGCTCCCGCTGGACGGCCATTCCTCTGGGCCGCGCATCGCTGCGCGGCTCTAGCGACCTACCCGAAGGTTTGACGCACCGAGCCGGCACGTGTCCGAAACCCTCATTCAAAAAACCGAAGTCCCGGACTTCCTCCCTATTTGGTCTTGCTCCGTGTGGGGTTTGCCGTGCCCGCGGCATTACTGCAGCGGCGGTGCGCTCTTACCGCACCTTTTCACCCTTACCCCGGCCCGTGAAGGCCGAGGCGGTATATTTTCTGTGGCACTTTCCGTCGAGCGATCCCGCCCAAACCAGCGCGGGGGCCCTCCCGGACGTTATCCGGCACACTGCTCTGCGGAGTTCGGACTTTCCTCTCCCCGCGTCCG
>Ga0182024_10006840_pt1 | contig 24855 bp, 22 predicted proteins | sample P32metaG_FD_120480 | JGI IMG/M metagenome (GOLD analysis project Ga0182024, IMG submission 120480) | Permafrost microbial communities from Stordalen Mire, Sweden - P3-2 metaG (Illumina Assembly) | ecosystem: Environmental > Terrestrial > Soil > Wetlands > Permafrost | place: Sweden: Stordalen...
GAAGCGCCGAATCGGCCGTGCTGAATAGATAGAACGGCCCCATAGCTTCTTCACTTCGCAGCAAAAACTTCAAAACTAGAGCTGATGGCCACACGAGCTGGGTTTATTCAACAAGCTGCTAGAGCAAGCCTTGGGAGAAAGGCAGATGATCAGTGCTTCCTATGTTGGCGCAGCCGGAAGACGGCTCTTGCAGAGTGCGTGGATCGCGTCCCCGAATCCGAACTTCAACAATGCCCAGCTGGTCGGTGACACTGCGGCATCGGATTACAATTCCCTCCAGGTCCAATTCCAGCGGCGATTGTCGCGGGGCCTTCAGATGCTGGCCTCTTATACGTGGTCGCATTCGATAGATGACGCTTCTGCGGGTTCGTTCGGAAATTTCGCCAATACGCTTGGTGCCGGTCTCCATTCTGGTGCCGACCGCGGCCCTTCAGATTTTGACATCCGCAACGCCTTCTCATCCGCTTTAACCTATGACATCCCCGCACCGAAATGGAACTCTTGGGGTAGAGCGGCGTTGGGCGGATGGTCTGTAGAGAGCATCGTGCAAGCGCGCTCAGCCCTACCCGTTAATCTTAGCGTTGGCACATCCTCTCTTGTCGTAGGCAACCGTGTGCAACTCCGGCCGGACCTGGTCGCGGGGCAGTCCAGGTACCTGCTGGGTGCGGAATTCCCCGGAGGAAAGGCATTTAACCCGGCGGCGTTCACGGCCCCGCCCGTCGACCCGAAAACCGGCGAGGCTAGCCGACAAGGAGACTTGGGACGCAATGCGATGAGAGGTTTCAGCGCAACGCAATGGGATCTCGGCATTCATCGGGAATTTCGCCTGCGCGAACTTGCAAGGTTGCAATTCCGCGCAGAATTTTTCAATGTTTTGAACCATCCGAACTTTGCGCCTCCGGTAGCCGACCTCAGTCAACCGAATTTTGGATTGTCGACACAAACCTTAGGCCAATATCTTGCCGGACAAAACGTCGGGGGAGGCGGATTTAACTCGCTGTACCAGACCGGCGGCCCCCGTTCGATCCAGCTGGCGCTCAAGTTTATGTTCTGATCGCCTTCCGTCGTTCTAACGAAAGGATCTGCTTATTTGTGGAAACGGACTCCCATGCTACGAGTGTGTGTCAGTGACATTCAGCGGAGAGAGCGGAGAGTCGACTCAGCCAAGCTAAGCACGATCCGATTGATGATTCTTTGCCTCGCAACTTCCTCGGTCCTCAAGGCGCATGACGAGGCCTCGCCTCCGGAAACGGAGAAACGAGCGGTGAGCGTTGCGGATACCATTCGCATGTTTAAACTGGCAGATTCGGACTATTTCGCCGGTGGAGAACCACGACATGGAGTTGCGCAGTTTTCGCCCGATAAGAGAAAGTTCGTCATTGTCCTTCGGAGAGGAAACCTCGAGCGGAATACAAACGAGTACTCCTTGCTGCTGTGGGACTGTGATGAACTCGGGCATTCTGTCTCTCCTCGTCTTATGCTGCAGATGTCTTCGTCCTCGAACCGGACCGCCATCGAAGAGATTCAGTGGTTAGCTGACAGCGAAACCGTCGTTTTTCTAGGCGAACGTCCCGGCACATCACATCAGCTGTACAAGTTCAACGTTCGCACGCGTCATCTTGAAAGGGTCACGAACTTTCTCTCGAATCTGGTCTCCTACAGCATTACACCCGATGGCAGCAAAGTTGCGTTTCTTGCCGAGGAACCTGCAAAAACCATCTGGAATCGAGAGACAGCACGGAGCGGAGTCATTGTTGGCGGTCACCAGATCTTCGAAATCCTAGGCGGCCAAGTTCGCGGTTCGGAAGAGAATACAGAGTTATATCTTCAGTGTGGGAATGAACACCCTCGGCACATCGTTCGAAGAGACCAGCGGGAGGTCTGGACCCGCAGTCTTTGGATCTCGCCCCGCGGAGATTATATCTTAACGACGAGCCGGGTAGCGGATGTGCCCGAAGTTTGGAAGGAGTATTCGGATCAATGGATACACGCGGAGGCAACGAAGGTTCACGCTGCCAGCGAAGCTTCCTGGTTGCTGCGACTTGATCTGGTGGACATCACGAGCGGGCGTACGACGGTTTTGATCGACGCGCCTTGCCGATTCGCTGTTGGTGCCGAAGCCATTTGGGCAAGGAAAAATACGTCTGTGGCCATTTCCGATGTGTACCTTCCTTTGGAGAAGACCAGTGGTGAGGTTCGACAGGTTCGGCGGTCGGCGCTCTTTTCAGTGGAAGTCGAGATTCCAAGCCGGAGAATTATAGAAATTACTAACAAACCGATGAAAATATTGGACTGGGATGCCAAGGAGGACACGCTTGAGCTTGTGAACAGGGACGATCCCAGCGCGTCGCGGGAGTTGGCGCGAAGGTTCTTCTTCCACAAGACGGACACACGGTGGGAAGAGGTAACCAATCCGTCGAGGAGGGAGGGGGAGGAAAGGGCGCCCGAAATTCTCATGGAAGAGGGTATGAATACGCCGCCGAGAATATTGGCAATTTACAGAGAGACACAACAACGCCTTGTGTTGCTGGAGCTGAATCCGCAATTTGTGCAGCTCAAATTTGGCCGAGAGGAGGAGGTCCATTGGCTAGGGGAACATGGTGAGGATTTCAAGGGTGGGATCTACTATCCGGTGGACTATGACGCTCGAAAGAAGTACCCGGTTGTCATCCAGACCCACGGCTTCAACCCGAATAGATTTTGGATTGACGGACCCTGGACTACGGCGTTCGCAGCCCAACCGTTCGCGGGGCATGGAATTCTCGTTCTTCAGTTGGACGAGAGTTTCGACAACCACAACACCCCTCAAGAAACGGAACGGGAAGTCGGACGGATCGCCTCGGGGATTGAAGCCCTCGATCGTCGCGGGCTTATCGATCTCAATCGCATTGGGATTATCGGGTTTAGTCGCACGTGTATCTATGTGAAGCAGGCATTGATTCATTCCGCTTATAAGTTTGCCGCAGCCTCGGTGACAGATGGCATTGATGGTGGGTATTTCCAATATCTATTGAAGTTAAGTCAGTCCGGATATCGTTCGATATACGAGGGTATCAACGGAGGGCCTCCCTGGGGATCGAATCTCGCATCTTGGCTTAGCCGTTCTTCGGGTTTCCATGTCGAGAATGTCGGCGTGCCATTGCGGATTATGGCCGAGACGCCTTTTATTGCGCTCTTTGAGTGGGAATGGTATTCAGCCTTAGCTCGGTTGGGGAAACCAGTTGAAATGGTGGTGACCAAGGACGGAGAGCATGTTTTGCAGAAGCCCTGGGAGCGTGTCGTTTCCCAACAAGGAAATGTAGATTGGTTTGCGTTTTGGCTGCAAGGGGAAGTAGATCCAGATCCTGCGAAAGCGTCCCAATATGATCGTTGGCGACACCTGCGGGACGAGATGGAGCTAAGGCATTAGGCCAATACGTCTCTAACCATGCAAGACATAAAGTCATGCCAACGCGTTCCCTCCCGCGCGCTGCAGCGCACGGGGAAGGAACGAATGAGACATGCGAGCTGTTATTCGTCCAAGTCGTAGGCGCCAGCGGCAGTATGTCCCGCTCCGCCGTCACCTAGGCACGTGCTCTTAGCGCAGCCTTCGATTAGTGCGGAGGCATCGCCAAGGATCGTGATCTGAGGTTTCGTGTATTTCACTGTTCTCACCTCCTTTCTCAATCAGTTCTTCCGACCACCTTGCTAGCGGAAGTGGGGGAAAGCGATCTCGACCGTACTGGTGGATCGAGGAGCCGCGCAGCTTCCTTGCTGGCAGCTAGGAGGCCACGCGCATTCAGGTCTTGCAGCCAAAATTCAAGTGCAATAGTTTTCAACATGCGGATGATGTGTATTTTCTTGCCCACTCGCGCTTCATTGAGGCTGCGAAGAAATGCACGGTCATCGATATAGCCGAAGTGCGAAGTGAGCGAGGAATGAAACGCGCGCTGCAGTTCGTCCCAGTTTTTTTGCACAAGGGCAATCGGAGTGCGCTCTGCGAACTGCTTCGTTCGGCGTGCGAGAATATCCGCTGGCACCACCTCGCGGAGTGATCGTCGCATGAGGGAACGTCTCTCACCAGGCCGCAGAAGCTGCTCGGCCGGTATGGAAAGAACGTACTCCACTAGGCTTTGGTCAAGGAAAGGGTAGCGAACCTCCTCGAGCGCCAGCGTCGGCGCCGTACACTTCGCGAGCTTGTTGCCCAACCGAAGAACCCCATCCACATAGTGACGCTGGCTTGGCAAGCACGGCCCAAAGTGGTTGTTACTATCCACCATGCGGAGGCGCATATGAGTTCGCCTGGCAAACCGAATGTTGATCCAGGGATCGAGCTGAGCTTCCTTGACGAGAAACTGACGGAGTGCACCGGGCAGCAAATCTACGCCAGCTTGCCAGAGCAGATGCATGCATGGTCTGCGTTTTACGAGGCTCCACGCCACGAGTTGCTTGCCGAGCCGAAACCAATTGCAGATAACCATTAGATCGCCCAACTCTGGTGATGGGTCTGGTATGCCACCCATGAGTTCGTCGCCGCCAATGCCGGAGAGTGTCACCCGATAAGCTCCCTCGCGAACAATTGCGGAACGCTCCCGTTCAAGCTTGTAGGAGGTGCCCAGACTGCCTGGCAAAGCCGAAAAATCTGGAGTGGCGAAGGAATGCGTGAAATTGCGCAAGCTTCCCGTATCGATATGCGCGCCGGTTCGTCCACGTGACCCTTCGACTTTACGTAGAAAGGCCCAGTCATCTCCGTTAGTTTCTGTGGTGTCGTAATACGACAGAGTGTCAAGGCGTGGAGCGGATCGTGCTAACCCGTTCTTAAGAATCTGGTCCGCCGTACAAACGATGGACGAAGAATCAAGCCCACCACTCAGCTCTGCAAGAACAGGCGAGTCCGTGCGTAGTCTGCGACGCACCGCTTGACGGAAAACATGCCGGAAGTGCTCCTCGTATTCGGCGTCTGTCTGGTAACGGATCGAGGACTCGCGGTTCCATTGCCAATAGCGTTCGAGCGAGGCAAGTCCTCCCTGGATGCGAACGAAATGTCCTGCCGGAACTTGGCGGATCTCGCGGTAGGGCGTCAGATGAGCATCGGGATCATTCGCTAAATAGCCAGAAATATAGTCATCATCGAGGTGCATGCGATTGCGCGACAGTCGTACCAGAGGGGCGAGGTGCGTCGACCAGGAGACACTTGCCTCTGTCAGATAGTAAAAAAGGTGCCGGCAGGAGACGTAATCCACGGCAAGAAGGAGTTGGCGGTTTTCTGGACTCCAAATGGAAACGGCCCAGTCGCCGACGAATCGCCGAAAACTGTCGGTACCGAACCGAGTAAAGGCGCTGACCACGAGGGCGAGATCGGTGCAGTCGTCGGTAGCAACGTCACCAAGGGCGGTGAGAAGCTCGTCGCGATTGTCGAGCCGTCCGTCCCAGGTAAATACGCGGCCTAGGATGGATTTGTAGGGCTGCCGTTCGCTGCGAGATTCGTGCGTGGTGTGAAACGCATAAAAGAGTGTCGCAAATGAACCATCTACGTGCAGGCTGCCGCCGTCGGGACCGTACTGCTGCGCCGCGGAACAGCATCGTTCGAAAAGCGTGTGATCTACGGGTGCGCCATCAAAATTCCAAATGCCTGCTTGTGAACTCATCGCGGCCATCTCCCAATCACGCTTCCCACGATCCTGCCGACTCAGGGCCTTGCGGGACGAGATAACGGGATCCGATGCTCGTCCAGATCGATTGCTTTCCAATCGCCGCGGACGATGCCTTCACGAATTTGCGCAATCGATCGCCCACGGACGGCTTGGTTGTGGATGTAATACAACTCTTTTAGACAGATGGGGCAGCCCTCGGTGTGCTTGTTCGTGTAACAGTCGAGCAGGCTACGATGTCCGAGATAGCGGGAGCAGTGGCAGTAGCAGGGCTGCTGATAAAGAATCGGTGCGAGCTTAGTTGCTAACTGGTAAGCATTCCGCACCACGATATTGTCGAACTCTTTTGGATCAAGGACGGGTGGCAAGGGACCCGCGGGCGGCCGGTCATGATAGAGGTGAATCTCGGGTTCCGAAGAAGCTATCTGTCGTCTGGACGCCTCTATCCGGAATCGCGTCGTTGCGAAATAAGACAGCAGGGAGAGTCCGGTGAAACAAAGGATGATCTTGCGTAAGCTACACTGGCTAACCCAGCGTCTCCCGTGGGCGAGCACTGCCCGCGTGAATACTGCCGATGTGCGGATCGATTTGTACAAGGCTGTCACCGCGCTTCCTAGCATCGCTCGCAGATTGCGTAAGCAGACCGGACGTCGGTCCTCTCGTTGATGGGTAGATCCCCGAGTTCTACCCAGGCGTGAGCCCGGAACGGAAGGTGCTGTGTGCCCACAACCAATTGAGCGCGAACTCCGTACGAACGCAGAAGACACGTGGTGACAACCGAGCGTTTTAGGCACAGGGTGCGCCGCGGATACCAGATACAAGCGTGATTGACTGCCTCGCATATGCGATCAACAATGCCGGGCTCGACTGGCCGCTCGGCTGTGGGCCAGCGGTTCACGGCGTGGTGGAGACGCACGAAATTTAGGTTTAGTCCCAATACGTCAAACGCCAGCAAACCGAACAATGCTTTCCAGAAAAGCAATCGCATGAAAGGAGTCCCCCTTCAAAGAGTCAGTTCCAACTCATGACAGAGAAAAGCCAGTCGATCCGTGAGGGACCCAAGTCGTTTGGAGAACGGTAGAACTGGGGAATGCCCGCGCAATTTGCTGTAGTCGAGAAGGACGGGGTGCTCAGAACCGTTGGCCGCTTGAAGGCGTGCGATCATTTTCCTTGCATGCAAGGGATTGCAGTTCTGGTCCGCATCGCCAGAGACGATCATCGTGGCAGGGTAAGCGGTCCTATCGCGGACCGCGTGATAAGGCGAATAGCTGGCCAAGGTCTCAAAATCGCCAGCCTCGTCCGCAGTGCCGAACTCCTCTTTCCACGCCTGCGTGCCCTCGAAACAGTGATAGCGCAGCATATCGAGCAAAGGAGCAACGCAGAGAACGGCGCGAAAAAGATCCGGGCGCTGTGTCATGGCCACTCCGACAAGCAGGCCGGCATTCGACCCGCCGAAGATGGCCAGGCTTTCTGGCCTCGTGCGTCCGGTTTTGACGAGCCACTCCGCGGCGGCAAGAAAATCGTCGAAGGCGACTTGCCGGTTCCTGCGCTTCGCGGCGTGGTGCCATTCCGCACCGAACTCCGAACCGCCACGAATATTGGGCAACGCGAAGAGGCAGCCCATCTCAACGAGCACTGAAACAAATACGCTGAATTGCGGAGTCATGGGGATGCCGTAACCGCCGTACGAAGTCATGACCACCGGATGAAGGCCTGCCGCCAACGCTTCGCGACGGCCAAAGAGAAAGATCGGAACGGCAGTGCCATCGTCGGAGATGTAGTGCACTGAGGAATGTGCGTAATCACCACCTCGGAGCGGAACACCATGCCGCGCCCACAGAGTCGATTCAAAAGAGGCGGGAGAAAAGCGATGAACTTCGATGGGCTCGGTAAAAGATTCTCGTTCAAAGAAGATTTCGTCTTCGTCCGGATTGGCGGCGATCAGGCGAACGGTCTCGTCGAGGTCACAAGGAATCTGTCCCAAGTACTTTCCAAAGAGATCGAAAATCTGCACGCGCGACTGCGCACCATGCACGTAGGAGACGAGAATGTGACTTCGCGTCAGTGAACAATTCCGAAGCGACCTACCGGTCTGGGGAATCAGATCGAAGAACAGGGGATTCTGATTCTTTCTGGCCTGTACCTCGACAATCCTGCCATTCGGAGCATCGTGGTTCACCGCAGCCAGAATTCGGCCTGCGAGCAGGACGGGAAAAAAGTGGTAGTCGGCGTTCTGCAGAATACGTATTGGAACTCGAGAGATACCCATTCCGTACAGATAGAAATCCGTATAGGTTCTCTCTAGAAAGCGGTAGACGAGCAGGCCTAGTTGGCGCGGTCCGGAAACAAGGATGAGTCGGAGTCGGTCATCCTCTCCAGCACAAAAGATCTCCCGATCGGTCTCAAATGCCGTGCCAAGGTTATGATGGTAAGCCGCACGGTAGAAAGGCCGTTGCGAGTCCGCAGCTTCGTGGACGTAGCAAAAGCTCTTTCCGTCCTGTGCGAACGCAAAGCCTCGGAGGTATCCGCGAGGCAACGAGTCCGACAGTCTCCGACGATTCGCCACATCCAAAATCTCAAACGTTCCCATGCGCTCTCCGCCCTGTTTGATCTCATAGAGAAGTAGGGATCCATCGGATGAGGCGCGGAGCGGTCTGACGGAGGTGTAGTCTCCCGTTTCACGAGTGGAAGGATCAACCAACAATTGGTCTTTTCCGTCCGCTCCGTCTCTGAAATATATAGATGGCTGTTCGCAGCCCCGTAATCGTTTGCGAAAGAAATAGCGATTTCTGGTTTTAAGGAACGAATCGCAGGATTCCACATCGAGTAGCTTACGGACCCGGTTGCGAATGTCTTCACGCCCTGGTATGCCGTCTAGATATGCACGCGCATAACGCGTCTGGTCCTCGATCCACGTTCGAGTCTCGGGTGAATTCTGGTTTTCGAGCCAACGATACGGATCGGTGACGGGAACTCCGTGCAGAACTTCTGTCACAGGCTCGACTGGTGAAAATGGAGGGGGATCCATTAGTTGAGACATGGCAGAACTCCTGGAGTTTCCTGGGCAGTGAGCAGATCCATTTCGCGCTTCATGCGTCGCGTCAAACTGCGAAAGTATCGAGCGACTTCGGGACGGCTTCTATGCTCGCCTTCGCACCATACGTCTCCGCAAGTGGCATACGCGATGACAGCAAGAAGGGGAGAGATTTTTAGGGCTTCCGTGATCTCTTGGGCAGAAACCAAGGACCTCCACCGGTCCAGATACGCGGAGGTAACGGCGGATACCCAAGAGCTGTCCTGCTGGCGGTAACGACGGAGATGTTGCAGCAGGTATTGGAAGGTAAGGAAGGGATGTCCGGCGCAGGCTTCGGCCCAGTCCAAGAAGACGCAGCGGTCGTCACTCGCCACGATGTTGCCGAAATTGAAATCGAGGTGGCCGATGGCGTTGGGAATTTGGGAGTTAGTTTCTGACAGAATGTCTTGCAATTGCGTTCGCAGAGTTAGAAGTTCGCTTCGGGAGAGTGCTCGTGGCGATTCCTGGGTTTGCCGTTCCATGAGTTCGGCCATCGCCTCGAGGAAAGGCTCGATCTGCTCGAGAAGGGTACCAACTCGCGCGTCGCGACAACCCGCGTCCACCAGATGCAACGTTTGACCGAACGAAGCGACCTGCATTTCGGCGAGTGCGGTGGCTACCGTCGTCCATACCGCCATGGCGGAATTTTCGTCAGGGTGGCTTCCTTCGGCTTCGATCGAGAGCCATGCGTTCCAGTCGTCACGCATGGCGATAACACACGGAACGAAGGCGGGAAAATGTTTTGTTAGTGCAATGGTGATTGGATACTCGCGAAGGTTGGGTTTGCCCACTGCTTTAAACCAGATAGCGGGACCGTTGGTCTCAAACCGAATGAGACTGAATGTCGGGCTGGCGTTGAACTGCTGGAACTGTCCATTCAGGTGTAGTCCAAGCGGCGCGGTCTTGGCCTCTACCCATCCGGTAACGTCTTGAAGCCAGCCAAGTTTTCCGAATGGCTTAACCGCTTGGTCCTCGCGATATTGGTCGAAGTGCTTTCTTGCGGCGTCTATGGTTTGAGAGTCTCGTGCTTCCTGAAAATCTTTCTCCGCCAGCGAGTCCACCGGAAGCCAGTTCATGTTCGCGGGACGCGTAGAGACCGCGCCGCACAGTTCCAGCGCATAGGCGGAAGTATTTCGATCACCAACCTGGAACAAACAACACGATCGAAGTTTCCAATCGTTCCAGATGGCCTCGTTCATTTGCTGGGCAACTCTCGTGTACTGGGGAATACGTACGTTTGGAAGGGCGAAACCTTTAGCGTTTCGTTCGAGCAGCAGTTCGTTTCCATTCCTGCGGTAGAGGAGGACGCGAATCACATCGTGTTCGAGCTGAATGGAGGAACTCATGTTGTTTGTCCGTCATGGACAAAATTCGCTGGTTGTTTCTCGGATTTCGATAAGGTGATTCCGTTCCAAGTGGTCTAGGAATTCTCTTAGATCGGCGGCTACGACTTCTCGCGGCGTACCAGTGTCGCGGCTGATCACGTTGGCGATGTGCTCTTCAGTCAGTCCCTGTTTCACAAGTTCCAGCATCCGGGAGCCGACCACATTCAGCCGGAACATCTTTCCGTGCAGAATATCGAGGACAACCGCGCCATCCTGGCTATGAGTTAAACGTACGTGTTCCGAGAGAGCCATCACAAAGAACTCCGTTGGTGAACCGTTCTGGTTGATCGGACTTCGCCAGCGTCGCAGAACGCGGAAACGGAATCCACTTCCAAGGAAAAATGTTCGTGAACCTGCCCTACCCTTGAAGAATTCGTAGCGTTCTCAAGCACATCAATGTGTACAAGAAACAGAAGCTGGCTACACGGTGCGTTCGCGTTCCTGCTCTACTGTTTGCGCACGGGAGAACCCGACCGATTCTCAGGAGAGACAGAGTTCAAGGTGGCGAGAGAGAGCGCGCGATACCCACGATCTGCCCCACAACGTCGGCGTCGATGTGGCGCCGCAGGCCTCGACCAGCGGTGAAATCCTCCGGGTAGGCATACACAACGAGGCGACCGTCTTCGATCGCGCAATTGGTAGCGAGATAGGAGCCATCGCGGTCTTCGAGGAGGTACAGAGGTTGACTCCAGAGAGGCGTCCACGGAAGGATGCGCGGCTTCTTGCTTCGGCGATTGACGAGAGCGAAGTGAGCGCCGCGCAACCCTGGGTGCAGCTGGTTGGCTTGCCCGCCTAACCAGAAAACATCGCGCAAAGAGATCTGTGAGAGGCCGGAGAGGGCTGGGAGCGCACTCCCGAGAAAAACTGGTAAATCGCCGAATTGTTTCCGGACGTTCTCGAAGAAGTCATTCCGTGATTCGTGAATGGGCGCAAGAGATGTGCGTTGAATTTGCGAAACATTTGTTTCTTGGGTGAACGGGGTGCCACCAAAATCATTGACCGCGATTCCGAAGGAACGGAGCAACATTAGGAACGGGACGGAATAGAGGATCGCCAGAGTGAACAGTTTATGGATGTGCCGCGGCATCTGGTCACCTGCTTCGTAATCAGAAAGCGTTCCGAAAGAAGCGAAGTAGCGACGGTCGCCAAGGAGTTGGGCGATCACGCGGCTCAGTTTGGAGGCCGAACGGAAGGACAGTCCGGCGCGACGACGAGCCGTTTCGAGCAACGCGGCGGGCCGATGGCCGGCGCGCATGTCAATTCGTCTGGGATTCCAGGCCTCCGCGAAGTCGGACGAGATGCGCGGGGTGGGGCTCGGAGTCTCGCGCTGCCGTGAAGGGGGATGGAAACGTAACTCGAGGTCCACGACTCCCAAAATTCGCGCTTCGCTTCCGAGTCGAAATTCGACGTTTGCGATTGAGGGGTTCGGTGCGACGAAGGCCACGCGATCCGGTCCGCTGACGCGAAGTCGTCCGCAATTGAGTCCACGGCCGTGTTCAACAAGGAACAGATGGCGTGACTGTTGGCCTGGCGCTGCAGGCAAAAAGGAACGAACGAGCTGCGGGTCGGCGCGCACGATGCTCCCGGGACGGAGTCCCGGAAATGCGAGTACATCCTCCGTCCCAATTTTCGCGTAGAGGAAATCGCCGCGCGCGCGGGCCAGCAGAGCGCCCGCCGGATGTACTCCTTTTTGTTCGAGCAATTGGCTTAAGGGCGCAGCAGCGGGCAATGCCGCTCCTGGTCGCCGGTAACGAAGAATGGGAATCAGGCCTTGCACATCAACAAGATCTTTGTCGATCAAGCTGGTTCGCGGTCGTCTGAGGACAGCCTGGATCCGGGGAATCTCGTCCGGCGAAAATCCAAAGACCGCTAGCCAATCCCACAACCGCAAGCCGGTCAGCTCCGCGAGCGCCAGGACTTGCTGGAACGTGGGGCTCAGGCCAGAGCGCAATTGAAAGTAGAAATTGCGACGAATCTGGAAGGCTGGCGCGTTGGGATAGCGCGCCCGAGCGAGCCAAGCGATGCGGTAGAGCGTGAATCCTTTCGCCCGAAACATCTCTCGCACCACCTGCACAGTCGCTTCCGGACCGCGCGGCGCGAGGAATGGGGCAGCCTTGGTCTCATCGGGAGTCATGGAAATGCGAGTGGATATCGCCCGAGGCGTCGAGCGGTTTCGAGCGCTAGAGTGGGGGAGCGGAGTTCGCAACGGGTGGGATTTCTAAAAGTGTCCGCAGTTGAGGACACCTGTTCTTTCGCCACCGGGCGTTCCACGACGTGCGAAGTAAATGCTATTTATTTTACCTTTATCGACAATTGCCGCCTACGGTAGTAGGATGCGACGGCAATGACCCGGGCTGAGGGGATTGTCCGCGCAGGCGCGAAGTTACGACGGATACGGGTGCGCCTCGGCCTCAGTGCGCGCGATGTGGAGCGCCTCAGCATGGAACTGGCCGAGGAACGGCACAATCCATACCTGTCTTTTTCGAGAACTTGGATCACGGATGTGGAGACCGGACGATTCGTTCCCGGCAGTTTCAAGATGGCGAGCCTAGCCGAGATCTATGGCATGGACCTCGACGAGATCCATAAGCTGTACGGCGTGTCGCGCGATATCACTAAGCAGCGCCCGGCATTCCGGCCGCCGAAGACGCACTTGCTCGCGCCAGGGGAACAGCTTCCGGAAGTCGCCGGTGACCTCCCCGCGGAAATGCGCATCGAACAGACCAATCTGCTCTCCGGTATCGTGGACATCTGGGGCAGCGTGCCCGTTCCACTACTTCGCCGCTTCGGCCTGCGGCAGTCCTTGTACGGATATATCGGAACGGAAGATAAAAGTATGGCGCCTCTCTTGCCGCCCGGCTCGTTCGTGCAGATCGACGCAAAGCAGAACCGCATCCGCAAGGGGCCGTTCAAGAAAAGCTCAAGCGAATCGCACTTTGCGAGGCCAATCTACTTTTTGGATATCCGCACGGGGTACGCGTGTAGCTGGTGCGAACTGAAAGACGGGGTCCTCACGCTCGTGCCGCACCCGGACTCCGGTGTTGAAACGCGCAGCTATCGCTTCCCTGACGAGGTTTCCGTCGTGGGGCGCGTGACCGCCGTGACCATGAGTATCGAAGAGGAACGGTTTGTTCCGCCGGACGCAGGCCCGAAGGGGCGCAGCGGGCCGAAGAAATAGGAACGGAAGTCGCGAGCCAAGCTAGGTCTAGCCAATGCGTTGAACACCACGCTTTCGCGCGCGCTGGCGGAACGCAGGCCGCCGGGAATTCCGGAGTGAAGTTTCACGGTCGCTGCGAGTGCGAAGTTCTACCTCCGACAACACCATTTCTTCAAACATCCGCAGCGTGTGCGAGCGGCCCGTTTTCGATAGCACGAAGCACAGGCCATCCGGAGAGCCAGAAACCGGGAGGGGGTAAGCTACGAAGCCCCGCTTGGTCGCTTCCTGCTGCGACCTAGCTGGCAAGAAGGCTGCGTCGAGCCTGCGGTCCGCGATGTCCCGGAGGAAACTTTCGGATTCGCCGGAAAAGAACGCAAGGCGAACGTCCGGGTTCGCGGCGCAAAACTTGGTGCCGAGCTGCGTCACCAGGCTCGTACCTTTATCTCCGTTCACTCCGAGCGACAGCCGGGCCGGACTTGTGTCCTTTTCGCCGCGAAGCATGGAGAGCGCTTCCTTCTTGAGTGCCACCATGCGCGACGCGGACTCGTAGACAAATTCGCCGGCCGGAGTCAGGCGATGAGCGGTCCGGCTGGAGCGGTCGAGGAGCGACGTACCCAATTGCTCTTCCAGCTTTCGAAGACCGATGCTGACCGCGGGCTGGGTGCGAAAGACGCGTTCCGCGGCTCGCGCGAAACTCCGTTCTTCCACAACCGCTACGAACATTTCGAGTTGCATGAATTCCATGTTGATCGCTCCTTAACGAAAATGTGCTTCTAAAAAAAACAAATGGCCGTTATCTCGAATCGGATAACGGCCTGGGGTTCTTGCTGTTGATGGTTGTGCTAGGCCGTCATCCGCTGGGGCTAACCCTAATAATTCGAAGGGATACGACGACTTTAAAGATCAGCACGGACGAGCACGGCACGTCCACAGTCAGAGAATCGGTATGTGTCGCCGGCCGATAGGGGAACGAATTCATCGCGTTATAAATAGCAGCCCCCGGCGACTACGTCAAATAAATCACGTTTATCTTATCTTTTGGCTAACGTTTTGTCCTGCCCGAGACGGGGCAGTTGAAGCACCTGTCTCACTAAGGGGAAGGGCGGAGCGGGGGAGATAAGTAGAGGAGTCGGAAATGGCATTCTGCAAACAAGTGGATAATGGCCGTTATGGCTGAACAGAAACAGACGCTCCCGAACCAAGACCCACTATCCGCGCTCAGTAAGAAATACGATGCAATGATCGCACGCATGCCAGCCCCCGCAGCACGGAAGGGAATGAAAGCGGCCTTCGATGCCTCGCCAAAGCAGTTTGGGAAGTGTGCTCTAGAGTTTGCGCGTCGCCGAGGGTAACCGTCACAGATGAGTATGTAATCAAGTACTCGCTGGAGTGAGCTGCAACGCTAAGCCTCCCGAACTTCGGGCAGCCTCTCGTTTTCCAAAATTCCGTCGAGAATCCTGTTGGCCGCCAGACGCGAGCGGTGTGGCTCGGGCAACTTCCTTCCAGACTTCGCGCGCCAGCATCTCTCGCGAAACGACCTGCTCTTTGTGTCGAAGCAGATATTCGAGAAGCTCGAACTCCCGGGCCGTCAACTCAACGTACTGCCCAGCCCTCTTTGCCTTGCGACCCACCACATCCATTTCCAAATCAGCGAGTTTCAAGTGCGGAGCTTGCTCGGTTCGCCCGCGGCGAAGGCGGGCCCGCGCACGCGCCAATAGTTCCGGGAATGCAAAAGGCTTAACGAGGTAATCGTCCGCACCGCTATCGAGTCCACGTACGGATCTTCGATGGCGTCACGAGCCGTCAGTACGAGAACCGGGGTTTGCAATCCACGCTTTCTTAGAGTGGCAAGCACTTGCAGTCCATCACGACCCGGAAGCATAAGATCCAAAATCACTAGGTCGAATTCCTCTGCATTCACAAGGCAGAAACCTTCTTCTCCGGTGGATGCGACGACGACGTCGCATTTCTCTCGCTTCAACCCCTCGCGAAGGGCACGAGCCACCTTCACTTCGTCTTCCACGACCAGGATGCGCAATTGCCGCCTCCCTTTCGTGCATCTTATGTGTTCAAGTCTGAGGTGCCTACTTAAGTTTCTCTGAAGATCTGGTCAGAATCGCTGATGGCGGTCACAGAGCAACGATTCAAGTACAGTTTGCGACAGATTGCACTAGTCCGTGGACAAAACGACTGATACGAAACATGCGCGTAGCTAGTCTTCGAGCGTCGGCAGCACCTTCAAGACTTCGCTGGCCCGCGGCCGACCATTCACCGGGTCGTCTTTGCGGATTTTCCCGTCGCGGAACACCAGAACACGCTTGGCGAACTGTGCGATGTCCTGTTCGTGGGTCACCAGAACAATCGTCAATCCCTTGTCATTCAAGTTCTGAAAAATATCCATGATTTCGACCGACGTGCGGCTGTCCAGGTTGCCCGTAGGCTCATCAGCCAGCAGAATCGACGGCCAGTTTACCAAAGCCCGGGCGACCGCGACGCGTTGCTGCTGTCCGCCCGACATTTGCGACGGAAAGTGCTGTGCACGGTCGGCTAAACCGACCATCGCCAGTGCCTCTGCCGCGCGCTTACCGCGCTCCGCCTTGTCGATCTTGGTGTACAGCGTAGGAAGTTCGGTATTCTCGAGCGCCGTCGTCCGAGCCAGCAGATTAAATCCCTGAAAAACAAATCCAATCTTTTGATTGCGGATCAGGGCTAAGGCCTTTTTATCGTGCTGCGAAACGTCGATTCCTTCGAGCAGATAGCGGCCGGAACTCGGACGGTCGAGACACCCGAGCATGTTCATGAAGGTCGATTTGCCGCTCCCGCTGGCACCCATGATTGCGACAAACTCCCCGCGCTGTACGTCGACACTTACGCCCCGCAAGGCATGCACGCGCGTTTCCCCGAGGTCGTAGTATTTGTGCACGTCTTCGACGGCGATCACCGCGCCTCCGCCCGCCTGTCCGGGTGCCACTTCGATTTGGTTGGGTGCCGACATAGAGTCCATGGAATCTCTGGCGAGCCGCCGAACGTTAACGGCGAATTCCGCCCAGCGTCTGACCTTTCGCTACCACCGACCGAATCACGAGATCGTCCCCTTCCTTCAGTTCGCCTTTGAGGACGCCCGTGACTTCCGTGAAAGCGTGGTCCGTGATGCCGAGAGAAACCTTGATCGGTTCCATCGTGTTGTCTGATTGAAGCTTCCACACGACCGCCGTGTCGGCCTTCGGAATACGAGGCGGAGCCTGTGTCGCCTGTCCCGATGGCGAGCCAGCGTTTGGCGCGGCAGCGGCTTCACTTCCGGGCAGGCGCTCGCCGCTCTCAATCCCATACTGTTTGTAAATCGCGAGAATTTCTTCGCTCGACATCGGAGGCTTGTACCGCAGGGCTGTGTTCGGCACCTTCAGCACGCTCTCAACCGTGGCCACGGGAATTGTCACGTAGGCCGTCATGCCCGGAAACAGCTTCAGTTCCGGGTTAGCGAATTCGATGATGGTGTCATAGGTCACCACACTCTGCACGGTGGTTGCATTCATTCGCACCTGGCTGACCACGCCGTGAAAGGTATCCTTCGGAAAGGCGTCCACCTTGAAAGTTACGGGCTTCCCGAGTTTGATATTCCCCACGTCGGACTCGTCCGTTTTCGCGTACACCCACATTTTTTTCAAATCCTGCGCGATGGTGAAAATGGTGGGCGCTTGCAAGGAAGCTGCCACAGTTTGACCCACATCGACATTCCGGGCCACGACGGTTCCATCGATCGGAGAGCGAATCACCGTATAATCCAGATTCGTTTGGGCAACTTCTACCGCAGCTTTCTTCTGACTGACCTGCGCTTGTGCTTGTGTCACGTTTGCGTCCGCGGCATTCACTGATGCATTAGCGGAGTCATAGTTCGATTTTGCAAGATCCAGCTGTTGCTGGCTGAACACGCCATCTTTGGTCAATCGGACAGCACGATCGTAATCCGCTTTGGTTTGTACTAGGCCGGCTTTGGCTTTCTCTACGTTCGCGCGCGCGGCAACGAGGTTGGCATTGGCGTTTTCCAGATCCGCAGCGGCCTGCAACAACGCGCCTTTGAACAAGGCGGGATCGATGAGCGCCACCACGTCGCCTTTGTGAACACGCGAATTGAAATCCACGTTGAGCTTTGCAATCGTTCCCGAGACCTGCGATCCGACTTGTACCATGATGACCGCATTGATCGTGCCGGTAGCTTCCACCACGTCATTGATCGCGCCGCGCTCGACCTTCGCGGTGAAATGTTGCGCCGGCGTGCTTCGGTTCAGAGCCCACACAACCAACAGTCCTGCCACGACCACCACGCACCCCAAGATGAGCCATCGCCTTCTGATCTTCATTTCCTCTTCCTAGAAAAAATCCCGCGATGTGTCACTCGTACCGCAACGCTTCGATGGGGTCGAGCCGCGATGCTTTTCGCGCTGGGTAGTATCCAAAAAAAGTGCCGACCGCGATCGAAAAGACCGCCGCAACGACCACGGCTTGCAACGACACCTCGACAGGCCAATGCAACGTTTGTCCAAGCAGATAGGAACCAAAGACGCCAAAGAGCACTCCCGCCGCGCCCCCAACCAGGCTGAGCATAATGGACTCTCCCAGAAACTGAAGTTGGATGGCCCCCTCGGTCGCGCCGACTGCCACCCGCACTCCAATCTCCCGCGTGCGCTCGGTTACCGACACCAGCATCACGTTCATGATTCCGATGCCTCCCACGATCAGGGAAACAGATGCGATGGCAATCAGCAGAATGGTTAACGTCTTACTGGCATCGAGCTGCGCCTGGATGATGTCCTCGGGATTCCGGATGTTGAAATCATCCTCTTCTTCGGGACGCAGATGATGGCGGTCGCGTAGCACAGCCGTGGCTTCCTGCCCGGCGATTTTTACGGCATCCGCGGAAACCGCCGAGCACAGAATGTCGTCAAGCCACGTAATTCCTTTGATCTTTTTTTGCGCCGTGCTGTAGGGAATGATGATCGTATCGTCCTGGTCTTGCCCGGAAAGGGACAATCCCTTCGGATGAAGCGTCGCCACCACCTTGCACGGAAGGCCACTCACTCGAATGACTTTCCCAACAGGGTCCTCCACGCCGAACAGCTGATCGCGAACTGTGCGGCCGATCACGCAGACGTCTGCCGCGCGGTCCACATCGTCTTGGGAGAAGATGGCTCCTTGATCCACGTACCACCGCTTGATGTCGAAATATTCGGGGGACACCCCGTGGTACGAGGTATGCCAGTTCTGGTTGCCGTATATGACCTGCACCGGATCGTCCACGTTCGGCGAAACGCTCTTGATGAGCGAGATCTGGTTCTTGATAGCGATGGCATCCGCCATCACCAGTGTTTTTGTATCGTGCGTGCCCGTGCGCACGCCGTTCACGGCACGGCCTCCTGCCTCAATCCAGACAAAATTGTCCCCGAGATTGTTCAGTTGCTGCTCGACGCGCGCCTGTCCCGCTTTGCCGATGGCCACAACACAAATCACGGCCGCGATTCCGATGGTGATGCCCAGGACCGTCAAGATGCTTCGCATCTTGTTCCGAAGGAGCGCCACTATGGCGGACTCAAAGAGAGCTGCGTAATTCAAAACTTCCTTCTACAAGCTGTGAAAGTAGCCAGGACCTTGACCTACCTCGCTTTTCGTCGACTTTTCGCGTAGTGAATAGTACTTCTATGTTGTGTTTCCTGGCTCGGAATTTATGGAGCAACGCATAAGTCCATTTCACGGCGAATAACGAGAACTTGGCAACTGAAGCGGGAACGGCTGCGCGAAACGGTTGCTCAAAACAGTGTCCGATCCAAGTTCAAAATCGTCGCCAGTTAGTCCTCCGCCTCATAGGTCCAGACCTGCGCAGGTTCGCTGCCCTTGGCCGGCACACCCACGTAAAAGCGATCTCGCTTGGTGAAGTAATAACCGGTGCGAATGCCAATCGCAGACGGAACATTGCTGATCAATTCATAGTGGTCGGGATCATTCTGCTGGAATACGCTGATAAATCCTTCGGCACCAATCACGTAAATCCGTTTTCGCAATGGGTCAAAGAAAACGTCATCGCACTCTCCGGCGGCACGTAGTCTAGCAACCTCATTCCCTGTTTCGGTGTTCAGGACAACCATCATCGGAGTCTTGCGGGTGATGGTAAAAAGCCGGTGATCTTCTTCATTCAGGGCCATTGCATAATTGGCACGCAATCCCTTGAGCGACCACTTCGTCACCGCGCCGCTCTTGCGGTCAATCGACTCCACGGCATTGCCGGCATCCGGCACGTTTACAAAGATGTGTGCTCCGGACGCTTCTACTTGGAACGACTCCGGGTGTCCTTCAGTCTTGTACACTTGGCCCACGCGTTCGTCTATTTTAGGATCGATCATCCCGATTCCGCCATCTTCTTGTCCAAATCCAACAAATACCGTCTTTGAAGCCTCGTCGTACCGCATGTTGTCGGGATCTGTGCCAAAGTCGATGGTCTTGCGAAGCGTGTAGGTCGCACCGTCGTACACTCTCACTTCTCCGTCTTCTGCATTTGCCACGTAGAGCTTGTCGACACCGGGAACGTACAGCGGGCCTTGCGGCTGGGCGAGTCCTTTGATGCTGTGAATGACTTTTCCCGCGAACACGTCGATCACTTCCAATGTGTTATTGTCGAGGGCGGAAACGAACAGCCGTCTGCGCTTCGCATCCGCCGTGAAATGATCCAAGCGGCCCGCGACGCCCGGCACGGGGATCTGTTCTTCCAGCTGCAACGGGAGCAACTCACGCGCCTGCGCTTGAGCAACTGCACTGCGTGTGCCTCGGATTGTAAGCAGACCCAGTGCGACCAGTGTCACCAAACTAACGGCTGACAGCTTCTTCATATCTCCTCCTGGCAGCGATTTTGTTGTCGACTCAAATGGGGATGGCCAGTCGATGAAACAGCAGTACCGTTCTGGCCAGCAGATCGGGATTATTTTCCGTGAAGATCACGAAGGTGAGGGTTTTCAGCATTCGATGACGTTCAGCGCCAGGCCGCCAAGCGCCGTTTCCTTGTAGCGTGTCTGCATATCGAGACCGGTCTGGTACATGGTGCGAATAACCTGGTCGAGCGAAACCTTGTGCCCGGTGGTTTCGGCCATGGCCATGCGCGCGGCGTTGACGGCCTTCACGGCTCCGAAGGCGTTGCGTTCGATGCAGGGAATCTGCACGAGCCCTCCGACGGGATCGCAGGTCATGCCGAGGTTGTGTTCCATGGCGATTTCCGCGGCATGTTCGATCTGTTCGTTAGTGCCGTCCAAGGCGGAGACGAGGCCCGCAGCGGCCATCGAGCAGGCCACACCCACTTCTCCCTGGCATCCCACTTCGGCGCCCGAGATGGAGGCATTTTCCTTGTACAGGACACCGATCGCTGCGGCGGAGAGAAAGTAGCGGAGAATGCCTTCGTCGTTGCCACTGAGGAAACGCAAATAATAATGCGCGACAGAAGGAATAATTCCAGCGGCCCCGTTGGTCGGCGCGGTCACGACGCGCCCGCCTGCGGCGTTTTCCTCGTTCACGGCAATGGCCCAAACATTCAGCCAGTCCATGCCCGTGAGAGGATCGGAGCCACGGGCTTTGCGAAGGTTGCGGGCCAGGTCGGCGGCGCGGCGCTGTAGCGCAAGGCCTCCGGGCAACTCTCCGCAGGTTTCGAGCCCGCGCGAGGTGCACTCCTGCATGGCCTTCCAGATTTTCAAGATGCCCTCGCGAATTTTTTCGAGCGGCCTCCAGGCCCTTTCGTTGGTGAGCATGATGAGGTGGATCGGGAGGCTGTGGTCCTCCCCGATCCGCAGCAATTCGCCGGCGCTCCTGAAGGGGTAGAGTATGGCGCGTTCAGTCCGCTCCGCGGGAGCGTCGCCTTCCTCGGTGATGAAGCCTCCGCCCACGGAGTAGAAGACACGCTCATCGAGGGTCTGGCCATCGCCTGCAAAGGCAGTGAATCGCATGCCGTTCGAGTGGCCCGGCAGCAACATATCTTTGATAAACACGAGGTCTTCGGGCGCAAAGGGAATGGTATGCCGCCCGAACAGCGGGAGGCCGAATTTCTGGATTCCCGCGAGGAGGGCGGGGATTTCGCAGGGATCGATTCCGTCCGGCTGCTTTCCCGCAAGGCCAAGCAGGATGCCGCGGTCCGTGCCGTGACCGACGCCGGTGAGAGCTAGAGAACCAAAAAGCTCGACACGCACGCTGGCGACGTTCTCGAGAAGTTGGCGATCGGAAAGCTTCTCGGCAAAGCGATAGGCGGCGCGCATGGGGCCAACCGTATGAGAACTCGAAGGCCCGATGCCGATCTTGAACAGGTCAAACAAACTGGTATGCATGCGTAAACGTACAATCCTTCCGGTCCGTCGGAGCGGCGCGATGTGCTGCGAGACTTTGAGATAACACACATTTCGCAAGCGAGGATTTAATAATGCTTATGCCAAGTTCAACGCTCACCGAGCGGCGAAGGTCCGCGCGTTTGGTGGCTCAAATGTTTGTCGCGCAAATCGAAGGATAAACGGAATTGAATTGCGTCTGGTGGACCAGCAGGTTTCTACTGTGTGGAAATTACTCCTGCAGGGCCAAACACCTTGCGGGAACCCACTATGGCGCAGCGCGAAGCCCGAGATCGTCGGCACCCGGCGCGCTGTGCTTCTCGTTTTCGAAAGACCGACCGTAGTGGCGCGGTAAGCATCGGCGGAATTTTGGCCACGGAGCGAAGAGCCTATGAGCAGGAAACAAACGGAATGGGTCCAGCAACTGGATATTGCGATCGCAGAACGAAATTTGTTCAAGCATCCTTTTTATCAGAACTGGCAGGCAGGAACGCTTGAGCGCGCGACGTTGCAGCTGTATGCGGCGCAGTACTATCTGCATGTCGAAACGTTTCCCGTGCATCTTCGGAATCTTGCGGATCGCGCGGAAGGCGGTTTGCGTGCGATCATCCTTGAAAACCTTGCAGAAGAAGAGGATCCGGCGGCTCCGCACCCGAAGCTGTGGCGGGATTTTGCAGCAGCGATCGGCGTCAGAGAAGAAACGCTGTGGACGAGCGCTGCGCTTCCCGGCATTCGCCGTTTGATTGAGATCTACCGGGAGATTTGCCAGAAGCGATCTCTCGCCGAAGCAGTGGCCGCGCTGTACGCGTATGAAGCGCAGGTGCCGGAAATTGCGACGAGCAAGATCGCCGGCTTGCGGCGCCACTATGGCGTGACTACGGCGCAAGGCCTCGCGTACTTTACGGTTCATGAACAGGCGGATCAACTGCACCGGGCCGCGTGGCGCGGTTGGCTTGAGAACTATGGCAACTCTTCGGTTCCATCGGAGAATAATGTGGACGAAGAGCAAATTCTGCAGACGGCGCGCAGGGCTCTGGATGCCCTGTGGGGGGCGCTCGATTCCATACAAGCGGCGCCCCGCTAGCCGGTATTTTTGAACGGTCCTGTTTCAGACCGCGCCGCATGGCGAAAATTCGTCTTTTCCTAGTGGTACAACTCCGCCCTGCCGTGAGGATACTACGACAAAGGTTATGGCTTCGCGGTAAGGGTGTACCTATCCGTGAAGGCACGGTAATCGCAAATGGAGTTCTCGGCTGACGCCTATCGAGAAGGCGGAGATTCGGTCTGCGACGGACGAGGTCTTGAGCCATGGAACTGATGCAGCTCGAAATGTTCGTAGCCGTAGTCGAAGAGGGCAGCGTCCGCGCCGCCGCGGACCGTGTCTTCCGGACCCAGCCAGCCGTAAGCATTGCGGTGAGCAAGCTTGAACGGGAATTTGAAGCACCGTTGTTTGACCGCTCCAAGCGGCATGAATACCGTCTGACGCCTGCCGGGGAATCCTTGTATGCCCATGCCACCCGAATGCTTTGTCTGCGCGGCGAAGCGATTTCCTCCATCGGTGATATTCGCAACTTGCGTCTCGGACGGCTGTGCATCGGCGCCAACGAGAGCATCAGCCTGCACTTGCTACCGAGACTGGCCCACTCGTTTCTGACCGAACATTCGGGGATCCGCATGGAAGTGAAGTGCGAACGGTCACAAAGCCTGCTGGCGGACTTGAAGGACCGCAAGCTCGATCTCGCACTGCTTTCCTTCCGGCCGGAAGACAAAGGACTCGACGCCAAGTTCATCATGCAGGATGAGCTGGTTCTCATCACGAGTCCCACGCACGCGTTCGCGTCGAAGAAACGCGTGCACATCAAGGATCTGGGCGAGGAGTCGCTCCTGGTCATGGACGTGTCGGAGCCCTCGCCCTGGCACCGGAAAATTGCCGATGCGTTTATTCAGTTCAAGGCGCCGCTGCATCTCACGGTGGAAAATGCGCCCATCGAGACCATCAAGAAAATGGTGGCCATCGGTTTGGGCGTGGGGTTTGTGCCGCTCATGTCCGTAGGCGAGGAAAAAGTGCGCGGCGAATTGGCCGTCGTCGAAGTAGATGGATTTCATCTGGAACGTTCCGTGTGGCTGGTGCGCCGTCGGGCCATTCAGTCGCCCGCCGCGAAGGCCTTCATGCAGACCGCCGTGACCTTTGGGGAACAGCTTTCGAAGCGCGGGCCGGTGATCGTGCCGAAGGCCGCGCGAAGTGTGCCTCCGCCGCTCCTCAAGCGGGAACGAGTTCTGCTCGTGAAGAGCCAGGCCTAAGCGCTCCGCTATGGACTGGGAGGCCTGTTTCCGCGTTCCTCAAAATCCGAAGACCGTCGCTTTTCTACTTAAGAAGAACTCGTGAAAGACATTATTTCTACGCCTCGCAGTCCGAAAGCCATCGGGCCGTATTCTCAGGCGATCAAGGCCAACGGTTTTGTTTTTGTGTCGGGGCAATTACCGATCGATCCTGCTTCAGGCCAACTCGCCCTTGGCGACGCCAAGGTAGTGCTCGAGAACGTGAAGGCTATCGTGGAGGCGGCGGGTTCATCGCTCACGAAAGCGGTGAAGGCGACCATCTACTTAAAGGATCTGAACGACTTCGCGAAGGTAAATGAAATTTATGGCGGGTATTTTTCTGCCGCTCCGCCGGCGCGTTCGACGGTTGAAGTAGCGCGATTGCCAAAGGAGGTTTCTCTCGAAATCGACTTGATCGCTCTCGCGTAGGGAACGAAAAGTGGCGTGACAATTTTTAATTGTCACAATTGGAGGTGCGCTCGTGGAAAGAGACGAGCGAGAGGGACGAAAGAAGTATGAAGCTCCCGCGGTCACACGTGTTTCCCTACGTCGCGATTCATCCAAGACACCGGACGCGCAGATGCTGTGCGCAAGAGTGCCGGGAGATCGAACGAGCGGCGCATTTCGCATGGTGCTCGATCTCGATGGAAGGTTCGGGCAGGTCTCCGAAGAATTTTGCGAAATGACCGGTTACGCGCGAGAGGACTTGCTGGGCAAGCGCATCGACGAAATCACGGCGGCCTGCACCGTGGACGTTCCGCAGCATTTGGGAGCTGTCTTTCATTTCGGACAGTTTCATTGTCTCTGGATGTTTATCACTCGGGAAGGTCGATCTATTCTGGTGCGTAGCGACTGGTCGCTTCTTCCGGATATGTCGATCGAAGTGCATGGCGAATTGTTTCCGTCTTACTGGTAGTTAGGCCGTGCGAAACCCACGATAAGC
>Ga0182024_10006841_pt1 | contig 24855 bp, 13 predicted proteins | sample P32metaG_FD_120480 | JGI IMG/M metagenome (GOLD analysis project Ga0182024, IMG submission 120480) | Permafrost microbial communities from Stordalen Mire, Sweden - P3-2 metaG (Illumina Assembly) | ecosystem: Environmental > Terrestrial > Soil > Wetlands > Permafrost | place: Sweden: Stordalen...
ACGTGAAACGTGAAGACGTGAAACGTGAAGACGTGAAGACGTGAAACGTGAAGACGTGAAACGTGAAGACGTGAAACGTGAAGACGTGAAACGTGAAGACGTGAAACGTGAAGACGTGAAACGTGAAACGTGAAACGTGAAGACGTGAAGACGTGAAACGTGAAGACGTGAAGACGTGAAACGTGAAGACGTGAAACGTGAAACGTGAAACGTGAAGACGTGAAACGTGAAGACGTCGGCCTTTCTCATGTATTTCTCCCTCTCCCGGTACTCCGGGAGAGGGCTGGGGTGAGGGTCCCCTTCTCTCGCCCAAGAGAAGACCCTCACCCTCTCCCGGAGTACCCGGAGAGGGAATAGAAATCCGCGTTTGTCACTTCACGCCTTCACGTCTTCACGTTTCACGTCTTCACGTTTTCACGTCTTCGCCTCTTCACGTCCACATTTCGCGACACCGGCGGCGTAACCGGGTAGAATCACCCGGCAATGCCCACTCCCGCGGCGACTCCGAGCCTCGATGAACTGCTCAGCCCGACCGGCGCCGTCGCGCGCCGGCTTGGCGGTCGCTACGAACACCGCCCCGAGCAACTCCAGATGGCCTCGGCGGTGCGCGATGCCATGAATGCCGGGCACCACCTGCTGGTTGAAGCGGGCACCGGGGTCGGCAAAAGCTTCGCTTACCTGCTGCCGGCCGTGGAATATGCCACCCGGTACAAAAAGCGGGTCGTCATTTCCACGCACACCATCGCGCTGCAGGAGCAACTCATCGACAAGGACATCCCGCTGATCCGGGCCGTCCATCCCGAGGAGTTCACCGCCGTCCTGGTCAAGGGGCGGAACAACTACCTCTGCAAGCGCCGCCTCGAGCAGGCCCGCGGCCGGCAACTGATGCTCTTCGATCAGGACCGGCAGTTCGAGTCGCTCAAGCAGGTCGACGCCTGGTCCCACAACACCACCGACGGCTCCCTGGCCGACCTGCCCGAAGCGCCCGCCCCCGGCGTCTGGGACAAGGTCTGCGCCGAGCACGGCAACTGCCTCGGCCGCCGCTGCAGGTTCTACGACGACTGCTTCTGGCAGGCAGCCAAGCGAAGGATGAACGGCGGCACGCTGCTGGTCGTCAACCATGCCCTGTTTTTCTCCGACTTGGCCCTGCGCATGGCCGGCGTGAACTACCTGCCGAAGTACGATGCGGTGATCCTCGATGAGGCCCACACCGTCGAGGACGTGGCCGGCAGCCATTTCGGGCTGAAGGTGACCGAGGCCGGGGTCAATTACCAACTCCGTGTCCTCTACGACGTCCGCCGGGGAAAGGGAATGCTTTCAGCTCATGGGTCGGCGGCCGACGACGCCATTAAAGACCTGGTCACGCTGCACTCACTGTCGGAGGATTTTTTCAGCCGGGTGGCGGAATGGCAACTGGCCAATGGCCGCAGCAACGGCCGGATCAGAGAGCCGAATTTCGTCAGCAACGATCTTTCCCCGAAGCTGCGCGACCTGGCGCTGCACATCAAGGCGATGCTGCCGGGCATCAAGAAGGACGAAGATCTTTCCGAGCTGAGCAGCGTCGCCGAGAAAGTGCAGGTGATGGCCCAGGTGCTGGAGGCGATCGTGAAACAGACCGCCGCCGACTCAGTCTACTGGATTGAAGGCGTCCCCGGCGCTGGTGCCGCGAGCGGGCCGGCTGCGATGGGCCCATCCGGCAAGATCTCGCTTCATGCGGCCCCGGTGACGGTCGCCGACGGGCTGCGCCAGCAATTGTTCGACACCACCCACTGCGTGGTCGCCACCAGCGCGACGCTCTGCACCGCTGCGAAGAGCCACAAAGGGAGCGCGCCTTTCTCTCCCGCCCCCGGTACTCCGGGGGAGGGTCGGGGAGGGGGTCTGAATAGTAAACGTGCCATCGCCGACCCTCTCCCTACCCCCACTAACCCTCCCCCGGAGTACCGGGGGCGGGAAAAGAAAGCGTCGGCAGCGCCGGGTTTCTCGACCGCCGACCCGTTCGCGTATATCAAATCGAGGCTCGGAATCGAGCGCGCCGCGACTCTGCAGCTCGGCTCCCCGTTCGACTACAAGTCGCAAGCGACGCTGTATGTTGAAAGCGATCTGCCGGAGCCCAACGACACCGCCCGGTTCCTGCCTGCGGCGTGCCAGAAGATATTGCACTACGTGCAGAAGACCGGCGGCGGGGCGTTCGTGCTGTTCACGAGCTACAAGATGCTCGCCGACGCCGCCCGCCGGCTCGCGCCGGATCTGGAGCGCCTTGGCCTGCCGCTGTTCGTCCAGGGCCAGGCCGCTACGCGCAAGGTCATGCTCGACCAGTTCCGCGCCACTGACCGCGGCGTGCTCTTCGGGACCAGCAGCTTCTGGCAGGGCATCGACGTTCGCGGCGACGCCCTCCGCAATGTCATCATCGTCAAGCTCCCCTTCGCCGTCCCTGATGAGCCGCTGATCGAGGCCCGCGTCGATGCCATCCGCCAGGCGGGCGGGAACCCGTTCATCGATTACCAGGTCCCCGAGGCGATCATCAAGCTCAAACAAGGCTTCGGCCGGCTCATCCGCTCCAAGACCGATACCGGCATCGTGGTCATCCTCGACAGCCGCGTGAAGACCAAACGCTACGGCCGCCTCTTCCTCGATGCGCTGCCGCAATGTAAGTTTTCGGAATAGTCATTTGTCCTTGGTCCTTTGTCCTTTGCTGGCCCCGGTTTGGGCCGGCGGCTGTCATGAAACGAAGACGTGCCTCTCTGACAAGGGACAAAGGACGAAGGACAAAGGACCAACGACCCGACCGATAAGGACAAACGAAAATGTTCGGAAACACAAAAGGCTGGCTGATCTCGTCATTGATCATCGTGGTGGTCAGCCTGCTGATTATCCTCTGGGGCAAGCCCCCGGAGATCACGCCGCCGACCAAGACGATCCCGCTGGCAATGACTCCGGTCTCAGAGGCGTTGAAGGACGCGGACCCGACCGGGCTGGGGATCAAGCCCGCCGACACCGACGGCGACGCCCACGACCTCTATGTCAAGGTGATCGACGATTACAAGGAAAACCACTTCAAATACGAAGAGTATCCTTCCCATGTCGCCAAGCTTTGGTCCGACAAGCCCGAATTCCTGCAATGGATCGTCGAGGCCGGCGACTGCAAGAAAGCCAGTGTCTTCTCGAAAAACCCCCAGCTCATTATCAGCTACGACAACGTGCTGGATCCGCTCGACGCTCTGGAGAAGACCGGTGGCATGACGAACGGGCTGGGGCTTTATCTCGTTGCCGACGCCATCTCGAAGAAGAAGGAAATCCCCCCGGATGCTGACAAGTACCTGAATGCCGCGTTCCTCCTGGGCGAGCGGATGTTTTACGAACGCTTACGCTTTGAAGAGCTCAGGGTCGGGGATGAATTGATGTCTGACGCAGCATTCGGCCTGGAGAAGGAGGCCGTCTACAAGCAAGACAAAGCCCGCGCCGCGCAGATCGAAGCCTTCGTAAACGCCATAAAGAGTTACGACCAGAAGGTCCTTTCCACCTGGCAAGCCATCAGCGGCATCGGCGGCGATACGCTCAGTAATGCCGGCGACATCTTTGACGTGGCCGAGAACAGCAAGGAACCGATGTGGCGGATCGAGGCGATGCTCAAGCTGGGCCGGATGCACTACATGAACAACGTCACCGCCGCCGACCAGCGCGGCGCCGTGCGGGTCTTGAAGCGGATGGCCGATGACGCCGATTCTTTCCCATTGCGGACGGCGGCTGAAAAAGCCCGGGACCTGAAGGTGGAAGACTTCCGGATGATTGGTGGGGGAACGTGAGCCGGGAGGATGACAAGGTGAGGGGGTGACAAGGTGACAAGACAAGAAGCGACAAGACATGTCTCGATTCGGTCTTTTTCTGTTTGTCACCTTGTCACCCCTTCACCATGTCACCTTGTCATCTTCCCCTCACCTTGTCATCCGCCCAACACCCCCACCATCACGATGATCATGACGCCGTTCTGGATGAAATGGGCGGTGGCGGAGGTCAGGATCGAGCCGCGCCATTCTCTTAGGCCGGCGAACACGAAAGCCAGCGCGCCCAGGACCGGGATGAATGTCCATCCTTGCGGATGGATGGCGGCGAAGATGAACGATGTCAGCAGGGCCGACGGGAGCCAGCGCCAGCCTTTGCCGAACCGGCGGAGGTGATGGAAGAGCATGCCGCGGAACATGGTTTCCTCGACGATCGGCGCCCAGATGCATGCCAACGCGAAGACTTCGACCACCGGCACAATGCCCCGCCCAAACTCAATGATGATGGGGTGAGTCGGCTTGGCGTGCGCGAACTTGCCCAGCAGCAGCGCAACCACCATGCCGGCGGCGAGCACCGGCAGCCCCGCGAGGTAGCCCAACGCCCCGCAGCCTATCTCGACGGCGGCGCCTTTGCCGGTATGCCAGCCTATGGCCCGTTTCCACTCGGCTTTGCCGATGCCGCGGAAACGCGGCCAGAGGATGGGGATCGGAATAAACAGCAGCAGGACCCACTCCCACGCCAGATTCGGGTCCTTGATCAGGTAGTGAAGGACCTGGCCGATGAGAAACTGTCCGCCCAGATAGATGGCGAAGGCTTCGATGAACGGCGCACCGCGCGGCGACGACGGGATGATCGGCGGCGGCGGAGTGAAGTAGGCCAACGGGGCGCCTGCCCCGACCCCCGCGCCGTCGTAGCCGGCCACCGCAACATATTGCGGCGGGAACGGTGGCGGCGTGGGGATATGGACCGCGTATGCCGACCGGATTCGCCTCTGCACGAGCTTGACGATCGCGACGATCGCCAGCACCAGCCCCGCCACGAAGGCGATCAGCACGATCACCCCCAGCGCCATGTAGGTGAGGGCGGCGCGCTGCGATGGCGCCAGGGCGGCGTGACGGACTGGATCGGTGTTGGGCTTTTCCAGCGAGATGGCCAGTTGGCCGAACCACCCATGCCGACGGACCAGCGCCCGCCGGTCCGCTTCGTCCAAGGCGTCGGGGCCGCGGGTGTAGATGACGCGGAGCCGTTGGATGTCGGGGGCAAGGGTGGCATAGCCGTCGGAAGCCGGCGTGATCTGGTCCAATTCCGCCAGCGCCGCGGCCTTGCCGGCCAGTTCGCCCAGGACCGTCGCCGCACGGAGCTTTTCCAGCGGTGAGTTCGCCAGTTCCTTCACCTGATCTTCATACGCCCGCAAGTTCGGGTTGGCCGTCCCGGGCTTGGCCCCCTGGGCAGCCTGCAGAACGCTGAAAATGGGTCCGAACCCGACAGCCACTCGACCGGTCATGAGCAGTTCCACGCTGGGGACCTTCGCCGGGTCGAACGTAGCCGGGAGATGGTGTGTTACGCGGTATGAATACGCGGTCATTCCAATGATGTAGGTCACGCAGGGAATGACCACGCACCAGGCGATGCAGGCGCCGATGAAGTCGCGACGCTGCTGGGCCGACCGTCGCGGAGTGAGGTCGATCGGGTTGTCGCCGGCGGGATAGGGGGCTGTCGGGACATTCATGAATGTGGCCAAAATCGGCACTAGGGTTACCCCCAACGGAAACGCTCCTCCGCCCCTGCCGGGGCGGGGAGGGAAGGCTCTCACTCCACGGGTTACGCGTCGCACGGCTGCGCCGTCGCGACGCTCCACCCGTGGCTACAATCCTGCGCCCCTTCGGAGCGGGGTGCCGCCCACTGGGCTCTGTCTGAAAACGCGACGTGCCGTCGAGGGCCGGAAATACGCCGTCTGCTTCGTTGTCACTCCTCAACCACTCTTTCGGTTGAGTCCCTTCGTCGCGGGCGCCATCGCATCCGGGGCACTTCCGACCCGCCGCAAGGAGCGACGAGTTTTCGGACAGAGCCAGGGGGTGGTGCAGGCGTCAACCGATCTCCACCGTCAACGGTCTCCGCCCCAGGGGCCCAGCGGGGCGCCGGATTGTAGCCACGGGTGGAGCGTCGCGACGGCACAGCCGGAGTGACGCGTAACCCGTGGAAAGCCCGAAACATTCCCTTCCGCCCCGGCAGGGGCGGAGGAAGTGTCCCACCTGAGGTTGAGCGAACGCTTTCGCCAACACCCCTTACTCCGGCCCAGCGTCCCTGGCGTCTCCCTCCTCAGCGTCCGTTTCGCCCGATTTGGCTTCTTCGTCACCGGTCAGCGGTGCCGGTTCGGACGCCTCCGCGGCGGGGGCTCCGCCGGCGGCGGCTTCCGCCTCGTCGGCGGCGGTTTCCGCCTTGACCACCTCGGCATCGACCTTGGCCATGGCGACAAGCTTGTCGCCGTCGTCGAGCTTGATGAGCCGGACGCCCTGGGCGGCCCGGCCGGTCTCGCGGATCTCGCTGACGCGGGTGCGGATGAGGATGCCCTTCTGGGTGATCAAAATGAGTTCGTCCTCGTCGCAGACGGCCTGCATGCCGACGACGTTGCCGTTGCGATCCGAGACGTTGATGTTGATGACACCGCTCCCGCCGCGGCCTTGCAGGCGGTACTCGGCCAGGGCGGTGCGCTTGCCGTAGCCGTTCTCGCATCCGGTCAGGACCATGCAGGTGGCATCGTCGCGGCCGGCGGGGGCGACGATCATGCTGACGACCTCGTCGCCTTCCTTCTTGAAGCGAATGCCGGTGACGCCCCCCGCGGGCCGGCCCATGGCGCGGACGTCTTTTTCTTCGAAGCGGATGGCCATGCCCATCTTGGTGCCGAGCAGGATCTGGTCTTCGCCGCTGGTGATTTCCACGCCGATCAGCTCATCGCCGTCTTCCAGCCCGATGGCGATGATGCCGTTATTGCGGACGTTGGCGTAGGCGCTAAGGGCGGTCTTTTTCACGACGCCCTTGTGGGTGCCGAAGAGCAGGAAGTGCTCCTCCTTGCCGAAATCCTTCACCGCCAGCACGTTGGCGATTTTCTCGCCGGCCTGGAACTCCAGGAGCTGGGCGATGCTCCGGCCGGCGGCGGTCCGCGAGCCCTGCGGCACTTCATACACCCGCCGGGCATACACCCTGCCGCGGTTGGTGAAGAAGAGCAAATGGTCGTGCGTGTTGGCCACGAACAGGTGCTCGACGAAGTCCCCTTCCTTGGATTCCGTCCCCTTGATCCCGCGCCCGCCTCGACCCTGGCTCCGGTAGGTGCTCACCGGCAGCCGCTTGATGTACCCCTCGTGGGACACGGTCACCACCATGTCCTCCTGGGCGATCAAGTCCTCGTAGTTCATGTCGGTGGCGGCGCCTTCGATCCTCGTGCGGCGGTCGTCGCCGTACTTTTCTTTGATCTCGTAGGTGTCCTCGCGAACGATGTCCATCAATGCGCCTTCGTCATTCAGAATTCGAAGGTACTCGGTGATCTTCTCGGCCACTGCCTTCAATTCGTCGACGAGCTTTTCCAGTTCCAGACCAACGAGCTGGATGAGTTGCAGCCGGCCGATCGATTCGGCTTGGGCCAGCGTGAGCCGCAGCGCCTTGTCCTGCCCGGGCTCGCCGGCGTAGACCGCGTCCGCGTAGCTCTGGTATTCTCTGGGCACCAGCTTGGCGACGCGGTCTTCGGGGCTCTGAACCACGATCCGGAAGGCCCGCTCGCGCAGCTTGGCGATGGCTTCCTCGCGCGTCTTGCTGGAGCGGATCAGCCGCACGACCTCGTCGATGTCGCAGACCGCATAAACCTTCCCCTCAAGAATGTGCTGTTCCTGCTGGGCCTTGCGGAGCTGGAACTTGGTCCGCCGGGTAATCACGTCCTGGCGGTGCTCAATGAAGTGCTGGATCAGCTCCTTGAGCCCCATGGTTCGCGGCTGGCGGTTGACCAGCGCGATATTGATCATGCTCACCGTGATCTGGCACGGCGTGAACTGGTAGATCTGGTTGATGATGACATTGGTGTCGGCATCGCGCTTGAGGTCGACGACGATCCGGCAGGCGTGCTCGCGGCCCGAGTGGTCGTTGACGTCGGAAATGTCGCGGATCTGGTCGTTTTTGGCGCACGAAGCGATTGCTTCAACGATATTCTTGCGGATGACCCCGTAGGGGATTTCGCTGATAACGATGATGGGCCGGCCGCCCTTGACCTCTTCGACGGCGATCTTGGCGCGGAGCGTCAGCCGGCCGCGGCCGCTGCGGTAGGCTTCGATGATGCCGTCGCGGCCGCAGATGATTCCGCCGGTGGGGAAATCGGGGCCGGGCACCAGTTCCAGCAACTCGACCAGGGTGCAATCGGGCTTGTCGATGACCTTGACGATGGCGTCGCAAATCTCGCGGAGGTTGTGCGGCGCCAGGTTGCAGGCCATCCCCACCGCGATGCCGGTCGAGCCGTTCACCAGCAGGTTGGGGAACTTGCCCGGCAGGACGGTCGGCTCCTGCAGGCGATCGTCGTAGTTGGCCTGGAAATCGACCGTGTCCAACTCCAGGTCCTGGAGCATTTCCATGGCCACGGACGTCATGCGGGCTTCGGTGTACCGCTCGGCGGCAGGCGGGTCGCCGTCGGTGGAACCGAAGTTGCCTTGCGGGTCGACCAGCGGGTAGCGCAGGTTCCAGGGCTGGCCGAGTCGGACCAGCGTCGGGTAGACGACCTGGTTGCCGTGCGGGTGGTAGTTGCCGGTGGTATCGCCGACGATTTTGGCGCATTTATAGTGCTTGGAGCGCGGCCCGAGTCGCAGGTCGTTCATCGAAACGACCACGCGTCGCTGGCTGGGCTTAAGGCCGTCACGGACGTCGGGCAGTGCCCGGTCCATGATGGTGCTCATCGCGTAAGTGAGATAGCTGTCTTGCAGCTCGCGCTCGATTTGCAGGTCTTCGATGCGCTCGGCCGGCGCGCCGGGCGCGCCCGACGGGTCGGCAGGAGGTGTTTTTTCGGCCATGGGCTCTCGGTTTCCGCCAGGCCGCCTCATGCGGCGGCGGGATCAGATCGGACTATTCAACGTACTCATTCGCGATACCTGTGCCGGCCTGATAAAAACACACATTCCACCCCTGAAAATCACCGGGCCGGGCACTGGTTATCGAGTGATGTATTCTAGGAGATTTCGCAAGGAAAATCGACGCCTCGCGACACGATTTTGAGCGGGAAAAACAGCGGTGCAAATTACCCCTCGTGGGGCGCACGCACAGTGCCGCTTGCGGCTTCGCGATCCCCCGCTTGCCCGCCCGCAAAAAACACGGACCATGGATCGAGTGAAACAGCCGGCAAGCAATATCCTTCCCTACCGCTCATCGGTCCCCGCCTCAGAAAACCGGCGCGGCCTCGTGATCCTCATCGCGCTCGGTTTGCTGACACGCGTGGCCCTGGCCGCCTGCTCCGTCGGCACCAACGATGCCGTCACGTTCCTTCGTCTCGGAAAAGAAGTCCACCAGTGGGGCTTGCTGCCGACGTACCGGCAAGACGTGGAGTTGAACCACCCGCCGATCCCTTCTTATTGGGCGGCGGAGGTGTACCGGTTGACGGCCGCGCATCCCCAGGCCTTCAGCTTCGTATTCAAACTTCCGTCGATCCTGGCCGACGTGGCGGTCGCCTGGCTTCTCTGGAGAATCCTTCTCCCCCACGTCGGCCCTCGGCGCGCCCTGGCGACGGCGGCCCTCTATGCCTGGTGCCTCGATGCCATCCTGGTCAGCGGCTATCACTGCAACACCGACCCGATTTACGCCTTCCTCTGCCTCCTGTGCCTCTGGCTCATCGCCGACAAGCGATGGTACTTCCGAGCCGGCCTGGTGCTCGGCGCCGCCGTCAACGTCAAGCTGACTCCGATCCTGCTGGCAGCGCCGCTGCTGCTGAATTGCCGCGACTGGAAGCAGGCTGCCAAATTTGTCGCCGGCCTCTCGCTGGGTGCGATTCCGTTTCTCCCGATTCTGCTCGCCTCGGCCGCCGTGCGCGACGGGTTCCGCGGCAATGCCCTGGCATACAACTCCAACCTCGATAAGTGGGGCATCGGCTTCTTCCTCCTGCCCAACGGCCCGGACAACATGCTGCCGTGGGACTACGACCCCGTTCACAGCGCAGGGGTGTACTACTACTTCCACGGCCGGTATCTGATCCTGGCGCTGGTCGGCGCATGGTCCGTGGCCAGCCGCTTGCTCGGCAGATGGAACCTGTACGAAATCGCCGCCGTGACCTTCGCCGTCTTCCTGATCTTCGCCCCCGGCTTCGGCGTCCAATACACCTGCATGGTGCTTCCCCTGCTGTTCGTCATCCGGCCCAAACTGGCGACCGTCTACGGCACGGCAGCGGGGCTTTTCCTGCTGGCCGTCTACTTCATCAACTGGACCGGCGAGTTCCCCCTGTTTTCCTACTTCCACAGCCTCTTCCCGATGCCGTCGCCCTGGTTTGGGATCCTGGCCTGGGCGACGCTGGTGGCGTTCGTCGTCATCGCCCTGGTGCGGCCGGCTCACCTGGAAGACCGCGGCGTCACGTAGATGGCCCTCGCCCCTTCCGACACATCACCCGGCTTGCTGGCTTCGATCAACTCAATCCGGCTGTCCTTTCCCTCCGGCCCCGAAACATACCGGATCACCAGCCGTCCGCTACGGGTTTGAATCTGCCCTGGCTCCGGCGGATAGAACATCCGCAGGCATCTCAGCAACTTGGGGTCACTGCCGAATTCCAGGTACGGCGTCACGTCGCACCAGGCCCCTACATCCGAATAGCGGTTCAGCTCGCGCGCCACCTCAATCTGGTTGGCGAGCGTGGGCCGATGCGTATTGCGGGCGTAGCCGAACTGGTGTGTCTGCCACAGGGCCGATAGCGTGATGCCCGCGCTGCACAGGCCGTAGATGCCGATGGCCGCCCAATCGAGGCCGCGCACCCGCCGCAAGGCATCGATGGCCAGCCACGCCAGCAGCACGTCGATGGCGAACGACCCGAAGAAATACTGCGCCGCCGCCGGTACGCCCAGCAACCCGTAAAGCAGCCCCTGCAACACCACGGCGATCACTGCAACACCCCCCAGCGCATCGCGGGCGTTTGTAGCACGGGCGTCCCGCCTGTGGTTCCGCCTGAAGAACACAGGCCCGACGCCCGTGCCACAAGAAGACTCCGGGCCCTCAGCGCAGCGGCCGTCTTCCGGCTTGGGAGCAAGAGCCGCTGCGCCGCGCTCGGCTCGACCAGCCCCCGCGCGCCTGCGTCCATCCCACATCCAGCGCCAAACGCTTACGCCAATCCCCGTCCACATCAGCGGGAAGACCAGGCAGGTCCCCATTTTCGCCGCCTCGAGCACCAGCGCCAGCGCCGGCGGCGCTTTAAGCTGGGCATCGGCCTCGGCAAAGATGTTCCCCGCCAGCAACCGGCCAGCCCACAGCGGCGCCAGCAGAGACGGCACGCGAGATGTCGAACCGGGGTATCCGGCGCGGATTCCGCCAGTTAGTCGTTTGGCCAGCATCACCACCACATCGCGCAGGTAGATGACGTTGAGCGCGACCATGGCCGCCACCACCAGCAGCACGCCGACCCGGTGCCGCCAAAGCGCCTTGCGCTGTGTCCAGAGCATGTGCCCGCCCAGTGCGGCGGCCGCCGGCAAGCCCTGCGGGTGGATCAGCGGCAGCCACAGCACGCATGCCCCTGCCAGCAGCAAGCGCCCGCGGGAGCGGTTGCGCAGAAACGCCGCGTATGCCGCAACCCCCAGCGCCCCGAGCGGCATGCCGAAGCTGGCGTCCCACATCAACCGGTTGAACATCCACACGTACGGCGTCAGCACCACCGCCGTCGCAAACCACGGGTTGAGCCGCAGGCTCCTGGCCAGCCAGAGCAGGGATATGGCAGTGACCCCCGAGCACAACGCCGCGCGCAACTGGACCAGCCGGAGCGGATCGTGAGTGATCAGCAGCAGGAGCTGGTAAACCTGCGTCGGCAGCGGCCCATAAATAACCGAAAAATTCCCCGCCAGACCATGCTGCACGAGCACGTGGGCCTTGTTGCCGAACCAAGCCTGTGCGATCAGCTCGGCTTCATCATTCATCCACGAAATGTCCCCCGGCCAGACCAGTGCCGGCAGGAACGCCGCCGCCAGCGTAACCAGCACCGCCGCGGTCCACCCGCGGCGTGAACCGACCGCCGGATCGAGGCGCGCGAACGGCAAGATCGTCGGGATTTTGGCCAAGAGAGTCATTGGCGAAAGTTTTCTCCGCTCTGTGTACCATCAGGCACAGCCACGCGACTGTAATCGCCGCGGCCCGCCGCGGCAAAAGCATCGACAAAGCAACGAGCAACCGAGTGATGGAGATAGCACCTTTCAGCATGCCGGCTCGCCGGACGGTGACCCCCTGGGCTTGCCCTTCGCGGCCGTGCGCCGGCGTCGTCGCTTTTATGCGTGGCGATCCCGCGTTTACTCCCTCGCCCGGTACTCCGGGAGAGGGTTGGGGTGAGGGTCTTCTCTTTGCTCCACAAGAAAAGACCCGCACCCCCGTCGCTCCCGGAGTACCGGGCGAGGGAATGAAGTCCTCGACCGCCAATATCGAGCGCTGCATCCAACGCGACCAGCGTACCATCCGACGGCAAACGCCGTCGGGACCAGGCGGTTCGGGAGCGGGAATCGCCTGCATGGCGACTGGTCCAATTGAAAGGAGATTGCCATGAGTACGCCTGAGCCATCGCCAAAGGAAATGGCCCGCGCCTTCACGCCCCAGCTCACCAAGCTCGTCGAAAGCCCGCTTTACAGCGATGTATGGACCGACCCGGCGTTGAGCCCGCGCGATCGCAGCATAGCCACCGTCGCCGCGCTGGTCGCGCTCTACCGGCCCGACGAGTTGCCCGCCCACTTGCGCCGGGCGATCGACAACGGGGTGACTCGCGACGAGCTTGCCGCACTTATCACGCACATCGCATTTTATGCCGGCTTCCCCGCCGCCATCTCCGCCTCGGCGATCGCGGCGCGGACGCTGAAGTGACTCCGGCGAAGGGACGCCGCACACCCAATGCCGGGGCCGCATCGCTACCCGGCATTTCCTCTGTACCCTCCTTCCGACATCTAAGTTGGGGGGACCTGGTGCCGAGAAACACCCGAAAGCTCCAGAACCCTCCACGCCGGGGCAAAGCGGCGCGGGAAACCTCAACGAGTAAGATAAGTTCAACGCCGCGCCGCCCCGGATCGGCAGCGCTCCGGGATCCGTCGGCGGCGCGGTGTTACGATTATCGCGCAGGCGATGCCCACCCGCGCCGTTTGACTCGGCGTGGAGGTGGGCTGATGAAAATGCCAGAAAACGCCACTGGTTCCGAACACGCTGGCCTCTGTCGCTTTGTTGCGATGGACAGCGAATCTTCTCCCTCTCCCGGTACTCCGGGAGAGGGCAGGGGCGAGGGTCTTCTGTTTCGTACGGGCGAAAAGACCCTCACCCTAACCCTCTCCCGGAGTACCGGGAGAGGGGACAGGAGCGCAACGAAATCGGGACGAACAGCGCACCGTCGTTTTCATCAGCCCGGCGTGGAGGTCTCTCGAACGAATGGCCATTGCCCCGCGCCAACAGTGCTCGAGCGGGAAAGGCAATCATTGAGCTATAGTCCTCCATCATGACAGCGACCCCCGTTCCGTTGCCCGTGTTGAGCCCGCCATCCCGCGCTGCTCGCTCCGCCCGTTCGGACGCAGATCGCGAGCAAATCGCTGCCGACCTGCGCCGCCTCGCCGGCGGCGAAGTGCGCTTCGACCCGCATAACCGGCTCCTGTATTCCACCGACGCCTCGCTCTACCAGGTCGAGCCGATCGGCGTTTTTGTACCGTCCAGTGTTGACGTCGTCGGCCCGATGCTGGCGTACTGCGCGGCGCGCGGCGTCGCGGTGTTGCCGCGCGGCGGGGGCACAAGCCTGGCCGGGCAGTGTACCAATGCCGCGGTGGTGCTGGACCTGTCGGCGGGGTGCCGCCGGGTTTTGAGCGTCGATACGGCGGCACGCCGGTGCCGGGTGGAACCCGGGATTGGCATCGATGAACTCAATCGGGAACTGGACTCGCGCAAGACCGGCTTGTTCTTCGCCCCCGACCCGGCGACCGTCGCCCAGGCGGCGATCGGCGGATGCATCGGGAACAATGCCGCGGGGGCGCGCTCCATCCGCTATGGGCGGACCAGCGAAAACGTCGCCGGGGTGCATTGCTTCCTGAGCAGCGGGGAACGCGTCTGGCTTGGGCCGGGCGCGGGACGGTTCTCGCCGGTGGCCCGGCGGCTGGCGGAACAGGTGGAGGCCGTCGTTCGCGAATGTGCCGACGAAATCCGGCAGCGGTTCCCGAAGCTCATCCGGCGGAACGCCGGGTTTGGGCTGGATCTGATCGTGCAGCAACTGGACCGGGTGCCGACGGAAGACCTCGATCTGTCGGGGCTGATCTGCGGGAGCGAAGGAACGCTGGCGGTCGTCATTGGCGCGGACCTGAAGCTGGAACCGGTGCCGAAGGCACGCGGCTTGGCGGTGGCAACGTTCGGCGATCTGGAAGACGCCATCGCCGCGGTTGTACCGATCCTGGCGACCCGGCCCAGCGCGGTGGAACTGCTGGATGATGTCGTGCTGCTGGCGGCCGATGGCAATGCCGAGTGCCGGCCTTATGTCGAGCTGCTGCCGCGGATCGATGGCCGCAAGCCGGCGGCGGTACTTTACGTGGAATACCAGGCCGAGGGGGACGGCGAACCCGCGGCGGAGCTGGAGGGGCACTTCGCGGCGCTGCGGCAGGTGGTGCCGCAGGCCGCCATGGCAACCTACCGCGACGCGGCGTCCATGGGGCGGGCGTGGATGCTGCGCAAGAGCGGCGAGGCGCTGTTGCACGGGCTGCCAGGGGCGCGTAAGCCGGTGACGTTTGTGGAGGACAATTCGGTCCCGGTGGAGCAGCTTTCGCGGTTCGTGGCGGAGTTCAAACGGATCGTCGCCAGGCACGGCACCGAGGCGGCGTACTACGCCCACGCATCGGTCGGCGTGCTGCACATCCGGCCCATGCTGAACCTGCACGCGCCGGGCGACCGCGCGGCGATGCAGGCGATCGCTTCGGAGGTGGCCGAGCTGGCCCGCCAGTGCGGCGGTGTCATGTCCGGCGAGCACGGCGATGGCCGCGCCCGCGGGCCGTTGCTGGAAGCGTTCTATGGGGGGCAAATCATGGAGGCCTTCAGGCAGGTCAAGCAGATCTTCGATCCGTCGGGCATTCTCAACCCCGGCAACATCGTCGGCGCCGGCCCGCCGGCAAGCATCACTCAGGAACTCCGCATCGACGCAGAGAGCTCCGTCATCGATGTGGATGCTATTTCGACTTATTACAACTATCCCGGCGGCTTTGCCGAGGCGACGGAGTTGTGCAATGGGGCGGGGTTCTGCCGCAAGACGGCAGGCGGGACGATGTGCCCGAGCTATCGCGCGACGCTCGATGAGCGGCACAGCACGCGCGGGCGGGCCAATGCCATCCGCGTGGCAGTGACGGGGCAAACCGCGGGCGGCGCACCGGATGTCACGCGCCGAACGGTTCGGGACGAAACGGTGCCGCCGCTTGCGGCGTCGCAGATCGGTTGCGTCCCTCGGCCGATGAGCGGGTCGGGAACGTCTCCGATCTGCGACGCCGCAAGCGGCGACCCCGTCGGGTCTCCAAGCGACTCACGAGCTCTGGGCTCGTCGAAAGACCCGCGCTGGGCCGACCCCGACGTTCTGGAAACGCTGGATCTGTGCCTCAGTTGCAAGGCTTGCAAAACCGAATGCCCCAGCAATGTGGATGTCGCTCAGCTCAAGAGCGAATATCTGGCCCAGACCTACCGCCAGGCCGGCGGAGCGCCATTGCGGGCTCGCGTTTTCGCGAACGTCCGATCGTTGAACCGCATGGGTTCAATCATGCCGGGGCTGGCCAACTGGCTGAACCGGCTGAAACCGGTGCGACTCTTGATGGGCCGACTGCTGGGGCTCGCCGAGCAGCGCTCGCTGCCGCCGTTCGCGCCATCGCTGCATCGGTGGTTCGGCAGGCACGCGCGTCGCGGCTCGGCTCAAGGTCCGAGAGTCGTCCTCTGGCCCGACTGCTTCACCACCTACAGCGAGCCGGCCATCGGCCAGGCGGCGGTGGCCGTGCTGGAAGCGCTGGGGTATCGCGTCGAGTTGCCCGCCGGCGGCTGCTGCGCGAGGCCGATGATCTCAACCGGGCTGCTTGAGCAGGGCGCCAAGGTCGCCGATCGCACGCTGCGGGCGATGCGGGACGCGATCGCTTCAGGCGAAGTCGAAGCGATCATCGTGCTGGAGCCGTCCTGCCTGAGCGCGATCCAGGACGACTGGCTGAAGCTGAAGTTGCAAACCGACATCGCGACGCGCCGCAGATTGGCCGATAAGGCGATGCTGCTCGAGCAATTCGTTGAGAAGAATTGGGAGAAGCACCCGCTCAAACCCGGCGAGGTCCGCGGCCTCGACGGCCGGCGCGTCGTCTTCCACGGGCATTGCCACCAGAAGGCGTTGTGGGGGAGCGAGTCGAGCGCCGCCGCACTGCGGCGAATCGCCGGCGACCGGCTCGACGTGCTGCCGTCAGGCTGCTGCGGAATGGCGGGGGCGTTCGGGTATACGAAGGACCATTACGCCCTGTCGATGAAGATCGGCGAGCTGTCGGTCTTCCCGCCGGTCCGCGCCGCGGCTGCCGATGCGCTGATCGTGGCGCCGGGCACCTCCTGCCGGCACCAGATGCGCGACGGCACAGGCCGCGAGTGCCTGCACCCCGCGGAGGTGCTGGCGATGGGGCTGGGTTTGACGTGGAACCCGCAAGCCACGATCTCTCCCGCCAACTGTAAGACATTTGAATGAGACGCCACAAGGTAGATGTAAAGTGCGGCCAACTGCTTCTGTTGGCTTACTGGGTCATCCTGTCCCCGGCTACCGCCGCGGCGGCGCCGGCGGGCCCCGCCACCCAGCCGGCGGATTTCGCCCGGGATATCGCTCCGGTCCTCGTCCGGCAGTGCCAAAGTTGCCACGGTCCGGAAAAGGCCAAGGGCAAATATCGCCTCGACACGCTCGATCGGCTTCGGACGGCAGGGTCCAGCAAGGAAATGCCGGTGGTGCCCGGCAAGCCGGAGCAAAGCGGGATTTACCGGCGCATCACGTCGGATGACCCCGACGAGCGGATGCCCAAGAAGGCCGATCGGCTGCCGGATGCGCAGATCTCACTCATCACGAAATGGATCGAGCAGGGAGGCATGGCGGACGGCATCGATCCGGCAGCGGCGCTGGCATCGCTGGCGGGCGAAGATGAGCCGGCGTCGCCCCAGGTGTATCGGCGCTCGTTCCCGGCGACGGCGCTGGCGTTCCGCCCGGGCGGCGGGGAGATCGCCGTCAGCGGATACCATGAAGTCACTGTATGGGACCCCATCGGTGGGAAACTCATTCGCCGGCTGACACATCTTCCGGAGCGCATCTGGGGCTTGGCGTACAGCCCCGACGGTAATCTGCTCGCGGTCGCCGGGGGAACGCCGGGGATCAGCGGCGCGGTGATTCTTTGTGATGCCAGCGGAGGCGGGCAGGGGGGCCGCGTGCTGGACCGGATCGCCGACATGATGCTGGCGGTCAGCTTCAGCCCCGACGGGAACCGGCTTGCCGCGGGAGGCGCGGACAACATCGTCCGCATCTTCGACGTCGCCACCGGCAAGCGGCAACGGGTGATCGAGCAGCACGCCGACTGGGTGAGCGACCTGGCATTCAGCCCCGACGGGACCAAGATCGCCACGGCCAGCCGGGACAAGTCCGCCCGGGTGTTCGACGCCCGGACCGGCGCGATGGAGTCGGCTTACCTCAAGCACGAGGAGGCCGTCACCGGCATATGCTGGTCGCCCGACGGAAAGCAAATCTACAGCGCCGGCCGGGACCGGAAGGTGCATGCCTGGGACCCGGCCGACGCGAAGGAGGCCGGGCAGATTGCCGGGTTCGACGGGGACCCCTTCAAAATCGCCGCAGCGCCCGGATTGCTGCTCGTCTGCTCGTCCGACGGGCTGGTGCGAAGCTATGCGGCCGCGGACCGCAAGCTCGTGGTTACCTTCCAGCCGGCGCCGGACTGGGTCTACGGCTTATCCGTCGACGGCAAGAACCACCGAGTTGCCGGCGGCTGCTACGACGGCGAAGTGCTCGTCTGGGACCTGGAAAGCGGAAAGATTGTCAGCCGATTCGTTGCCGCGCCGGGATACACGGCCGCTGCAGCAAATAACAACTGGGCTCTGTCTGAAAACTCGTCGGGATTGCGGCGGGCCGGAAATGCCCCGGATGCGAGGCGTCGCGACGAAGCGACTCAACGGAAAGAGTCGTTGAGGAGCGACAACGAAGCAGACGGGGCATTTCCGGCCCGCCGCGGCCCGTCGAGTCTTCAGACAGAGCCTAAAGAGTTCCCGATGATGTGATCGATGTTGGAAAGGCAATCAATTGTTATGAGTTCCAAACTGACCGTACTACTCGTCCTGACCCTGCTGTCCCGGCAAGTCTTCGCGACCGAACCTGCGACAAGGCCGGCATCGTCACCGGCTATCGACGTCCGCGACACCGACGATGAGATCCACATCGAGACCGATGCTCTTTCGGCGACCATCCGCAAGAAGGGCTACGTCAGCGGCATCGCGGCCGGCTCACTCGTGGACAAGAAGACCGCAGCACACGACCTCGGCTTCGGCCTGCACATCATGGACTTCCTGCTCGCCCCCGGCTGGCGCGACGACGGCTACGAACGCACTGCCGCATTCCACGGCAACCTCGCCAAGCACTACGTCGAGGGGCCGCAACTCTGCACGCAGGCGAAGCAGTTGCCCGCCGAAGTCCTTCGCGGCGACGGCTTCGTGGCCGTCCGCCTTCGCTACGCCTACACCCGGCCCGGCGATGGTTTCAAGGCCGGCTCCGCTTGGGAGCAGACCATCGTCTTCCAGCCCGGCAGCCGCTACGTGCTGTCGGCCGAGCGGATCACCAGCGCCAACGACGTGGACGACCTCTTCTACCGCATCGACATGCCCGGCCACATCCGCCACAATGCCCTTCGACCGCGCTCAGGAGAGCCCGGCGACACGTTCAGGCAGGTCTACCTCAGTTACCCCGTCGAAGGCGGCCGTCAGGAAGCCGGTGGAACGTTCATCCCCGCCTCGGCGTTCGCCGAGGATTTCGCGCCGGATGCGAAGTTCCTTTACCAGCGCAATGACGCCGCCATTCCCGCTCGGATGATCCGCGCCTACCAGGTCAAGCTGAAGGACGCCGACAAGCCCAGCCCCTGGCTGGCCGGAATGACGCTGGACCCCGCCGAGGCCGCCGAGGCGTGGTGTCACCAGCGCGGCTACGTTTGTTTGATCGAGGAGCTGCACCGCCGGCACGTCAACGCGGGGGAGACGTTCGGCGCAGCGTATGTGATCGGATGGTTCGACTCGATCTCGGAGATGAACGAGGTGTATGACAGGTATAAGGGGAAGAAGATGATCGTCATCGACGGGAACGGCTTCCGGTTGGAATGAGGGGTCGGGACGGCGCGACGATGACCGCACGACTCGGCTAAAATGTGTGACTCGGAATAAAGTTGGGTGCCATGGGCAAGCGTGACGGCCCGGCAAAAAAGCCAAAATGGCAGTCTCGTCCCGCGTTTCTGGGCCAGAATCGAGGCCTTTTTCGCGAGAATTCGACTTTTTGCCGGGCCGTCAAGCGTACTCGCTTGCCCGTGGCTTTCCGTCCGGCCTTGCCCGTGGCATTCCGTCCGGCAGACCCTCGCGACATTGAGTCAGGCGGGCACCCGTCGACGTGCAACATCACGTTAGTCAACCTCGCTGGGTGCCATGGGCAAGCGTACTCGCTTGCCCGTGGTCTTCCGGCCGCCAAAGACGTTCACGAAATCGAGTCAGGCGGGCACCCGTCGACGTGTAACATCACGTTAGTAAGCCTCGCTGGGTGCCATGGGCAAGCGTACTCGCTTGCCCATGGCTTTCCGTCCGGCGAAGAGTTTCACGAGATCGAATCGGGTGGGCAGCCATCGACGTGCAGCTTGACGTCGGTTAAGCCTGCATAGTTTCGCGCGCTGGACCACGGCCAATCCGTCGCAGAGCTAACCAGTCCGCGCCGAACCGGGTTTTCGTGTAGATAACGAACCACTTTCCACGCGGTTGCCGGTTCTACGACGTTTCGATCATACCCCCCGCCCTGTTGCCAGAAACGGTGCTCGATCTTGCCGCTCGGGCGAACGACACGCAGCCTTTCGAGAAAGTCTGGCGAGTTCGCCGCAAGGAACTCGGTCGCACGTCGGGCAACCGGTTGCTTGATCGACTTCAGTATGGACGAGATGTCATAAACGTTAGATCGCGGTATCAGCAAGACATGGGCATGCTCGGGCATGACGACATAGGCCCAAAGGTCAAAGCAATGGAGCCCTCGAGCTTGTTCCAGTGCATCCAGGAACCATTGCCTCGTGCGATCTTTGCTCAGGAGAGGCAGCCGCTGATAACAGGAGAACGTGAGCTCGTGAGCATGCCCGGGCTCGTTGTACCTGCGGCAGGTCTTCCGCATATTGCCACTCCATGAACGGAGCCCCACGGGCAAGCGAGTACGCTTGCCCATGGCACCCAATGGGGATAGTCGGCCCCAAGGTGCAGGCCGGAGGTCGGCCTCTTCATGTCCGCTGCCGCTTCATCGATCGGATCCCACGGGCAAGCGAGTACACTTGCCCATGGCACCCAAATCCAGCTTCAATTAGACTCCCGCGCTTTTATTAACTAGGGTGTAACCGGCCAAGCTCGCGGCGAGCCCAAGCGTCTTCTTGGGCCCAAAAGCCCCGGATCTCGGCCCCATCGCAGCACGTCTCTGCCGCCGGCCGTCGATCTATGAGCGCCGATTGCCAACCGAAAGCGACCTCAACTAAATGCGTGGGGTTCTCCTGCGGCTGAGCTCGCGAGCCTAGCCGGTTACACCCTTTTAACTACTCCACCGTCACGCTCTTGGCCAGATTCCTCGGCTTGTCCACGTTGCACCCCCGCGCCACCGCGGCGTGGTATGCCAGCAACTGCAGCGGCACGACGCTCAGCAACGGTTGGATCGGCTCCGGCGCATCCGGCACATAGATCACGTGCTGGCTATACCGGCGGATGTGCGTGTCCCCTTCAGTCGCCACCGCGATGACGTGCCCGCCACGGGCGCGGACCTCTTCGATGTTGCTGATCACCTTCTCGTATTGCATCCCACGCGTCGCCAGGAATACCACCGGCATCCCTTCATTAATGAGGGCGATCGGGCCGTGCTTCATCTCCGCCGCCGGCATCCCCTCGGCGTGGATGTAGCTGATTTCCTTCAGCTTCAAGGCGCCCTCCAGGGCGATTGGGTAGTGGTAGCCGCGGCCCAGGAACAGCCAGTTCTCGCGCTCGCAGAATCGGGTGGCGATCTGCTTGATCGCCTCGCTCTGGGCCAGCACGCTCTGCATTTGCTCGGGCACGGCACACAGCGCGTCGATCACTTCCTGGCTCTGGTTCTGCCCCATGAAGCGGCGCCGGCCGAGGTAGGCGGCCAACATCGTCAGCACCGCGCACATGCAGGTGAACGCCTTGGTACTGGCCACCCCGATCTCGGGCCCCGCGTGCAGATAGATGCCGGCGTCGGTCTCGCGGGCGATGGTGCTGCCGACCGAGTTGATCACGCCCAGCGCCAACGCGCCTTTTTCCTTCGCTTCACGCAGGGCGGAAAGAGTGTCGGCGGTCTCGCCGCTCTGGCTGATCGCCACCACCACGGTCCCCTCTTCAACCAGCGGGTTGCGGTAGCGGAACTCGCTGGCGTAAGTGGCCTCGGTGACGACTTTGGCCAGGTCTTCCATCAAATAGTCGCCGACCAGGGCCGCATGCCATGCCGTGCCCTGCCCGGTGAGGATGTACCGGCGGGCGCGGACCAGTTCCTTGGCGTGATCGGCCACCCCACCCAGCACGATCCGGCCGTTCTTCTGCTCGACGCGGCCCCGCAAACAGTTGCTGATGGCGGCCGGCTGCTCGAAGATCTCCTTGAGCATGTAATGCTCGTACCCGCCCAGCTCGTATTCCTCGAGCTTGTTCTCAAGCTGCTGGATCACCGGGCTGACATCGATGTCGTCGATCGTGGTGGTGCGGAAGCTCCCCGGCCGCAGCACCGCCATCTCATTGTCGTTGAGATAGATCACCTGGGCGGTGTGTCCCACAATGGCGCTGGCATCGGAGGCGACCACATACTCGTCCTTGCCCACGCCGATGATCAGCGGACTGCCCTTGCGGGCGACGACGAGCGTCTCCGGCTCATCGCGGCAGATGACGGCGATGCCGTACGTGCCTTCCACCTCGTGAAGCGCCGCCTGAACGGCCCGCTGCAGAAGCGATGCGCCGGCGGGAATGTTGTTGCGAGCGTGCAGTTCCGTGTACAGATGGCCGACCAGGACCGCCAGGACCTCGGTATCGGTCTGGCTCTGGAAGACATGCCCCTTTTCAGTCAGGAACTGCTTGAGGGCGGCGTAGTTCTCAATGATCCCATTGTGGACCAGGGCCACCCGGCCGGCATCGTCGGTATGGGGATGGGCGTTGATTTCCGTGGGCGCGCCATGGGTCGCCCAGCGGGTGTGGGCCATGCCCAGCCGCGCCGCAGGCAGCGCATTTTCTCCGCTGTCCAAAGCGGCTTCCAGTACGCTTATCCGCCCCACGGCCCGGCGGACGTGCAGCACGCCATCGCGGTCGATGACCGCGATGCCGGATGAGTCGTAACCGCGATATTCGAGCCGCTTAAGTCCTTCAATCAACAGCGATTGGGCTGGCTTCAGCCCCACGTACGCGACAATCCCGCACATGAATGAGTCTCCAATTGGCCTTGCTGATCCCACGGCCCAGCGTCATTGTACCACTCAATCGAGCCGATGGGTCGAATAGAAGGTGGACAATTCTTTTTGTTATCGGACAAGTCGATCGGCAAGTTTGAAGCGTATTGCGATACTGTGAGGCCTCATGACGATGTTCCTCCTCGGCCTGGACCTAAGCTGCGCCTTTTTCCAAGAATGCGTCCAGCCAATTGTCGCGCGGACTGCACCTCAATTGCGCTACACCGCGGCCCTGATTGGGCCCGGCTCAGAAGTCATCGGTTGCGATGATCGCCGCTCTACCGACCATCACTATGGGCCGCGCGTCCTGCTATTCCTCGCGCCTGAGCAACTCGCGGCCCGCGAAAAGCTCGATCAGGCCCTACGCCAGCAATTGCCAGTCTCTTTTCGCGGCTACTCGACTCACTTCGGCGATCCCGGTCCGAACGACAATGGCACACGCCTAATGCGGCCGATCAGGCACGGGCCGATCAATCACATGGTCCCGCTTCTCACACTGCGTGGCTGGTTCAGCGATTATCTCGGCTGGGATTATCGCCCAGAGTCCCTCACCCCTGCCGCGTGGTTGACTTTTCCACAGCAGAAGGTCCTGACCGTGACTGCCGGCGGTGTGTTCCACGATGACCTGAATCTAGCCGCCCTCCGCCGGCAGTTCGCTTGGTATCCTCACGACGTGTGGCTCTATCTCATGGCCGCCGGCTGGACACGAATTGGGCAGGAAGAGCACCTCACCGGCCGCACGGGCGAGGTGGGCGATGAGCTTGGATCGTCGCTCCTGGGTTCGCGACTCGTCCAGGATGTGATCCGGTTGTGTTTCTTGATGTTTCGCCGCTATGCGCCGTACCCCAAATGGCTGGGGACCCATTTCCAGCGCCTGCCCATCGGGCCGACTCTTGCCCCGCTCTTGCGGCAGGTTCAGCTTGCCTCCACTTGGCAAGACCGCGAGCGATCGCTGTGCCGGGCGTTTGAGATTCTGGCAGATCAACACAACCAGCTCGGCCTGACGCAACCCATGCCTGCGAGGGTCTCTGGCTTTTTTGGCCGGCCCTTTCAAGTGATTCATGGGGGCAGGTTTGCCGATGCCCTCCTTGGCCAGATTCAGGACGCAACGGTGCAAGGCATAGCCAAACGCACACGTATGGGCGGCGTGGATCAAATCAGTGATAGCACCGATCTGCTCGAAGCGGCTTCGCTCCGTACAACGCTGGAGATGCTCTACCAAACCAGTACTTCTTGAAGGCGCCGCCGCTGCTCGGCCAGTTGGGCATCATGCCTGCTCGAGGTCGTGGAGGACGCCGGTTGTTTCCGGCACTTCTCGGTCGATCCTGTTGGAGCAATCACTGGCCGACCGGCTCGTTGTCTATGAAAATGGTCTGCCATTCGCCGGCGGGGTTGCCGGACGGGGCGTGGCTCGCCTCTGGCGATTCGTTTTCAATCACGCGTCCGCCGACTCGGCCGGGGTAAAGCTGGTCGGCAAGAACGTATAGCGGCGAGGTGAGGGCGGGATTGGCGTCGTCGCTGCGGGGGCCGGCCGTGTCGGGGGTGACGGGGGTGATCCGGTCCACGAGGCGAAAGGCTGGCTTGCGGGGTTCGAGGGAGCGGCTCAGGAACCCCAGGGTGGCGTCGGTTGCCAGGTGGGCGGTGAAGCGGTCGGGCCGGCCGTCGGAGTGGCAGATCAGCTTTACGCCGGTCTGGCGCATCTGCAGGGCGTTGAAGAAGACCGGCTTGGTGAGCATGGTTGGCGCGGGAGTGTTGTCCGGCGCGGCGTCGGGGCGGCCGACCTCCCAGGGGATGGAAACGTCGCTGTCGCGCAGGGTGGAGCGATAGGCCCAGAAATCGCGTTGCGAGATGGAGCCGTCCCATTCGACCAGGGCACCGCCCGCCGACAGCAGCGGCGATTGCCGGTTGGTCCAGATGATGACGGCGGCCGCCGCCGCCAGGGACAGCGCGGCGCCGGCCCAAGCGGCATGCCTGGACCGCCACAGCGACAGCCCCAGCAGGGCGATGGCGGCGATGGCGGCCAGCAGGACCGAACGGCGCCGCACGTCGGCGGGCCAGCCGTGCTCCCAGCCGTATGTCGGCGCGTATGCCTCCATGTCCATCAGCGATCGCGGGCCGACCGGCGGGTGGTCGAGCAACCACCATGTTG
>Ga0182024_10006842_pt1 | contig 24851 bp, 12 predicted proteins | sample P32metaG_FD_120480 | JGI IMG/M metagenome (GOLD analysis project Ga0182024, IMG submission 120480) | Permafrost microbial communities from Stordalen Mire, Sweden - P3-2 metaG (Illumina Assembly) | ecosystem: Environmental > Terrestrial > Soil > Wetlands > Permafrost | place: Sweden: Stordalen...
CCAAAATCCCGGAAGGCTCTCATAAGCGATTTTCTCCACGTGAAAACCGTCGCTGGAGAGCGTCCCGAACTGCTTGACCGCCACTGGGCCGCGGCTTTCGGGCAAGCCACCGATGAGGCCAAGAATTTTCGCGCGGACCATGGCCACCCGGCGCTCCGCGTCAGCGCGCGTTTGTATTTGAGCGATGGCCCGCTTTCGCGCATCGAGCTCCGAGTTGGCGATGCCGTCGAGATAGCCAACCAGCTTTTGACGCGCTGCCTGGTCCTGAGGCGACGCCTGGTTTTGGCCTCGTCCCTGGGCGTGCGCTGCCAGCGGCCACATGGACCACATGGCAACCACAACTCCCACGCGCCTGATTCCTTGCGAGATCGTCATACTTCACCTCCCTGTGGTAACTCGGTAACTCGGTAGCCCTCTAGTAACTCGCACCGGAGGCGCCCATGCGCCGCTATCTTACTGTCTGCACCGGCAACGGTAACTTCCAAAAGTCTTCGGCGGTTTCTTCCGTGGCCTTCTTGGCTTTGCCGAGCGTGTTGCCTTGAAGCACGGTGCTCTTTAACTCGCCCATGCCTACCGCCAGAAACGTCCCTGTGCCCGCAAAGGCCCTGCTGTCCCGCACGATGGCGTCCGGGCAGCGGTCGAGCCGTATCACGGGAGTTCCCGCGATCGGCTTGCGCGTGGATACCTGGTCCAATTCCAAATCCTTGGAATCCCGCACCAGGAACGCCGGCCCCACTTCCGGATTCACCTGCACATTGTGCAGTTCCAGCGCGTTCGTGTTGTAGGCCCGCAGTCCCACCTTTCCGGTCGCGATGATGTTGCTGAGCTGCAACCCCGAAATCGGCATCTCCGGCAGGCCTTCGATGTTGATCATCAGCGGCGAGTTGTTGATCGTCATATTACTGATTGCTATATTGCGAAACACCGGTGTCCGCTCCGAAACGGGCTCTTCGGGGCCTCGGGTGTAATAGTTGGTAACGTTAATCGCTTCGTCGACCGAATCCATGGTCCAGTGATCGAACCTGACGTTCTCGATCAAGGCGCCGCGCCCGCGCGTGCTCTTGATGCGCACCCCCTTTTGGGTGCCCTGGCAGACGATGTTGCTGGCCACGATATTGTGGAACCCTCCGGAGGTTTCGCTGCCCAGGACGACCGCCCCGTGCGCGTGGTGCACCGTGCAATTGTTGATGGTGACGTTGGCGGTCGGGCGATTGACGCGCAGACCATCGGCGTCCTTTCCCGATTTCAGGCAGATGCCGTCATCGCCGGTGTCCAGAAAGCAGTTGGAAATCATCACGTCCTGGCTGGAGTCGATATCCATGCCGTCGGTGTTCGCTCCTGGAAATGTCTCAATGGTGACGTCCCGGATGCGAACGTTCTGCGAATACAGAATGTGGATGGTCCACATCGACGACCCAATGATGTGTATGCCCTCGATGAGAATGTTCTTGCTCTCCATCGTGCGGATGAACGAAGGCCGGAGGCCCGGAGCGGCTTTTTGGAAATCTTCCGGCGGAACCGGCTGCTTCAAGTTCAACGTCCGTACGATGCCCGACCAAACTCCCCTGCCCGCGACCCCGTCCGGCTGACGCATCAGAGCGAGCCATTGGGCGTTGTCGGTGGTGATGGTTCCCCGCCCTCGAATCGTAACGTTTTCGAGGTCGTGCCCGCCGATCAATGGCGTCGGCGTGATGCCCTCGGTGCCCTCCATCCGCCCTTTGGTAAAGTTGAGATCCGCGCGCGACGCTTCGAAATGGAGCACGGCGCCAGCCTCAATTTCGAAAACCAGGTTGCTCACCAGCTCGATCGGACCGGTCTTATAGTTCCCCGCGGGGACGTACACCGTTCCTCCACCCGCAGCTTTGGCCGCCTGTATGGCCGAGCGGATCGCCGCCGTCGCGCTGGCCGAGCCGTCGTTGTGGGCGCCATAATCCATAACATTAAACAGTGGACCGGCGCTCCAGGCATTTACGCCGATGAAAAAGCATAGCGCCGGCAGAAACCGGCATCCCGATATTCGTCTCATGAAATCTCCCGTCTTTAACTCTTGCGACTTTACGTTGGCATCAATGCGTCGCCGAATCCGTCGAAATCAGCGGGACTCCCGGGTGCGGCCGAAGCGTGATCAGACGCGACGTGTCGAGTCCGGTTGAGTTGACAACCGTCAAGGCCGGCCCCGTCTCGGTGTCGATAATCACGTCTCTGAAAAAGATATTCTTCGCGTTCGTAACGGTGAGGCCGGTCTCCGCCTGCACGTGTACGTTGCTGAAGGTCATGTCCTCAACCGGCATCTCCCGCAATCCCGTAATCTGGCCGGCTGTCTTCGAGCCTCGCGCGGTAATGTTGCTGAATACGAAGTCGCGGAAGCGCGGCGTGCCTTCGTTGACCGCAAAGACATCCCCCGGCTTGTCGCTGCCCGCGTAGAACGTCGTAATGGTGAACGCCGAGAGCACATCCTGCATGACGATGTTGGATACCGACAGTCCTTCTACTACCGCGCCCCGCCCGCGCTGCGACTTCACCCGGATTCCGACCTGCGTCCCCTGGAACACGCAGTTACTCACTACCACGTTACGCACTCCGCCCGACATCTCGCTGCCGATGGTGACGCCGCCGTGCCCCTTGAGCATCACGCAATTAGTGATCGTAATATTCTCGTCCGGCCTGCCCATCTTCCGGCCAGCCTCGTTGCTGCCGGATTTAAGAGTTACGCAGTCGTCGCCAACATCGATGCGGCTGTTCATGATCTGCACGTTGCGGCAGGATTCCGGATTAATGCCGTCCGTATTGGGCGAAGGCACCGGATTCTCGATGGTGATTCCGTCAACCCGGACGAACTCGCAAAACAGTGGATGTATCGTCCATGAGGCGGAATTGATCAAGTGAACCTTTTCGATCACCAGGTGTTTGCCGCGGACAATCCCGATCAATTGGGGGCGTCCGTTCGCCAGCTTCTTGATCTCCGCGAAATCGGCCGGAGTGGAAGGCGCGGGCATGCCCGCTTTAGGAGCCGCAAGCCACTGCCGCTTCCACCAAACCTGACCCTGTCCGTTGATCGTGCCGCGGCCGGTGATAGTCACGTCCTCCACGTCCGCGGCATAGATAAGAGACGAGATGGTCTTTCGGTCGCCGCCCCAGGCGTTATCCCGCAGCGGGTAATCCGCGGGATCCTCGCTGCCTAGGATGACCGCGCCAGGGCCGACTTCAAATATGATGTGGCTGCGCAACTGGATAGCGCCGGTCAGATACTGGCCGGCAGGCAGATAGACGGTCCCTCCGCCCGCTTTGGCACAGGCGTCGATCGCCGACTGGATCGCCGCCGTGTCCTTGGTACGGCCGTCGCCGGCCGCGCCAAAGTCCCGTACGCTGTACTGCGCCGGGTTAGTGGCAGCGGCAACCGCCAAACTTGCCGGTAGGAACGCGCAGAGAATAAGAACGCGATTGGTTTTCGTCATCGAATACAGCCTCCAGTACACCGCTCCTGAGCGGTCCGATCCCGGTCGCCGGCCCGTCGTAACACCTTCGAAAACTAACGCTACGTGGATGCATGTCAGCGGCTCGCACGCAGCAGGACGAGCCAAGCTTCGACTGTGGGCTTTTGGATGACGGCGCCCGCGCTTGCGGAGATGGGCGATTCCAGCGGGCGAGTGTTCCCGGTGCGCGGGTCGAACCACAGCCCCGTGTAACTATTCCGCGGAAGGGCCTGAAGCAACGTGATGGAGGAACCGGCGAGCGAGTAGAGCAGCACCGACTCGCTGCGATCATCGGCCAGACACCAAGTCTGTTCCGGATCGGCGGCCACTCCGTCCCTCGGCTTCATGTTCATGAGGGTAGTTGCGAGTTGCTCCCGCACGAAACCATCTAGGACAGTCTTGTCCACCGTCCTGCCTTGGCCGTGGCCGCCGGAAGGGTTGCGCATCAGCACCTGCGCTCCGCCGGCCATAAGAGTGGGGATCGGACCCGTACCTCCGTGCCATGCCACAACGGCCTTGTCCGGATAACGGTCATGATATTCGCGAACCTGCCGGTAGACCTGCAGCGGTGTAGTATTCGCGGGAGCATCGTCCGACCTTCCGAAATCCTTGGCGATCATTTCCCGGAACGCCAGGTTTTTCCCGCCTGGCGGCGCCCATAGCGATCCGTCCGGCTTGTACTGCCAATAGCGCATGTCGATAACCGCTACCTGCCGCGCCCGTGTGGGATCGGCCAGAATGGCGTCCGTAATGTCTTTGCTGGTGGCCAACTGGAGCCGCACGGTGCGGCCGGTTTTCTTCTCCCATTCCGCCACCGTATCCTGAAAAAATTCCTGGAAGGAAAGCGGCCCGGCGAATTGGGCGCCTATGCAGAAGAAGACGTTCTGCGCCCCGCCCAGCTCATCGAGCTCATGCAGGATGAAAGCGTGGTGAAGAGCGCGGCGGACCGGGTTGCTCACATCATAAACTTCGTTCGCCACGTGAAGGTGATTTCCCGGCTCGATAGGCGGCGGTTCCGGTAATCCGGTGTTATTGATGTTATTGGCCGGCCTCCACGGGTAGTCGATCCAATGCGGCGGGATCTCGAGCGTGTTATGGGTGTTGTATAGATTGTGATACAGCACCAGTCCGTTCCGATCGCAGAGTTGCCCAAATTCGCGAAAGCGCTCGTAATACCAATTGTTGAAGCGCGACAGGTCAAACTGGCTGAGCCCATCCGCCGCCGTCCCAGTGCCACTGCGCGCCCACGGCATTTCGTAGAACGGCGCCCACACGTTGGCGTCGGCCCGCCAATTAATCGAATGTTCGTCGCGTCGGCGGTCGTACCATAGCCCGGGAATCGATTGGTAAAACGGCGTACCCTGCGCCACCATGCGGGCGGCCAGGGCGGGCAGGTCTTCGGTAAGTCCCGGGCCCGTTCTACCGGGAATAAAGCGCGTGATGGCGAAGCCGCCTCCTTCCGGCGCGACAGCCGGGATCTGCGAGCCTCTCCACCAGCCGTCGTTCACCGCTCCGCCCCACAGCACTTTTCCATCCGCCACGAACCGCCCATTCACGATTTGGACGGGTAACTGGGGTAGGCGGCGCGCCGCGACGGCATCCTTTTTGGGCCGGAACTCTGGGATCGCTGCCGTTTCGCTGTCGTTGGGCGCAGGCGGCGTAAGCTTGGCTCCAGTCCGTTTGGCCAACTGAGTTTCATACAGCGGCTCCGGCGAACGGTTCACAAGGTTGTCCGCGCCCACCGGTCCATGCGCCTGGATATCTTTGGCCTCGCTATTCCACACCACGGAATTGGCGGCAGTCCACCCGGCCCCTTGCGACCGCGAACCGTCGTTGGTCAGCCAAAGACCCGACCCTTCGATGCGCACGCGCTCGTACAGCACTCCCGAAGCCCAACTCTCAAACGACCCGCTGGGGCCCAGCGCGCCGGTAGCCGTGGAATCGAGAAATACATTCGGGCCGGCGGCCAGCAGCCCAACGGCGAAGTCGTTCATCCCCTGTTCGCTGGTACACTGGCGAACCAATACCTGCTGTCCCTCCACCAGAAAGCTTTGGCGCCGGTATCCGCCCGGTTCCGAGACCGGCTGCTCGCTGCGGCAGGCTTCGACAGTGATGCGCCGCGCGCGCGGCCCAACCCGAACCGCGGAGCCGGCGAAGTGGCGCGCCACCACGCCGCGCACCCATGCATCTTCCACGCGATCTAGCGCCACCGCAATCCATGAATGCTCTTCATCTCGCGGATTGGCGGCGTCAAACTCGCTCTCCAATGTAAGGTTTTCGATTCCGATGTGAACCGCGGGCGCGTTGGCCGCCACTGGCGCCACCGAGCCGCCCCCATAGCGCCGTTCGAGCGCCGTGGTAACCGGCGCGTCCACCGTAATCCGCTTGCTTGCGGCGTCCACCTCGGTGACGGTGCGATCCCAAATCAGATTCCGCGACCCTGGCGCCCAGTCCAGGCGTTGATTGGCGAATGTGCCTGGGAGACCGCGCATCTGGAGCGATGCGATCCATTCCGCAGTGCTCGGACGCGTAATCACGATATGGTCGCCGGGTTTCAGCCCGGCTACGCTTTCCAAGGTTAAGGTGCGCCCTCCGGCCGGCACAGTCTCGTCGGTGATGCGCACCGGCGGGCCGGTTACCGGATCTGTCGCATTACCAATCTCAATCAGCGTGCGGCGTCCCTTGCCAGAGGCGACGATGGTCGCGTTTCCGCTGCCTCGCAGCACTACGCCGCTCGTCCGGATTTCGAGTCGTCCGGCTACACGATAGCGCCCGGGCCGCAACAACACTGCGCCGCGAAAACCGTTTGCCTGAGGCGAAAGCGCCGACACATGATCCAGCGCTCCCTGTAGCAGCGCAGTGTCATCCCCTCCACCAGGGCGCACCGAAATTAAGGCGGGCGGCATCGGAGCGGAAACGCCTCCACCTGCGTAGCCCGCGTACGAGAAATCGATTGGCGTCTGCGCGGCGGCGGTCAAGCAAAAAAACAGCGCCAACACAAACACGGGTGTCCGCTTTTGGCTTGTCATAGTTACTGGGTTACCAGATTACCGCGCTACCAGACGATGCGGCCTCCCACTTGAAGCCGCCGCGGAGTATTGGCTTGGGCAGTGATCATTCCAAAAGTCGAACTGGTCGGGGTCACGCTGGGAGCGCTGAAAGTCACCCGATTCGTGGTGTTGAACGTCTCGAATCTTAGCTGGAAGTACCTTCGCTCGCCAAGCGAGAATTTCTTGAGCAACGACAGGTCGACGTTCTTGGTCGGATCGCTACGCAGGTTGTTGAACTGCGTGTCGAACGTGCGAACATTATCGGCAAGCTGCTGGCTCGAAACCGTGTTAAACAGGGCGGTATTGAAGGCATGGCCATTGGGCTGGTGCGCTTGCAGGTTCAGCGAACCGCCATAGTAAATCACGTTCCCCCAGGCGAGCGGCGCGCCCGATTCGAGGGTCAGGGTTCCGTTGAGCGCCCAGCCGCCTACCAGAGTATTCGCGATTCGGGAGTTAGGGTTGAGGCGCTTCCCGCGGCCGATCGGCAGTTCATAGGAGGCTGCCAGAACCTCGCGCAAAGGCCTCGAATTGGTCCCAATCCGCTTCTCGGGGGCTGGGTCGAAATCGTTGAGGTAGGCCACTCGCTCAATGAAGTTGCTATACACGAAGTTGTTGATGAGCGTCAGGCCATGCGTAAAGCGCTTCTGAAGCCGCACATTGAGACTGTTGTAATACGACTCGCCGCCGTAGTTACCCTGCATGATGACGCCGTTGGTAGTGCCGCTCCCCATGGGGTACTGCGGGAACGGAACCAGTAGTTGGCTCAGAGCGACTGTGGACCCGTTCAGCGCAGTGCTGTTGGGAAGCAACCCCGCGAAGGGATTCGGCACGTTCGCCGAAAGCTGGTTGATGAGGGCCGTGTTGCGGACCGGAGACGTGCTTAGGTACTGCTGCGGAATGTCATCCAACTGGTCGGTGGTGACGGCCACGTGCACTGAGTGGTTGCCGATGTAGGCAACTTCCAGAACCAGTTGACCGGGCAACTGCCGTTGAACGCCGAAGTTCCAGCGCATGGAATAAGTGTTGCGGGCCTGCGGATTAAAGAAGGTAACCTGTTGGCCGAGAAAGGTCCCCGTGCCGGCCGAGGAGCCTACCGGTGGCAGGATACCGGTCGGAAATGGATTCGAAAGGGTGGTCGCCGGACTCAGATAGTTATTGTTGCTTGCCACGTATTGGGTGGTTTCACTGAAACCCGGTGAGTTCAGGCCGGTAGTGCCGTTGGGAGACACAAAGACTCCGAAGCCGGCGCGGAGCACGTACTTGCTGCCGAGGGCTTTGGGGGTCCAGGCGATGCCGAAGCGGGGGCTGAAGATCTTGGAGTTGCTGGCGTAAATATTCGGATGGGCCGCGCTGGCAAAGGTGAGGCCGCCGAGCGCCTGGAACTGGCTGGGGGATATTTCGGGGATGGGGTTCTTGGCGTACGCCGCGGCGGCCAGCGCCGAGACCGGGTTAGCCGCGGTGGTAGTGAAACCATCCGTCGACTGGTTGTAGCGCTCGGTGGTGGGAGTCTCATACTCAAAGCGGAGCCCCAGGTTGATGGTTAGGTTGCTCCGCGCCCTCCAGTCATCCTGCACAAAGAACGCATAGTACCTCTCCTTGTCGGTAGTCTGCCCCTCTTTATCGATACTTCCGCTGCTCGGCAATCCCAGCAGGAATGCCGCCAAGTCCTGTCCCAGTGGCGACGGGACCGCGTTATTCAGCGGGCCATTGGCCCAGCTTTGAGCGATCTGAGTAGTGCTGGGGGAGGAATTCACCGAACTGGATTGGAAGGTGTAAGTGCCGTTCGCGTTTCCGACGGTCTCGGAGCCGGCGCGATACTCGCGGACATCGACGCCCACCTTGGTGCTGTGGTTTCCCCGGATTTTTATGATATCCCCAAACAACTGGAAACTATCGAACGGAATGGTGCCGATGGAGCCATTGGGCTCAAAGGGCTGGAAACTGGGGTTGGTGCCGTTGGCGACGGTGCCGGTGGTGAACGTTATAGGAGGCAAAAAGGGAACCGCCGCGGATTGGGAGATGTAAGAAGGGAAGCCCAGCGTGGTAGGGTTGAAGCCTTCGCTGGCGTAGCCGTTGACCGTGATGAACCGTGTCCAGTTGGCTCGAACATCCATCAACAGACTTGGGGAGATGGTGTCAACGTCGTCGAGCGACGCCCCCTGGTTGATGCGTTGCAGGGAATAGCCGCTGACAACGTTATTGAAGTAAGGGTCTTTGGTTTGAAAGCGGTAATTGTGACGGGCGTCGAACCACAGCTTGTTCTTATCGCTCACGCTGACATCGAGGCGGCCCAATTCGTTATCGTATTTGTCGCTATCCACGTCGGAGAGGGTGTAATTCTCAAATCCGTTCGGCTGGCCCGTAGTATTGGGCAAAGGAAGGTACGTGAGATATTTCTGGGCGATAGGGTTCAACATGTTGGTCGGAATCACGTTGTTCGGAAAGGGCGTGCGCGCCACTTGCGAGCCCGAAGCCACGCCACTGTACGGATTGTAGATAACATAGGAGCTATTGGCGGTGCTCAGCGGGAGCAGCGCCGAGAAATCGCCCTGCCGTTCGGCCGTGGTGGGGACTGTGGTGGTATAGACGGGATTCCCCGTCTCGAGGGGGGAGGTGGCGGGATCCGAATCCCGCAAGCCTTCATAGCCGAAAAACCAGAAGACACGGTTCTTACCATTGAAGACTTTGGGAATCCAAACCGGACCTCCGACCGTCGCGCCGTATTGATTGTAGTGGTAAGCCGGCCTGGCGGTGCCGGCCTTGTTGGCGAAAAACGAGTTCGCGTCCATGGCCGACGACTGATTGAACTCGGAAACTGAGCCGTGGATAGAATTCGTGCCGCTCTTCGTGATCAGGTCCACCATGCCTCCGCCGGCGTGACCGTAGGCGGCGTCGGATTCAAAAGCGTTGGCGGTGACTTCCGTCACAGCGTCCTCCGGGGGGCTATAGGCCGACGCCCCGCCGGTTGCAGTGTTGGCGTTGGGCGCGCCGTCCATCAGGAATTCGTTGCCGGCCACTCCGGCCACCTGGAGGCCTCCCCCTGGCTGGTCGAAAGGACGAATCGGCCCCGGTTGGGTAGTTTGAATGACTCCCATCGCCAAAGTCATCATCATCACGGGCGATCGACCATTAATCGGAATGTCCTCCACCTCCTGGGTGGTGACCACCTGGCCTACCGAGGCGTTAGACGCCACGATCATCGGCGCCTCGGCGCTGACCGTGACCGACTCGCTGGCGGCGCCTACCTCAAGGCGGATGTCGATGACCGGCTTCTCCCCGGCGCTAAGCGTCAACCCTTGGCGTAAAGCCCGCTTGAATCCTGGCGCCTCCGCAGTGATCTCGTACTCGCCGGGCGCCAGGAAGGGAATCGAATAAGCGCCCGTATCTTCGCAGATGGCCGTCGCCTTGACGCCCGTCCTCGTCTCCGTAGCGATGACTTTCGCCTTGGGAATGGCTGCGCCCTGCGGATCGGTGACGATGCCGCTGAAAGTGCCGCGATACTCCTGTGCAGTCAGCGCGGTTGCGAACATGGCAAGAACAAGCCCGGTATGGATTCTCATGAGGATCTCCCTTCGCAACACGCGATTAACACTTGAGTCTTCGATTTTCGCTGAGGCTTCGAGATATCTTTAAGCCTGCGCGGCTTGCTGTCTACGTCTGGAACGGTGCTCTACCTGTATAAATGAGATAAAACGCCATTTGTTTGCAATTGCTTGCAATCGGCCGCCGGTGCGCGGTGCGCTCCCACGCGAGGCCGTTCGATACCTCACCAGTGTGTTAACCTGTCCTTAACCGAGGGCCACGATGCCGTCGAAACACCTTCACGAAGAACCTGCCTGCGGCGATGCCACTTCTGCCGATCATAGTTTTCCCGACGCCGCCGCAATTCGGCAGCAACTCGATCGTCTCTTCGCAAACCCGCATTTTCGCAATAGCCGGCGGTGCCAGGCACTGCTGAAGCACGTGGTCGAAGCTTACCTCGACGGATGTCTCGACCGGGTGAAAGAGCGCTGCATCGGATTTGAAGTATTTGGCCGGGCTGCCAACTATGACACCAGCCTGGACTCTATTGTGCGCACCAGTGCGGGCGAAGTGAGAAAGCGGCTTGCTCAGTACTACCTGGAGCCGGAACACGAGCACGAGATCCGCATCGTTCTTCCGCAGGGATCCTACTCCCCGGAATTTTATTTGCCGGCGCCGCTTCCTGCATCCGTGGTGGCGCCCGAGGCTCCGGTTCATTCCCGCCGGCTATCCTGGCGGATCGGCCTGATTGTGTCCCTGATTGTGTCGGCGATGGCAGCCGTCGCAGTTACCGCGATCTATTTGAAGCTCCGTCCGACTGAATTCGACCGTTTTTGGATGCCGCTACTAGCAGACCACTCCGACACCGTCATCTGCATCGAGCAACCCCTCAGAATCTACCGGTTTACCGGACCGCGCGTGGACGAGTTGAACGAGAAGATGGTGGGCGCCCCTCCAATCCCCCCAGCGTCTGCGGAGGTCAGGGGAAGCTCGTCCCTGAAACTTTCAGAACTGGATCCAGTCGGTGGCAACTACTTCACTTACGGCGATCTGATCGCTACGGCGCGTATTTCCGAGTTGCTGGCCGGAAAGGGCAAGCTATTCCAGATACTGAGCGATCATATTACTACATACCGCGATCTACGGGGCCGGTCGGCTATTCTTCTGGGCCAGTTCAACAATCAGTGGACGCTTGGTCTGACCAGTGGTCTTCGCTATTATCTCGAAAAGGATGCGGTTAGTCACAGTTACGAAGTGCTCGACCGTCAAGCCCCGGGAAAGCTGATTGCGTCTGTCTCCCGGTCCAACCGTGCCGAAGAGTTCGCGATTGTCAGCAGGATATTCGATATTTCGACGGAGAGGACTGTCATCGCGGTCGCCGGAGCCACTTTCTACGGCACGCTTGCCGGCGGCGATTTCCTGACCCACGCGCGGTACATGCAGGAAGCCTTCCGTGGCGCCCCCGCGAACTGGTATCGCAAGAACATCCAGGTGGTTCTTAAGGCGACGGACGTGGGTGGCGTCCCTGGGCCGCCCAAGGTGATTACGACGTACTTTTGGTAAGTTACTAACTAACTGGACTGAACTCATCCTAACTGGGCTGAACTCATCGGAGCGAAATCCGCACCCAACATTGACGCGGCCGGAATATTTTTGCGCCTCCGTGCATGGATGGGGATAAGATGTCTCTATGCGACTCGGATTCCGATGCCAAATTGGATGGTTCGCCTCCTCGGCGATCGTTGCCTGCTTCATTGCTCACGGACAGGACGCCTCGCCGCCGGCCGTCCGGGCGGCCCCCAGACCGCCGGCGAAAGAAGTCGCCGGCATCCCCGTCAACTATGACGAGGCGCTCGTCGGTACGTATAAGCTGCCGGATCCGCTCGTGCTGGCGAACGGGAAACCGGTGCGGGACGCGAAAACCTGGACCGATAAACGCCGCCCGGAGATTGTGCGCCTGTTCGAGGAAAACCAGTATGGCCGCGCCCCAGGGCGTCCTGCTGGCATGAGCTTCGACGTGTTCGATCAGGGAACGCCCGCGATGGATGGGAAGGCGCTCCGCAAACAGGTGACGGTGTATTTCTCGGCTGACAAGAACGGCCCCAAGGAAGACATTGTCGTCTATTTGCCGGCTAATGCCCGCAAACCTGTGCCGTTGCTGCTCTGCATCAATTTCTCCCCGAATGCCAGCATCTTCAACGACCCGACCGTCAAACTCGGCGAAACGTGGGGACGCGACAAGAAGAAGGCGCCGGCTACCAGGGGCGGAGGGCTCGGAAGACTCAACATCGATAATGTGCTGGCCAAGGGATTCGGCGTTGCTGGCATCTATTACGGCGATATCGATCCGGACTTTTTGGGCGGCGTCCAACTCGGCGTGCGTAAGTTGTATCTCAAGCCGGGGCAAACCGAGCCTGCGCCAGACGAGTGGGGCGCCATCAGCGCCTGGGCGTGGGGCCTGAGCCGGGCAGTCGACTACCTTGAGACGGACAAAGCTGTGGATGCGAAGCGGATTGCCATTTACGGGGTGTCGCGGCTGGGTAAGACCGTGATGTGGGCAGGCGCTCACGATACGCGGATCGCAATGGTAATCGCCAGTTGTTCGGGTGAAGGCGGCGCGGCACTGAGCCGGCGCAACTATGGCGAAACCATCGCACACCTGACGGAGCCGACGCGATTTCCCTATCAGTTCTGCGCCAACTATGCGAAGTACGCCGCCCACGTGGACGAATTCCCCGTGGATGCGAACATGCTTGTGGCTCTGATGGCGCCGCGCCCGGTGCTTTTGCAGACCGGCGACACGGACTTCTGGTCCGATCCCAAAGGCGAGTTTCTGGCTGCTGTGGCCGCGGAACCGGTGTTCAGCCTCTTCGGAAAGCAAGGCTTGGGCACGGATCGGATGCCGGCGGCGGGAGAACCAATCCTGCACACGATTGGCTATTACATGCACGCCGGGGGACACGGAACGATGCCGGGGGACTGGGAGTACTTTCTGAAATTTATGGAGATGCACCTGCATCCCAGGGAGTAAACTCAGGTATACAACAGGTAGAGCACCGCGCCAACGTAGAAATTCCGTGCCAACGGCGTAAGATAGTAGCGTTACCATGTGAGGCAAGGAGTCGCAGTGGCGGTTCAATTTTCGCGCATGCCGGCAGCGATCACAGCGCTGGGTGTGGGCAGAATCGTTTTCGGTCGCTTGATTCCTTCGGGCTGGGCGCAGCTTCCTGCCCGCCAGTTCGCCTTAGGCGAACGGGATCGCTCTCTATCCCGCGCGCCCCACCTGCTCGTGGTAACGCCTTCCGGCGGTGGCTTGCCAGTGAATTCCCCGGAGAAGGGCGGCGGATCCCGCAAATCGCGGCGCCGCTAAAGGCAGGCGCGAATCAGCGCAATTTTTCAGTAATATTCGATTTGGGAAATGCAGGACACTAAGGAGACCTAAATGAATCGCAGATACTTTTTCATGGGCGCGGCGGCGGCGGTAACTGCCGGAAGACATGCTCTCGCTAGCGCCAACAACACAGTGCGCATCGCAATTGTCGGGTGCGGCGGCCGCGGGGGAAGCCATCTCCGGGAATGGACGACCCTGCCCAACGTAGAACTGGTGGCGATTTCAGATGTCGACCAATCGCACATGGACGATTTCGTCAAGCGCGTGGAATCCGCCGGAAAGAAGGCGCCGCAGGCTTACCAGGACATGCGCAAAATTCTGGACGACAAATCGATCGACGCAATCTCGATCGCGACCCCCAATCACTGGCATACCCTGCAAACCATCTGGGCCTGCCAGGCAGGCAAAGACGTTTATGTGGAGAAGCCGTGCACGCACAACATCTACGAGGCGAAGCAGATTGTGGCGGCGACGCGCAAGTACGATCGCATCGTGCAGCAGGGCAGCCAGAGCCGTTCCTCGGAGGCGTTGCAGGAAGGCGTGCAAAAGATGCGGGAAGGCGTGATCGGCGATGTCTACCTGTCGCGCGGGCTTTGCTACAAGACGCGTAACACCATTGGCCGCACCCCGGTTTCGGATGTGCCGGCTGGCGTGGATTACGATCTTTGGACCGGTCCTGCCGCGAAGCGCGCATTTTCGAAAAACCGGTTCCACTATAACTGGCACTGGTTCTGGGACACGGGGAACGGGGATATCGGCAACCAGGGAATTCACGAAATGGACAAAGCGCGTTGGGGTTTGGGCGTCAAGTATCCGGTGAAGGCCACCGCTATCGGCGGCCATTTCATGTTCGACGACGACCAGGAGACGCCGAATACGCTGAACTCTTCGTTCGAGTTCGACGAGGGCGGGAAGAAAAAGATGTTGGAGTTTGAAGTCCGCCACTGGATCACCAACCGCGAATACGGTAATCCGACCCAGGCTGGCGGCTCAATCGGGAACCTGTACTACGGTTCCAACGGCTACATGGTGATCGAGAACTACAATAAGTACTCGACCTATATCGGCAGAGAACAGAAGCCGGGTCCGACGGCGACGAAAAACGATACGCACTTCCAGAACTTTCTCGACGCAGTACGTGCGCACAAGCGGGAGTTGCTCAACTGCGAAGTGGAAGAGGGGGCGGCATCGACTGTTCTGGTGCACTTGGCGAACATCTCCTATAGGCTGGGACGAACGGTGAATTTCGATGCCAAGACCATGACATGCGTGAACGACGCGGAAGCTAACAAACTGGCGATGGGAACCTATCGGAAACCATTTGTAGTTCCCGAGAAAGTCTGACGCATTGGCGTATCCGGATTGGCGTGTCCGCATTGGCGTATCAGGCCCAGGGCTGCGGCCCCGGCCTCGCGCCGTGGGCTAAGCTGAGATAGGATGATTCGCAAACGAACCGACGGTTGCCGCGACAACATTACGTGGCCGCGGCAAGCCGTCTTGTAGTTTCGGGAAAGTTTGAGAGAAATGGCTACTTGACCGGGTTCCGGGCTGCCGGCCCCGTCCCATACGAGGTTCCTATGGATTTCAGGATGAAACGTGGATTGCGGGTCCTATTTTCCGCTGCCATGCTGTCCCTGCCTGCCGCGGCGCAGGTTAAGGTCACCAAGGGCGCGGACAAGATCGATATTGAGATTGGCGGCAAGCCCTACAGCACCTTTTACATGATGGGTGAGGACGTCACCAAGCCGTACCTCTGGCCGGTGCTTGCGGCAACCGGCACATACGTGACCCGTGCCTGGCCCATGCAGAACGTGGCCGAAGAAGAGAAAGCGCAGAAGGACCACCCGCACCAACGGGGCATTTGGTTCGCGCACGACAGCGTCAATGGAGTCGATTTCTGGAACAACGAGGCGTCCTACAAAGAGCCGCCCAAGCGCGGCAAAATGGTGCTCAAGAAGGTGGGCGAGATCAAGAGCGGCAAGGACAAGGGGTCGCTGGCGGCTACTTTTGATTGGACCGACCGCCAGGGGAACGTGATTCTGACGGAAGACCGGGTCATGACATTCTATGACGACAAGGATCTTCGCACCATCGACTTCGATATCACACTGACCTCGGTGCAGAAGGTAGTGTGGGGCGACGGCAAGGATGGCGCATTTGGCATCCGGCTACGCCCGCTGCTGGATGAGACTGGCGGAACCGGGAAGATGGTGAACGCGGAGGGGCTGACGGGTGAGAAGGAACTCTGGGGCAAACCGTCCAATTGGTGCGACTACTCGGGATCCATCGGCGACGAAAAGGTGGGGGTGACCATGCTCGACCACCCGGCCAATCCACGTCATCCCGTGCGCTGGCATGTGCGCGGCTACGGCCTATTCGCGGCTAACCCGTTCGGCTTGGCGGTCTTCACCAACGATAAGTCGCAGAATGGCGCGCAGACGGTGGAACCCGGCAAGGCGTTGCGCTACCGCTACCGGGTGATCGTCCACCCAGGCGATGTTCACGCCATCGACATTCCCGCGCTCTACTCTAAGTATGCTGCGGGGAAATAGAGGAGTTCCTCCGCCAGACACCAAATCTGTTCCGGATCGGCAGTCATTCCATCTCTCGGCTTCATATTCATCAGGGTAGTTGCGAGTTGCTCGCGCAGAAACTCAGTAGCCGCCGGAAGGGTTGTGTGCATCGGCGCCTGCAGGGAAATGTCGCGATTCCTGGTCGGGTCCCTTCCCAGGTTGCCTGACTGCGTGTCGAAAGTCCGAATATTGCCGGCAAGTTGCCGGCTGAGTGGGCCCACATGACGCTCTCCAGGTCGCCACCGCCGCGACGCGATTAACTGCCGCTACCAGACTAGCCGCCCTCCCACCTGAATCTTTCGCGGTGTGTTGGCCTGACCAGTGATTTCCCCGAATTGGGAACTCGTCGGGGTCGTATTCGGCGCCCCGAAAGTCACGCGATTGGTGATATTGAACGTCTCGAATCGTAGCTGGAAATACACCTTCTCGTGAATTTGGACGCTCTTCAGCAGGGACAAGTCCAGGTTCTTGTTGGGATCCGACCGCAGATTGTTGAACTGTAAGGGAAACGTCCGGATATTGTCGAGGAGCTGCTGGCTCGATACTGTGTTAAACGGAGCGATATTGAACGCATGGCCGTTGACCTGGTGCGATTGGAGGTCCAGCGGGCCGCCATAGTAAAGTACGTCGCCCCAGGCCAGCTCCGTTCCACTTGCCAAAGTCAGCACGCCGTTCATCGCCCATCCGCCCAGAAGAGCGTTCCCGATCTTGGAGTTGATATTGAATGCCTTTCCGTGCCCGAACGGAAATTCGTAAGACGCCGCCAGAATCTCGCGCAGAGGCTGCGGATCGTTAGGCAGTTTTTCCGGGGCCGGGTCGGAGTCGTTCAGGTAGCTCGTCTCGCTCACCAGGCTGCTCCAGACGAAGTTGTTGATCAAAGTCAACCCGTTCGTGAACCGCTTCTGCATCCGTATGTTGAGACTGTGGTAATACGAGCTGAAGGCGTTAACGCCTTGCTCGACGATCCCGTTGCTGGTCCCGGTCCCAAAGGGATATTGCGGAAAGGGCGCCAGCAGTTGGTCCAGGGCCACCGTGGATCCGTTCAACGTCGCGCTGTTGGGAAGCAACCCCTTGAAGGGATTCGTAACATTACCCGAAAGCAGGTTGACGGTGGTTGTATCGCGGGTCTGAAGAGTGCTCAGAAACTGACGCGGAATGTAATCGAGTTGGATGCTGCCGGGGAGGTGTACGGCATGGTTACCGATATATGCCACTTCCAGGACGAAATGGCCCGGCAATTCGCGCTGAACGGCAAAATCCCAGCGCATCGAATAACCGTCTAAGCTGTGTGGGTTGTAGAATGTCAGTGCCTGGCCAAGGAAGGTCCCCGCGCCCAGCGAAGAGCCCGTGGGCTGAATGATCCCGGTGGGAAACGGATTGGAAAGCGTGTTGGATGGACTCAGATAGTTGTTACTGGTCACCTGCATCTGAGTGGTCTGGGAAAACCCTTCCTGGTTCAAGCCGGCGATGCCGAGCGGAACCACGAATACTCCGATGCCGGAGCGAATCACGGTCTTGCGGCCGAGCGCGCGCGGCGTCCACGCAAAGCCGACGCGGGGGCTGAAGATGCTGGAGCCACTGGTGTAAATTGCCGGTTTGGCCGCACTGGCGTAGGTAGGCCCGCCTAGCCCGGTGAACTGACTGGGCGAGATCTGCGCGATCGGGCCGCTCGCGTATGCCGCGGCGGCAGCCGCTGAGATTGGGTTGACCGCGGTAGGGTTGAACCCGTCCACCGCCCGGTTGAAGGCCTCGTAGGTGGGAGTCTCGTGCTCCCAACGCAGTCCCAGATTTACCACGAGATCGCTCCTCGCCCGCCAGTCGTCTTGTGCAAAAACCGAGTAGTAGCCCTCCCTGAAGGAACCGTGCGAATTCAGATCGAAGGTTCCGACGCTAGGCAGTCCCATTAGGAATGCGGCAAAATCCTGCCCTATGGGCGAAGGGGTTGCGTTGTTTAGGGGTCCATTAGTCCAGGTTTGGCCAATAGTGGTGGTCGAGGGGGTAGAGTTCACGGTACTGCTGTCGAAAGTGTAATCGCCCGCGGAATTCCCGTTGGTAAGCGAGTTCTGCCTGTAAGCGCGTGCGTCGCCGCCCACCTTGAGGGTGTGATTTCCACGGATGATCACCACGTCTCCGAAGAGCTGATAGCTGTCGTAAGCGTTGTGGTCGTCGCTGTCATATCCCAGGCATTGAAAGCTGGCCGTGGTTCCGTTCGCCGCGCTGCAACTGGTGAACGTAATAAACGGCATGGTCGGATACTGCGAACTGGCATCGATATAGGAAGGGAAGCCCAGGCTGGTTGGGTTTACGGTATCGGTGGGTGACTTATGCTGTTGAACAAACCGGGTCCAGTTGGCTCGGACGTCCATCACCACGGTCGGGGAAATGGTGTAAACGTCGTCGAGCGTCACACCCTGGTTGATCCGGTAGAGGAAATCGCCTTCGGCATCGTTGCCGAAGTATTCGTTTTTGGTTTGCGTGCGGTTGCTGTGACGGGCGTCGAAGGACAGCTTGTTTTTATCGCTCAGGTTGAAATCGAGCCGGCCCAGCTCATTGTCGTAACCATCGCTGTCCACCGCTGTAATGTTGAAATTCTCGAATCCATTCGCCTGGCCGGGTGCGTTGGGCTGTGGAAAGTACTGGAGATAATTCTGCGCGATGGGATTCAACAGGTTGGTTGGAACCACGTTGTTGGGAAAAGGCGTGCGCGCCACTTGCGAGCCCGAAGCCACGCCACTATAAGGATTGTAGATAACATACGAGGTGTTCGTTGTGCTCAGCCCGAGCAGCGCCGAGAAATTGCCCTGGCGTTCGGCGGGCGTCGGAACCGTGGCGGTCAGGTTTCCGCCCTCGATGGGAGAGTTCGCGGGGTCCGAGTCCCTCAAGCCCTCGTAGCCGAAGAACCAGAAGATGCGATTCTTGCCGTTAAAGATCTTCGGAATCCACACCGGACCTCCCGCGGTCGCGCCGAACTGATTGTAGTGGTATGGCGGCCTGGCAACATTGCCCTTGTTGTTGTAAAACGTGTTGGCGTCCATCACCGACGACTGATTGAACTCGTACGCCGAGCCGTGGAAGGAATTGGTGCCCCTCTTGGTGATCAGATTGGCCGTGCCTCCTCCGGCGTGACCCGATGAGGCATCGGACTCGAAACCGTTTACACTAACCTCCTGCACGGCATCCTGCGGGGGGCTATAGGCCGATGCGCCGCCGACCGAGGTTTCCGTGTTCGGCGCCCCATCCATCTGGAATTCGTTGGACCCGCTGATTCCCCCGACGGTGAAGCCGGAGCCAGGCAGGTCGAACGGGCGAATAGGACCCGATAACCCGCCCCCGATTACCCCCATTGCCAAGGTCATCAGCATAATCGGCGCCCGGCCGTTGATCGGAATATCCTCCACTTCGTGAGTGGTGACGGATTGCCCGATCGAGGCGGTAGAGGTTGTCACTAGCGGCGTCTCTCCAGTGACGGTAACCGATTCGCTGACGGCGCCCAACTCCAAACGGAAGTCGACAATGGGGTGTTCCCCGGCGCTTAACGTCAAACCCTGGCGCAAGGTCCGCTTGAATCCGGGGGCCTCCGCGGCGATCTCATATTCGCCCGGCGGCAGAAACGGGAGCGTGTACTCACCGGTGGACTCGGAAGTCGCGGTTGTCTTGACGCCCGTTCGCGTCTCAGTGGCCACTACCGAAGCTTTGGGAACGACCGCGCCCTGCGCATCGGTGACGCTGCCGCTGAAAGTGCCGCGGTATTCCTGTGCAAACAAGGAGCCCGATACGAGCCCCGCAAGAACGACTAAAACGCCGATTTTCATAATCGTGTTTCCCTTTTATTCCGATTGCTTTTTCCAGTGGAAGGAGGCGGCGGCCACTGGTAACTGTCACGCCGTTGGCTTGGCCGCCGGCAGCGAAGAAGGTGCGTGGCGCGCTGGCGGTGGTGTTTTTACCGTCCGTCAGACCGTTCGGCAATGGGGACGTATTGGCTTCCGCTCTTGTCGGCGATTGCACCCGGGTCCGATTACCAGTGGTCAGCGTCCGGCGGGCAATTCCCGGATGTTCGATAGCGGGCGGGACCGGGTCATTCGCGGTTCTCCCCACGCCAGTGCAGTTTCCATTGTCGTAGGGCGGACCCCCTGGTCCGCGGCCGGCCCCCCGGCCGGCTTCCCCGCAGCCGTCAGTGTTGGTCTCAATGGCCTCGAATACTGGCCGGGTCGCCCGGGGCGCATTCGCCTCGACGCTGTTACGCACTTGATTACGCACTTGCAAGATAACGCCAGCATGAACGTAATTCTCCGACGCGGGTTTCCCGTGATCGACTGAGATCATTGAGTCTAACCTTGGAGTCTAACCTTTCGGGAACTATATGCGTCTTCTGCGCCGATGTCAATTATAAAATGTTCAACGTTTCATTTAGTAAAGCTTAACGATTGCGCGCGGATCGATCGAATGGAGCGGGACAGCGTTGAAACCATAAGCGCTCACTTATTCAGGCCACTCGCATTCCGCAAGCGCGATCTTCGCAACCGCATCGCCGATGGCAGCTGCGTTGAGGATGACAACGTTTGGGATGAACGGTGAGGCGCCGGTGGATATAGCGTATTATGGGCCCCTTAAGCTTCCCCATCGGGCTGGACGGAGTGTATCGCCTTGGCCCGAATGGCCCGTTTTACATGCCGGCCGAAGGGACGGGGAAATGGATTGGCGATAACGAGCGTGTGCTGGACGTGAACTTTGTCGCGAATATCAACCACTACACGCTGGACATCCGGTTTGATGGGGATCGAATCGAAGTGACTGCGAACGAGGCGTCGGGGTTGATTCGGAAATGGGCGGCTGATTGGAAAGCGGCGATCATAAAAAGGCTTCGGACGACGTTACGGGCCACGGCAGTAAACTGGACTCAATGGCACATGCTCCCAGATTTCTCAGGGTGGTCGCCGCGAAGTCGCGTGTCCGCCAGGTCGAGTTTGACGGTTATGGTAATTTCCGCCAGGCGCTCGCCGGCCTCCGGCTTTTGCTTACTTGCCTTGCGCTGCTGTTCCCCTGCACATCCCGGCTTTTGGCGCAGACCGATCTAACAGGGTTTTGGGTTCTACGCATTCCAAATCGCGGAGTCACCTACTTCGACTTGAAGCAGAGTGGCGATCTGGTTACCGGTAAGTTTGTCTACGGGGGGGCGGTCCAGTCTCTCGGCGGGACGTTCAGTGCGGGCAAATTGCGCCTCGAAATCTCGCGCCAGAGAGTGTACGAAGGCATAGTGGACGGTGGCAAGATCGCGGTAACCGCACCCGTCAAAGGCGTGTTGGAGCGATCCGCGAGGGAAGCTGTTTATCCTCCCAGGCTCGCGCTCCCCGAATTGCAGGACGTGCCCGATAACGGCTTGGCGCGAACCCCGCCGATGGGTTGGAATAGTTGGAACAAGTTCCACGAGGGAATCGACGACGCAACTGTGCGCGCCACAGCCGACGCCATGGTATCGAGCGGTATGAGTAAAGTCGGCTATCGCTACATCGTGGTCGACGAGGGCTGGTCGAGTTCGCGCGGCGCCGATGGCAAAATCACCAGCAACGACAGGTTCCCCGATATGAAGGCACTGGTCGACTACGTTCACTCGAAGGGCCTGAAGTTCGGTATTTACAGCTCTCCCGGTCCGCAGTCCTGTGGCGGCTACCAGGGTAGTTACGGCCACGAGGAGGACGACGCGAGGACGTTTGCGTCCTGGGGCGTGGATTACCTCAAGTACGATTGGTGCACGGCGGCCGTTGTTTACCAATCCACCAGGGAAGAGTCGCAGGCTGTATCGCAGAAAATGGGACAAGCCTTGCTGGATACTGGTTCGCCGATCGTTTTCAGCATCCACTCCATGGGCGAAGTTTGGGAATGGGGGACGAATGCGGGAGCGAACCTTTGGCGCACAACGAACGACATTGCCGACACCTGGCAATCGATAGAACGTATCGGTTTCGCTCAGTTGAATTTGGCGGGCTATGCCAAGCCAGGGCACTGGAATGATCCGGATATGCTCGAGATTGGCAACGGCGGCATGAACGCTGACGAATACCGGACCCACATGAGCCTATGGTGCCTCTTGGCAGCACCATTGATGGCCGGCAATGACTTGCGCACCATGACTGAAGAGACGAAATCGATTCTCATGAATAGTGAGGCGATCGCGATCGACCAGGATAGAGACGTGAAGACAGTTCGGCGAGTGGAGCGAGAGGGCAGAACTGAAGTATGGGTCCGGCCTCTTAGGGACAGTCAGACTGCCCGCTTCGGCGTCGAGCACTCGGCGGCGGTCGGTCTCTTCAACCGCGGAGATCAAGCAGCGGACGTTAGCGTGAGATGGGAAGACTTGCAACTTGGCGCTGTGGTCGGCGCAAAGAGCTTGCATGCGCGCGACCTCTGGAAACATGAGGATGCGCCGGTCACGGCCGACCGGTATGCCGCCACCGTCCCGGCTCACGGGGTCGTTCTCCTCAAAGTATCCGCGGTCCCCACCCGCTGACCTGCGTAGCTGTACTAAGAGTCGGCAGACAAGAAGATCGGAGACCTGGCCATGAGAGAGGAACGGCAGGCTCGGGCGCCTGCAACCATTGGGACTGGACGCGTCGCGCTGCAGCGTACCGTCCATGCGCGTGTCACCGTGCGAGCGCGCACTCAAGCTCCAAAAACTCGACCATTCGATATCAATAAAACGCATCCGGCGGACCACCGCTGGACCCGCTCTTTTGGGTTCCGTTCCATTTTACCGAGGCATTGTCCAGGACCAGCGACTCGCCGATGGCGACGTCGATCCGCGCATTTTCAAACACGATGTCCTTGCCGTCCTGTATCAGAAAACCACGCGTGCTTTGGATTTTGAGATTGGTGAAGCTGATGGCGTTGGCGATCTGCTCGGGCAGCCCGATAATCCGGCCGGCCAGAGGGGAACGTGTGACCGTCAGATTGCTGACGTGTATATCGTGAAAATTGGGAATGTTCTGCGTCTGCCCCGGTTCCGCCTGGCGCGGACCTACATCGGTGGCCAGGCCGGCATTGCCGTTGTAGAGCATGTTAATGTCGAAAGGCCGCCTCACATTCTTCATCACGATATCGGAAAAGCGGATATCGTGGACTTCGCCGCCGTCGCCGCGGTCGGACTTGATTCGCAAACCGTTGTCGGTTCCATCGAAGGTGCAGCGGCGAACGACGATGTGGCTGAAGCCGTTGCGCGTGGCGCTGCCGATGGAGATCCCGTGGCCGTGGAGGCAGGTGAGGTCCTCGATCAGAATGTCGTGCCCGCCGTTCTTCAGAGCCACATTGTCGTCGCCGGTGTCGAGTTCACACTTGCGAATCACTATGCGCTGCCCGCCCGGGTCCAAAGCGTCGGTATTGGGAGAGTCGCTGGGGGCGACGATGCGCAGGTTTTCGATGGTGATATCCTGGCCGCTCGGGGCGAGGTGAAATGCGGGCGAGTTGGTGAGCGTTATGCCATCGACGTGCAGCCTCTCGACGCCCGGGAGAGAGACCAGTACGGGCCGGGGAACGACGGCGCGGCCAGGCGGATAGCTGCGCGCGGCTTTATCCGACCACATCCAGAACATCGCGCCCGATCCATCGATGACGCCCGCACCGGTTATCGCCAGGTCGGTTGTGCCGGCCGGGCAGGAAATTAAGGGAGCGACCCAGCCGGTCCCGGACCCGGCTCGGCCGCCCGTTTGCGGCATTGCCTGCGCCGAATGGGGTAGGTTCGGGTTGGGAATGCCATACTCTTCGAAAGTATCCGGCGCCTTGATGATGGCCCCGGCCTCCAGGTTCAGGTCCATATGGCTGGTCAACACGAAAGGCAGGGTCTTAAAGATTCCGGCCGGCACGATGAGGTGGCCACCTCCGGCCTTGGCGATGGCGGCTACAGCGCTCTTGAAGGCTTCCGTGTTCAGAGTCTTGCCGTCTCCTTTCGCCCCGTAATCCAACAGATTGAACTTGGAACCCGGAATCACCGGAAGAGCCGCGGTGATTTCGTCCGGCGCCGCTGCGGCGCGTTGCGGCGCTGGCGGTGCAGCCGTTATCAATGCCAGCCCGGCTAAAATCGGAGAGAGCTTGTAAGTCATGGTCCCCCTTGACGCGACGATAGTAACAAAGTTGGAGGATCTCGCGGAAGGGGTGGCGCAGGCGGGAAGGGCCAGTCCCGACACGCAAACGCGCGGCCGGCAACTTGGAAAGCCGCGGAGCGAAATCGTTCAGATTGCGGCGCCATGTCTGACCCGCGCTTCCAGGCTCGACGGCGACGGCGTGGATCTCGTGACCGTGAAGGAGCCTGGCTCATACCGCTCATCCCGATATGAAGACCACTTTGCGTTACGCTCATTCCAACGATGGGACCAAGCGCCGGGCGGTCAACAGGCTTCGGAGGAAGTCGGGAGACCGGTGACAAAACAGGACAGTTGTGCAGTTGTGCCCGGACGTCGAAAAAAGCAGTATAATGTAGTAACATAGACTCTACCGCGCTGAAATCAGGCAAGTTAAAAACGGTGAGGTGGCAGAGTGGTCGAATGCGGCGGTCTCGAAAACCGTTGAACCTTTACGGGTTCCGTGAGTTCGAATCTCACCCTCACCGCCAGAATAGAATCAACAAGTTAGCGAAGAATTCAGTTTTTAGCGTGCAACAAGTGTTAGACTCAGTGCAGGATTTTTATGGCGCTGAAGCTCTATCGCCGCCATCGCACGGACTGCGAGGGCAGGCATGCCGAAGACACCCGATCCGGTGAATTTGAGGAGGGTCGCCGAGGCTGGAAAAGGTGCGCGTGCCTCATTCACGTTTCAGGCACTTTGGGCGGAAAGTTCAGCCGCAAGCAAACTGGCA
>Ga0182024_10006843_pt1 | contig 24847 bp, 30 predicted proteins | sample P32metaG_FD_120480 | JGI IMG/M metagenome (GOLD analysis project Ga0182024, IMG submission 120480) | Permafrost microbial communities from Stordalen Mire, Sweden - P3-2 metaG (Illumina Assembly) | ecosystem: Environmental > Terrestrial > Soil > Wetlands > Permafrost | place: Sweden: Stordalen...
CATGAAAAATACCATGTGGAAAAAGGGGCAGCAGGACCGGCGCTCCTTCATCGGCGGCTCCGACGCCCGGACCATTATGGGCAGCGATGAGGTCGCCCTGGTGCGGCTGTGGCGGGAGAAACGGGGCGAGGTCGAGCCGGAGGACCTCTCCGGCAACCTCATCGTCCAATTGGGGTCAGTCACCGAGGATCTGAACCGGCGCTGGTACGAGCTCAATTCCGGGCAGGTGATTATCGACATCCAGCGCCGGGTCCGACATCCGGCAGTCCGCTGGATGGCGGCGACGCTGGACGGACGGGTCGAAGCGAGTGGGGCGGTCTTCGAATCCAAGTTCATGCTGCCGTGGTCATTCTCGGAGGAGGCTGCTGCCGAGAAATACATGCCGCAGCTGCAGCACAATATGTGGGTGGTGGCGGCGAAGTCGGCGGTGCTCTCGGTGATCACCGGGGGCGGCAAGTGGGTGGAAATCACCGCTCATGCTGACCCGCTCTATCAGCACCTTATCGTCACCGCGGAACGGAAGTTTTGGCGCTGTGTCGAGAGCGGTGATACCCCTCGTCTTTTCGGGGTCGAACCGCCAAAGCCACGCATCGAGGCGATCCGCATCGTTGACATGAGCATGTCCAATGCCTGGGCGGAGTTCGCAGCCACCTTCTCGCGGACCCGTTCGGCCCATCTCGAACACGAACAGGCCAAGACAGAACTGAAGGGTTTGATGCCGGAGGATGCCAAGGAGGCGATCGGCCATGGCATCCGGGCCAAGCGTTCGAAGTCGGGTGCGGTGAGCTTTGACCTCCTCAGCGTGGAGGGCGGCCGTGCATAGGTCCAGTCCATCCATCGCCAGCTTGGCCGCGGCATTGGCCAAGGCGCAGGCCGAACTGGTCAATCCAGAAAAATCCCTGGTGGCGACCATTCGTTCGGACGAGCGGGGCAGGGCGGACCAGACGTTCCGCTATGCCTCGTTATCGAGCGGCCTCGATATTGTGCGCAAAACCTTAGGCCAGCATGCGATCGCAACCGTGCAGACGACCGCGATTGATCAGGCGGCCGGAGTCGTCAATCTAACGACTGTGCTGGCCCATTCGTCGGGGGGAGTGGATCGCCTCGGATTGGCCGGTCTGCTCTGTTAGTGATACCGCAACCCCGCGTCGGATGGGGGCAGCGCTGACCTATGCGCGGCGCTACGCCTTGTTCACGCTGGTCGGAATTGCCGGCGAAGATGATCTCGATGCTCCTGATCTCTCGCCACCGGAACAGCAGGCATCGAAGCCCAATGAGCCACAGGCAGGCGGCAACAGCCGGCTGAATGGTGGTCACCTCCATGCTCCGCAATTCCCCACCGCCCGCCGCAATGGCAAACTTCAATCAAGTCCCTCCGAACCACCACTGGGGGACGAAGCGTCGGCTGCACTACGCGATCGCCTCCTTGGCGAAATCAATGAACTTGCAGACGGCGACGAAGCCGCGCTTTGGGCACATCGGTCGCTCGCCGAAAAGAACAAGCTGACGGTGGCTGATGCCCTGCGCGTGGAGGAGAGCTTCCAAGCGAGACTGGCGAGCTTAGCCACGCCTGACACAGATAACCTTCAGGGGGCAGGGGATCTCACGCCGCCCTCGACTGTGCAGAGATCCCCTCCAGCGAAGTCGAAGAACAGGGCGCGATCGAAGGCTATCGATAAGAGCGCGCTGGCGTTGTCGGAGCCGCGCCGGGTTCGCGACCGCGAGCACGTCAGACATGTGGCTAAGCAGCCTTGCCTGGTTTGCGGCCGCCAGCCCAGTGACCCCCACCACCTGCGCTTTACGCAAAGCCGGGCACTCGGCCGAAAGGTCAGCGATGAGTTCACAGTGCCCTTGTGTCGCGGACACCATCGCGAGGTGCATCGCCACGGCGACGAAGCCGCGTGGTGGCGGGCGGTAGGAATAGATCCAACAGTCGTGGCCCGCGCGCTGTGGCTGGAAACGCATCCTCTGTCGGGACGGCACCCCGGCCCATTCGCTGTCGAGGGCCGTAGCCATCAGACTGCCGTAACCATCCCGCGCTAGCATCGCTCTGGAGATAACGGGATGTTCTCGAGCTCTTGTGACTGCGGGACCAGGGGCGATACCATCAAGCGGTTTCGCGGCTATCTTACCGCCTATTGCACACTCGTTTTCTTGTTTGCTTCGTGGCCTTGGAACGTTCTGCTGGTTATCGCCGTACTTGGAGTGCCGAGGGTGGACCTCGCGCATGAGAAAGATTGATGCCAACGTGAAGGCACAGACGCTACCGGCGGTTAACTGCCTCCACGGCCAATGGCGGGGGTGTTCGGTCATGCCCCAATAACTGCCGCTGCAGTCCATGACCGGCGCGGCGGAGATGGGCCGGGACCGATCGATTGGCTGCGTCCTCGCCACGTCAGCTATGCCCCCGTTAGCGACCGGATAGTGCGTTGCCGCAAATTGACGCTTTGGGCCGATCGAGTCACTTCGCACTGTGGAAAAGGAGCGAGCCATTTCGCTACTGGACCACCCTGAAGTGGGTCACAGACCCGCGGGCGCCGAGCCGGCGGATTTGGAATTAATGAAGATTTGAGCGGAATTAATGACATTTCGTCATCTTCGTAGACCGCAGTTTGGCAGCTTGGTATTGCCGGTCAATTCGGCCGCGCATGCAAGTTCAGCCGTTGATGTGGCGAGGCCGGCCGATTAGACCTGTAAAGTCAATTCCAGATGCCGGCCTCGCGTCTCCTAGAAATCCGTGCCCGCCAGATCACTGAGGCCGACGTCGAGACAGTGGTCGATCTTCTGACGCGAGGATTTGAAGTCCGCAGCCGAGACTATTGGCAACGTGCGCTGACGAAGCTCAAATCGCATCCGACCCCGGCCGGATTTCCGAAATTCGGCCACCTCTTGGAAAGCGACGGCACGCCGGTTGGCGTCATTCTCCAGATCTTTTCAGCTATTCCGACGGCTACCGGATGGCGGACGCGCTGCAATCTCTCGAGCTGGTACGTCGAGCCGAAGTTTCGAAGTTATGCGGCGATTCTGGTCTCCCAGGCGATCAAATACCAAAATGTTACCTATATGAACATTTCGCCGGCACCGCATACATGGCCTATTATCGAAGCCCAGGGGTTCTCACGCTACAGCGAAGGGCAGTTCGTCAGCGTTCCTGCATTAAACACGAGCTGCGTCGACAGCGACGCCCAAGTAACCAGCATCGATGCTCCTCTGGATGCGCACTTCGATTCATTTGAGCTTGATCTGCTCGCGATACACAAAGCGCATGGCTGTTTGAGTTTGTGGTGCAAAACATCGACCGGCGCCTATCCGTTCGTTTTCCTGCCACAGGTAGCGAAAGGCGTGATACCCTGCGCGAAGCTGATCTATTGCCGCGATATTAAAGATTTTATCCAGTTTGCCTGGCCAATCGGACGCTACTTGACCGCGCGCGGACGACCTTTGGTGATCATCGATTCAAACGGTCCTATTCCGGGATTGATCGGCAAATACTTCAGCAACAAGCCGCCCAAATATTTCAAAGGCCCAGACCGTCCGAGCTTCGGCGATTTGCCCTATACCGAAGCCGTAATGTTCGAATTTGACGATGGGACCTCTGGCCGTCTCGACCAGAACCGCTAGCGGCTGAGCGCATCGGAGTAAGCGCAACAAATCCGCCGACTTGGCCGAGCAGTGGACCAAATTCGACCCGGTGAATCCAAGCCCAGACCGCTAAGGCGCTCGGCCTCGCTGTTTCACCGACACTGTTCTTCTGCCGCGTCATCTCACGGAACGCGCGGCCGCTTTACTTACGCAGTCTCCGCTGCGATTGCTGTCGGCATCGCTGTAAGCATTTGGCTGTACGGTGTTTGGTTTGGCGCATGAACGCTGCCGACGCGACCGTGCCAACTTGGCATAAATAGGGGGATGACAATTACGAGCCTACGGGAGATAATTATACCGGCCACATAAGGATTGAAGCCATGAGCGATACAATCGGCAATCTTAGTCACACCGACGAAGATGTTTTTGCTCTGAGATTTTCAGACAACGATTTGGAAGCCGCGGCAGGCAATCCGACTTTGTTCCCCACGTTCACGTGTTCACAACCGATGTGCGCGACGGGTGGTGGTTGCGGCACTTGGACCGCCGGCTTCGACGGTTAGGTCACTCCCAAAGCGCGGTGCGATTGCCGACAGCCCGTGGGCGCTCTCTTTGTGGTCTTTGCTAACGTAAAGGGGGGCAGTAAAGAGGAGGGGGCGCGCGGACCCTTGCAGCGCAGGAGAAAAAGGCTATGGACGTCGTCCTCAATTTCTTCGCCGTGCGTCCAGTGTTTACGCTCTATGGCTTGCGGGTCATTTGGGGCGCGTACCTGGTCAATGAGGCCTTGCCGTTTCTACTCGTACTGAGCAAAGGCAATCTCGCAACTGCGTCGATTGCTCCTTTACTCGCGCTTTTCTTGAGGGCCTGCCTAAACGTCGTAATTTTTCGATTGTTGATTGAAGTGGCGGCCGCAGTTCTGCTCGGGCGGCCGAATTCGCATCCACAAGCGTAGTTGAGTCCTGCCACGGAGCCCGCGCATCTTTCTTATTGTTTATCAATAGTTTAAGTATGGTTGCATTTATGCAACGATCTATTTTTTATTTTGCACGCCGCCGGTTGGTCTGAGTTTCTGCAGCGCTTGGGGGCTATAGTTAGACATTCGGGGAGCCCACCATGCACAAACAGTTCTCAGCGTTCGTCCTTGTATCTTCGATACTTGGGATTTCTATAGCCGCAAACGCAGCCGACATGGGAATTCCGCCTGCGCCAGTCTATAAGGTGGCACCGTATATGCCGCCGGCGGAATTCTCCTGGACTGGGCTCTACCTCGGCGGCAACGTTGGTGGCGGCTGGAATCAAGGCTCATGGGCTGACAGCTTGTTTGGTATAAACTGGGGCAATCCGAATAACCCGGTTCTCATCGGCGGTGGCCAAGTCGGTGGTAACTACCAAATCCAGCACTTCGTCATCGGCCTCGAAGCGGACTTCGACTGGGTCGCGAATCACAATATCAACAATGCGATTACCTTCACTCCTCCCGGCGGCGGCGGCCCCCAGACTTTCCAGCTGACTGCCACCACCAAGTGGATAACGACGGTAGCCGCTCGTGTCGGCTACGCATTTGATACCATCCTGATTTATGCAAAGGGCGGTGGTGGTTGGGTCGGCGGCAGCAATTTTACTCTGATCAACGGTGGTGCGGCAGCCACCTTTTCCAACGGCCGCACTGACACGGGCTGGCTGGCGGGCGCAGGCGTTGAGTGGGCTTTTGCGCACAATTGGACCGTTAGATTAGAGTACGATTATCTCGGTCTCAGCAACCGCTCATTTGTTGTTCCGGCCGCGCTCCCCGTGCTTGGGGGCGACACGTTCACAACCAAAAATCCCAACTTTCAGACGGCGACAGTCGGAATCAATTATTTGTTCAATATAGGCAATCCCTGACCGCTGGCTCCTGATGGGAGGGCCTTAAGGTAAGAGGGTTCACTACTTTGCTCAGTTTCGACTGGGCTGGAATAAGGCGTCGCCAAGGGCAAGCAGTGCATTTTCAATTTACTTAAGGCGATGCGGTAGATCCGGTATCGGCGCTCCAATGCCACGGGAGAAGATCGCTGCCTGTGGCCATGTAATCAACATCGCAACGGTATTCCGGTGACACTATTTTTTTGCTCCTAGCACCTGCTCGACTGCCTGCATGAGGGGTAAATTGAAATTTTTCTCGTCATAGCAAAATTTCTCCATCTTATTTAGATTTGCTTTAAACCCCTTTAAATCGATGAGGGTGTTATCTTTTTTGGCGTTGTAAAAGCCGCTCATCCAGGCGGCGACCACTCTTGGATTGTCAACCTTGCTATGCACGAATTGATCGCAGGTGATCTTGGACGCGTCGACCGTAACTTGGGCATGGGCTGGCGACATCGCGAAGGCCGCGAAAAAACATGCCAACTAAGATCTGATAGGCATACATAGATTGTCCTCCGCGTTGATAGATCCTCCGGTTAAGAAATAACCGAGTAGGTCCCCAGCGTATCCCATGGCAAAACCTGACATCTGCTTATGTCCGCGACTTACAGCCTCGCCATTTTCGAAGTCGTATTGCTTTTTAGGTATTTTGATAACCCTTCAGCATTTCTCAGCGCTTAATCTCCACAGATGAGCTGCCGAACCCTCGTTTGACAGCAACGGGCTTTTTCTCTTGTGGGGCTTTGTCATGCACTTCCCGAGGTCGCAAGCGGCCGTGATCTTTGTAGCATTGCTCGGCTTTCAATTGAGCGCAATGCATGGGTCTGCCTTGGCGGCAACCGAAGTGCGTGGGCAACCCGGTGGCATCCAGCTTAATGCCACCAACGCCACGGTTAAAGAAGTTCTCGATGCACTGGCGATATCTTACAAACTGACCTACAGGATTCCCACTAGTCTCCACGGCGATCTAACAGTTCGCTGTTCGGGGACCCTTCGTCAAATCTTAGAGCATGCCCTTTATGGCCATAATTACATTCTCAAAGTGCTGGATGACAGCATCGAGGTTGTGGTCCTGGATGCCTCAGGTGCAGTGACCGTTGCCGCTTCTGGACCGGCGATCGCGGCTAATAATACGACAAATAAGTCCACACCCGAGGCCAAATCGGTGCCGCCTTTGGCCAACTACTTGCATCAAGAGCCCGTCGCCTCAGGTACACCCTGACGCTTAACTCCGGTTTGCTCGACCCATAGACGCCGGACTTCGCTAAACGGACGGCTGACGTTCAACCCCGAAATATATCGAGCTTCTGCTTTGCCGCTAACCGTCAGAGCAGGAATGAGTTTAAAAAAGTACTAAATACGATATGGTTGAAAAGGCATTTGCAATCCGGCCTGGCGCCTCGCTAGGTTGGAGCAAGTAAGCTATTGGAAACGCTAAATAAATCGGAGAATCTTGGTCATGTTGACAACGCGTCGCGTTCTCGTCACGGGCGGGGCCGGCTTTATCGGCACGCACTTGTGTGAGCAATTGTTGGCGCGCGGCGATGAGGTGCTGTGTGTCGATAATTTCTACACCGGAACCCGACACAACGTGCAACACCTGCTGTCGAATCCCCTGTTCGAGCTGCAACGACACGATGTCTGCTTTCCGCTCTACGTCGAGGTCGATCAAATTTTCAATCTGGCCTGCCCGGCATCACCCATCCATTATCAATTTGATCCTGTGCAAACGACCAAGGTCAGCGTTCATGGAGCGATCAATATGCTCGGTCTGGCCAAGCGAGTTAAGGCCAAGATCCTGCAGGCATCAACATCAGAGGTTTATGGCGATCCGTCGGTCCACCCGCAGCGGGAAGACTATTGGGGCAACGTCAATCCCATCGGCCCGCGCTCCTGCTACGATGAAGGCAAACGATGCGCCGAGACGTTGTTCTTCGACTATCGGCGGCAGCATAATCTGCCGATCAAGGTCGCAAGGATTTTTAACACCTATGGTCCGCGGATGCACCCAAACGACGGACGCGTCGTGTCAAATTTCATCATTCAAGCACTTCGCAATGAGGACATTACGGTCTATGGCTCCGGCAATCAGACCCGATCGTTTTGCTACGTCGACGATCTTGTCGAGGGCTTTTTGCGTTTGATGGAGACACCGGATGATATCACCGGACCGGTGAATCTCGGAAACCCGGTGGAGTTTACCATTTTGCAGCTTGCGCAGGAGGTTATCGCCCTCACTGGATCATCAGCAAAAATTGTTCATCGACCTCTGCCAGTTGATGATCCCCGGCAACGCTGCCCTGATATAAGCCGGGCGCAGGAAGTGCTGGCGTGGGCACCGCGGGTCCAGCTGCGCGAAGGCTTGGTGAAGACCATTGCGTATTTCGAACATTTGCTGAGCTCGGATGTAAAAAGTCCAGCCTGATCGAATGTGCAAATTGTGCCGACGGCGCAACTCGTCGGCTTTACTTTCTGTCGCCTATTTTGTCGGCGGGCGCTAAACGCGTTGGCAGCGTTCGGCACCGCTTCGTCAGTCACCGGCAATCGAGAATGCTGCTAGCACCGACAGTCGTGCCCGGCTTGTGTCGTTGCCATCGCTACGATCGTTGGCGGCGATGCCCGTGGCGAACATGAAGCAATCGGAATAGACCGGGCTTTCGCGCGTGGCTGCTTAAGGCTCCCCTGTTCTTCGAGTTTTGCCTTGCTTTCTAGGCAATAATAACCCGACAGTCTCGTCACTAACTCAGTCCGCTTCCAATCATTGAGAACGCGGTTCATGTTCTCGCGCGCAGTGCCGACCATCGCGGCCAGGTCGTTGTGTGCGATCTTTTGACGAATGACAATGCGGCCGGAGCCGACATCCTGGCCGAAATCTTGTGCCAATTCGAGGAGTGCCCGAGCGAGGCGGCCACGTAAACTCAGAAAGCTCATTGCCGCCACAACTCCACCGGTTTCGCGAAGTCGCTTGGCTAACAGCATGAGTAATATTTCGTAGAGCTCGGGGCGTTTCCGGATCAACCGTTTGAATGCCGCACGTCCTACAAAACTCAAAACGGGGTCACGCACGGCCGTCACAGATGCAGAGCGCGGCAGGCCGTCTATCATCGAAAGCTCGCCGACAATGGTGCAGCTTAAAGCTCCCCTTGTTCTTCAAGCTTTGCCGTGTTCTCCAGGCAATAATAACCCGACAGTCTCGTCACCAACTTAGTCCGCTTCCAATCGTTGAGAACACGGGTCACGTTCTCGCGCGCAGTGCCGACCATCGCAGCTAGATCGTTGTGTGCGATCTTTTGGCGAATGACAATGCGGCCGGAGCCGACATCATGGCCAAAATCCTTTGCCAATTCGAGCAGTGCCCTAGCGAGGCGGCCACGTAGCCGCAGAAAGCTCATTGCCGCAACAGCTCCATCGGTTTCGCGAAGTCGCTTGGCTAGCAGCATGACCAACATCTCGTAGAGCTCCGGGCGTTTGCGGACCAACCGCCTGAATGCTGTGCGTTTGACAAAACTCAAAGTGGCGTCACGCATTGCCGTCACAGATGCAGAGCGCGGCAGGCCGTCTATCATCGAAAGCTCGCCGACAATGGCACCGGCACCGAGGAAAGTTAGTATGCGTTCGCTACCTGAACGCGATGCTATAGTGACCTTAAGAAGCCCTTCTTCAACACGATAACAGCCATCACCGACATCGCCTGCCTGAAATAGAGAATCTCCTGCCTTCAGACGGGCCGGAACGGCGGCTGCAAATAGTTCGGTCACCAAATCGTCCGGGATTTCCAATAGAAAACCACGTCCGTTGTAATTTGAGTTTTTGCCCATCACTACCAATGAAAGCGTTGTGAGGGGGGTTCCGAATGGAATCGGATAATCACTGGATAATTGATCATAATGCTGCGCCGCAAAAAGCCTCTCGGCATATCTTCAAGAGTCAGAAAGCGACATTAAACCTACAAGTGTTGCCGCTGGATGGGTGATCACATAAGTAGGAATCGTTCTGAGATAGTCACGAAACCTGCCCTTCGACTCGAAGCGCTCTCGAAAGTTCGACTGGCACATGAAGGTCAATATTCGAGGCGAAATTCCACCGCCGATGTAGACGCCACCGCGGGCGCCGAAGGTTAGAGCGACGTTTCCGGCAAATGATCCCAAAAAGGCACAAAATAAATCTAGCGCCTCACGCGATCTTTGGCATTTATCCTCCAATGCGCTGATGGTGATTTCAGCGGCGCTTGTGGCAGGCGCCTCATAACCATCAATTGTCGTTATCGCCTGGAATATATTTTCCAGTCCTGGGCCCGAAATAGCGCGCTCCGCGGATACATGCCCGAACCGCTGACGCAAATGGGCCAGAATGCTATCTTCGCGCTTGCACGTGCTTGCTAAAGTTGCGTGACCTCCCTCGCTTGCAATGACGACTGGCTGATTAGGGCAAGGGACTAGACACGCTACGCCCAGACCGCTACCTGGCCCGACCACCGCCATCGGCGCCAAATTGTCCTGATAACCGCCGCCTATTTGCGAAAGATCTTTGATTGACAGTGAGGGTAACGAGTAGGCTAGGGCCGCGAAATCGTTGACCGTCACCACTTGCAAATCGAAATCATTTTTCAATTCACAGCTGTCGATCACCCAAGATGTATTTGTGAGCTTGCTGCGACTACTACCATTGACGGGCCCTGCAACTGCAAGAAAAGCGCGCTGTACGCAGGCCTCTCGGCCACCAGCTGCTTCCCCCAAAAATGCTCCAAGCACATCTGTAAATCGTTGATACTTCGCCACTTCAAAATGTTGGACGGGACCCAAGATTCCACTGTTAAGGAGAGCGAATCTCGCGTTGGTAGCCCCAATATCACCCAATAATGTACACTGGCCAGAAAGCGACATTTAACCTGCCACAATATGTCAGATTACGCACTGCAACGTTGCTGTTTGAAAACGGCGTGCGTCGTCTAAAGTTCCATTCCAATTGGTTGAACAGACCGGATCTCAAGGGGCTCGGTGGCGTGGCCGCGACGATTGGGACACCTAGACTGGCGGCCAGCCAGTCAATTTTTCTAATTGCGATACTCGCTCGGAATGAAGGCGGCTATTGTCGCCGACGGAACAAAATATTTCGCAATATCCTTTTCCTGGGTCATGCCCAAGATGCCTTTCTGGCGAGAGACGATCTTGCGGCTCATTATGCCGAGCAAGCACCTGCGGTCGGCATCGAATACGCCAGAGCCAGAATTTCCGGTGGTCGCAACATCTTTGATCACGGTCGGGAATTTTGTTCGAAGGTTAGGCGGAAGCATTTGGGGCGAGATGATGGTCGAGCGCGCTATGCCCTCGGGGATAGCAACGATCACCGCCTCGCCAACCTGCGGCGGGGTTGGGCAGAGCGGCATGCGGCGAAGCCGCAGACTGACGGGGAGCCTGTTTTCGTCAACTGTAACGAGCGTCAGGTCTACCTGTTCGAACGCACCTTCCTTGACGGCTTTTCCGGGCAAATCCAGATTGGCGATACGTACGATTGGCGGCGTGCGTTGGGCTGAGCCGACGACATGCGCCGCGGTGATGATCAGACCTTGGCCCAGATATACGCCATATCCGGCCTGCGATCCCAGCGGATTATACCCAAACAGGGCCTTCGCCTGATCTATTGCATATCTCATCCATGATTGCGTCGGGTGACCAATTTCGACCGCATAGAGGCGCAAGGACTCATCGCCAGGATCTTGCGCGTGGGCACTGCCAAGCGGCGTTAACAGCGCTATAATCAGCAGGTTAGCGAGTCGCATTTGCTCGAAAATCGTTTTGCCACGCACAACGCTAAGGTGGCGAGCGCGCTTGTCAATGCAAATTCCGCAGCGTGGCCGCTTGCGGCATATTGGTATTGGCGCGAGTGTCTTTCGGAATCGTGCGGTCAAAAAAGTCGCTCGTCGCGAAGGGGCACGAACAGCGCAAACAGAATCGCCACCTCGCGGCGGTCCAAAATCCGATGAGATGTTTTGATCAAGCCGCAATAGCAGCGGTGCCCTTCCGCTTCCGTCGCCACCAGCCGAGTAGGCCACCGCCAGCCAAGATAATGCCGGGCAAGCCAGCGCCAGCAATTGGACCGGGAACCGCTACGTCTGATGTCCCCTGCATCGACACGAAGCCAAAGTCGAAGTTGCAGGGTGCCAGTGTGGAGCAATTGGCAAAGGCGCCGGCCTTGGCATGGAACGTAATGGTCGTGGGGAGGAAGGCGCCATTTCCACTATAAAACGCACCGCCGCCAGTGAGGTCATGCCCGAGGGAGAAGAGGGTCCCGTTGCTATTGACGCCCGAGCATGCGTCAAAGAATGACGCGGCGCCGCCGTTGATTTGACAGGAACCGTTGTCGCTTTTGTTCGCCAGACCCGGATCAATGGTGAACACGAAGGAGAAGCTGCCCGCATTGTCGGTGACGACGAATTTCTCAGTGCCACTTGTAACCGTGATGCCTCCGCCGAGAAGGCTGTTCAAGGCGAACGGGACGCTGCCATTACAAAGGCCCCCACCCACGCTGCCGGGGGCATGAAGTAGCAGCCTCGATTTCAAAGATGTCAGCGTGAGCGCTTAGCGACGAGCCCAGCAAAGCCACAGCCGCAAACGTGCCGGCCGTCAAGAACATGCACAACGACTTCGGAACGGCGTTCATGGTCCCTCCGGGCATAAGTATAGCGCCGCAATGGGCGCGAACGTAAGCGATACTTTTTGGAGCCATCCAGGGTTGTTTCAATCCCGAACGGAGCACACGAGTTACTCGGCTCCCGAAGGGCTGGTGGCCGTGTTAAACAGGCAGCGTCGATGGTATTGTTGCCCGTCATGCCGCGCCCCCCGAGGCCAGAGGCGGCTCGACGAGCGCACCAGATTTACATCGATGTCCGGCAGCAATGCCAGAGAGTTCCTCGCCGACGACCTCCGCCAGCTCGGCCTCTCGCAGCATAAGCGAAATAATTAAGAAGCTCGGCGATGGGTTTCGCCAACACCAAAGCTTGGAGTTGCAACCGTCTGCTGTAGAGGTGCGTTTTTGAGCTGCACTTGTTCCGTGTCCGCCGATGCCTCCTCATGCGAGGTACGGCCGGGCAAACAGAATTTCAGGGTCATCATGCCGATGCACAAATCCAGCCACAGCGACGCATTGCGGACATACCATTCGTCCAGCTTTTCCTTGTCTTCCTTGCTGACGAGTTTGCCACCGTTGACTTGCGCCCAGCCACTGATGCCGGGACGCACCAACAGCCTGACGGCCGCGTTTTCGGGCTGATCTTCGGGAAGCAGCGGTCGTGGTCCGATCAACGACATGTCACCAAACAGGACATTCAACAATTGCGGCAGTTCGTCGATCCGCGTGACCCGCAGGAGGCGGCCGATGGCAGAAGGTTCTCGTCCGGCCACCAGCGGGTTCCCGTCGGAATCAAATGGCGATGCCAGCGTGCGGAATTTGTAGATCAGGAAGCTGCGACCGTGCCATCCCAAGCGCTCCTGCCAAAACAGAACCGGCGAGCCAACATCGATAAGGACCAGAACAGCGGCAATAGCCAGAAGTGGAGTTAACAGGAGCAGCATCACGAGCGAGCCGATAATGTCGAGCGGGCGTCTGAATCGCAGATAGGACGGCAGCGCAATCGAGGGCATTGCCGCCTTGGGTGCAGAAGCGACAGCAACCTCGGTGCGATTGCGGTCTGTGAGTCCCACCATGCGCGGCAGAAACGAAAGATTGATGCGGTGTCTGAGGCAAATACGCTCGACCTCGTGCAAAACGATCGGGGTTAGGAAATCGACTTCGCCAGCGATCACGACGCGACTGACAGTGACGCCGTGAATCGCATACTCTTTGACAATCGCTTCAAGGTCCTGCGCGTTGCCGACGACCTGCACACCGGCAATCGCTCGGCCAATCATCGTTGCTTCGGCGTCGAGCAGCGCGATGACGTGCTGGCGCTGCGGAGCGTAAGCGCTCAGCAAGCGGATGAATAAACCGGAAACGGGATTGGCTCCGATCAAGATTATGCGTTCGCCACTGTAAGCATACGTCGGCTGCGCCTCGTCGTCGCTGCGCACGATGCGAATAAAAATCCGTGCCGCGAACAGGGCGGCGGCCAACAACAAGCCATGGGTGAGCGGGATCGAACGCGGAATGCCATCGAAGTGATTCAGGGTGAACAGTGAAATAAAGGTCAGGAGTTCGACGAACAGTACGGTTTCAACGATGTCGATCGCTTCATGAACCGAAAAATACGGCGTCATGTTGTCGTGGATCTTGAAGGCAAAAAACGCCAAAATCGCAAAACCCGCGGCCAACGCCCAATAGTAGCCAATCGCACTCAAGTCGGTACGGGAGAAGATTTCTGGATCGCGCAGATACAATGCCAGGAGCGGTGAGCCGACGGCCCAGGTCAGATCCCAAAGCGAAAGATAGACCCTCTTCCGGCTACGCGAGGTTGGCGACGGGACACGCATTTAGAGCACTACTTTCATAAGCCAAAGTAGAGAAGTTACGAGGCGTACTGAGCTACCTGCTGGGCGTTTCCCTAGGGGTGGCGATACGCTTAATTGGCGCCGCCTGCACCGGATCCGCTTTTAATGTTTTTATTAAACAAACGTGCATGATAAGTCTAGTGCTTGTACAGAAAATGGCAAATATTAATGGTTTCCTCCGCTAGGCCGCCGGCGTTACTCTAGGTGACCGTCGCTCGAAGCGAGAACCGGGGAGAGCCTACGTCCGATCGCTCAAATCTAGCGCAGAGCGCGCAGATTCTGGGCATTTACAGTGACCTGCCCATGATACCTCCGTACCCTACGGAGCTTGCAAACACGATCGGTCCGCCAAATCGACTCCTTGGGAACGCTACGGAACTCCGCCGAACGGCGACCGACATTTCACGCGCGTGTGGCGCGGAATTCACTATCGGCTGGTGTTGGCATTGACTGCAATGCATAAAATTTGCTTTTAAATAAGCAAGACACGCGGTGATGGCGATCCGTGCGTTCCCAACAAAAAATCGCTTAACGACAGGAAATGAGGTGTTGTGTCCATGCGTATTGCAATGATCGGCACCGGCTATGTGGGTCTTGTTTCAGGGGCATGCATTGCCGATTTTGGCCACCAGGTGATTTGCGTCGATAAGGATGCTGCAAAAATCGCTGCCCTTCGCGCCGGCGAGGTGCCGATTTACGAACCCGGCCTCAAGGAGATCGTCCAGTCGAACGTGCGCCAGGGGTCGCTGGCCTTTACGACGAATCTGGGTGAGGCCTTGGTTGACGCGGAAGCGGTGTTCATCGCGGTCGGCACGCCATCGCGGCGCGGCGACGGACACGCTGACCTTTCTTACGTCTTTGAGGTGATCCGCGAGGTCGCGGCAGTCCTGACCGACTTCACCGTCGTCATTACCAAATCAACCGTACCGGTCGGTACCGGCGATGCAATCGAGCGCATGTTCCGCGAGCTGCGACCTGAACTTGAGGTCGCCGTGGTCTCGAATCCTGAATTTCTGCGGGAAGGGGCCGCAATTCACGATTTCAAGCATCCCGATCGCATTGTCATCGGAACCGACGACGAGCGGGCGAAACGGATTGTCACGGAGATCTACCGGCCGCTTTATCTCAATCAGGCGCCGATTCTCTATACCGAGCGGCGAACGGCCGAACTCATCAAATACGCCGCCAACGCGCTTCTCGCCACCAAGATCACCTTCATCAACGAAATCGCAGACTTGTGCGAGAAAGTCGGTGCGGATGTGCAGCAGGTGGCGCGTGGTATCGGGCTCGACAATCGGATCGGCTCGAAATTCTTGCACGCGGGGCCCGGCTTCGGCGGCTCCTGCTTTCCGAAAGACGTGCGCGCGCTCATCAAGACCGCCCAGGACCACGACGTGTCGCTGCGGATCCTGGAGGCGGTCGAAACGACCAACGAGATCCGAAAGCGGGCCATGGCGCGCAAAGTGCTACCCGCGTTTTCCGGGGTTCTGCGCGGCAAGACCGTCGCCGTTTTGGGCCTCACCTTCAAGCCGAATACCGACGACATGCGCGAGGCGCCCTCAATTCCGTTGATCATGGCGCTGCAGGATATGGGCGCCATGGTGCGGGCCTATGATCCTGCCGGCATGGAGCAAGCCAAACAGGTGCTGCCTGACATCTGCTATTGCGACGGAGCCTATGATTGCATCAAGGACGCCGATGCCGCAGTGATTGTTACCGAGTGGGAACAATTTCGCGCGCTCGACCTAAAGCGGATGCGGGACCTGATGGCTTGTCCGGTGGTGGTGGATCTCAGAAACATCTATCGGCCGGAAGAGATGCACAATTTGGGTTTTGCCTACACCTGCGTTGGTCGCGGTTCAGCACATGCTGCGGTAGACCCCTCAGGTATCGCTCGCCAGGCGGCATTGCAGCCCAATAATACCAGGGTGCGCGACGAGATATTAGCTGAGCGATAGCTCGGCTCAGGCCTCGGCGAGACTGCCCTGCCGTCGGGTTCGCACGCTGGCGCCCTCTATGCCCTCAAATTTGACCTTGATGACGAGGCCAATTTGAAAGCCGGCGCAGCAGGAAAGCACTGCCGTGACGCTAGCCCGATTACCAAAAGGGTGGCGATGAGCTTAGATCAGAACCGATTGGTTTTTTTGCGACCCTGAGGTTGAGCCTCTGACACAGAAGGTCGTTTAAATTGCGGCTGTTGCCGCTGCTGCCGGCGATGATGGTCTCGCCCAAGACCTTCGGCAATCAAATCGTTGAACTGCGCGACCGACAGACAAGCGGCAAATTCGCGCCGTCGTCTGTCGCTGTGGCCATAATGACCGTCAATTTTCTCTCTGGCGTATTCAAATATTTTTTGGCGAACGGGCGTAGGAAGCCCTGCCGACATCAGCATGCGATTGACCGTCCCGGCTGAGAGCCCGGAACTCTTATGATTCGGCTTGAGGACGCTCCAGGCCGTGCTTCGAGGCAACCCGAGCACCTTGGCTTGCTCATCCAGCGTCAAGAACCCCGTACGCGCGAGAGCGCTTCGGATTTCTTGAATTTTAATGCGCTGTTGCGCCTTCATTCCTGCGATGTCGCAGGAAGCGCCAACGAACAACGGCAGCCTGGAGTGCCGCTGCGCAATGGACATCGGCAGTTCAGCGCCCATCAATTTTTTTTCCTTCTTTGTTCGACCGGCCCGACGGGTCATGCCAAGGACTCGCCCCGTACCCTGCATTGTCGAGATCTGTCAACACAGGCCCGAACCCTCTCCCGCGCGTAGATCTGTATCCCAGCGTTGCCTACGCCAATGTGACGCGAGTCACATATGCGACGATTTAGCTCCGGTGCGAGATCTTGTTCGAATCGTGTCGGGATAGCCGGGTGCATAGGACGTCTCGGGTTTCGGCTTCTATTCAACGGCATGAGTCTGTGGAACTCGAAAAGCAGACCAGCCTCCGCGTCGGCCAAACAGCAAAGGCGGCAGCGTCAACTTTTCCTCCTGCTTGGTCGCGGATCTGACATCGAGGTTCGATTCGGTTTTGGAAAAACCGCATCGTTGCATCCAGTGTCAGGGCAACAAGACGTTTACAGTCGCTCGAGTAAATTGGCACGCGCGATCGCAATTCATCATAAATTTCAATCAGTATTATCGAGGCCTTCAGCCAGCGGAAAAACAAATCGAAACATCACTCCTCTCGATCGCCCCCGTAGCTGTCGCCTGCTGGCGCGCAAGGCAGGCAGCCTGACCAGTGGCGAAGGGATATGCCTCATTCCCCATATTGAGCGTTGTGGAATCGGCTTCGCGAGTTGCATCGCCGGCGCGGCCGAAGACGTTGGGGAGCGGTATGCTCGGGAGGGCACGCGAGCGCGCCATCGCCGTTGAGGCCAAGGGCAGTTCCGATTAAGGCTGTGAGGGGTAAAGTGTCCTGTCCAACCCGAGCGCGGCGCTTGCAGGACCGAGCAGGGGGAGGGGTGCCGGCGCGCTAAACTCAAGTCTCGTCCCTATCGTGCTTGGGCACTTTGATCTTTCAGCGGCGGCGGGTCGACACCACGCAGTGGGGACGAGGAGTTTGACCTCAACTTAGCCAAAGATTCGGCCGCAGGATCATGCATCGATGTCAACACTGCGAGTGCCTGTCCGGCGTTATCTGTGTCCGGGCCGATCGTGAGCGCTGGACTGTCAGGCGTGATTGCAGCGTGTGGTGGTCTGCTTGCCTGGAGGCGGCGGCGAACATTCGGCGCAACCCTTGCGTCCTTTGTGGCGCACAGCATCAGCGATTGGGCCCGTCTAGGCTACCTAAACATAGGCATGGCTACAGTCCGAAAGGCCCGCGCATATTTTAGGCCGAAACTGACTGCTTCTGCTCCTGTTCGGCGTCCTCGACTGATTGCGGCACTATGCTCGTCAGAATTTCGTGTTTGTGCTTTGCCCCAAGATCCAATACCTCCGCTGCGGAGTCACGCATCGTTTCGCGAAAGTCCGCGGCGGCAGCCGCGACTGCGGCGCCGGCCTCACCCAGAGGCGCAATGGCCACGATGAAGTTGTCGAGTGCGGCGCGTAATTGCTCAGTCGCACCGACGGCGTCTTTAAGGCTTTGATCGAAGCGCTCGGCCTCGCGTTGGCGCGCCGCTCGATCATCCGCCGTATCGAGCCATTGCCGCGCTTCGTTTTTTTTCGCCTCAACTGTAGCGAAGGCTTCGTGGACGCCCGATAACGCACGTTTCGTAACGGCAAAGCGCTCACCGGCTGGCGCGAGATCAGGATCAGCAAGGGCGTCAACGATTGCAGAATGCAGATCCGCCAGCGCAGAATCGAAGTTTAAAAACGCATCTTGCTGCTCTAGCACAGGGCTCTCCTAGCTTTTTCAGCCCCCGCACGCCCACCCAATACGCGAGATTGGTACGCGTAACCTTCGGATGGAAAAAACGTCTCGACCATATTTGAGGCCTTGTTTATTGGAACGGTGTTGTTTTTTGAGATGCTTATAAACTAAGATTAGATGATCAAGCCCGGTGGCACAACCTCGATTGATCAAATTCAATTCTTGCAGCAAAAACAAAAAGTTGTCATGAGCGCGCAGCGGGGTATGCCACGAATTTCCTCAATTGGTCTCGTCATTGACTGCGACTGGCGAGGGCCTTGATTTCAAGTTTAAAGTCCGGGACTGCGCTAATGGTTTAGCCCGTCGTCACGAGAGCGGCTTCTCAGTGCCCTCACTGCGTTGTCAGTGACGTATTGAGCGGGCTGCAGCCAACTGAAGAGCAGAAATCGGCAGTAGTGTTTTCATTAATCCGGTTGTCCTTGTAAGCACAGAATGTATTCGGCGACGTGCTGTTCTGGATTCCGATCCGAAACGGTGAGGACGGCTCCCGAACTTTCGGCGCTAATTCCGCCGACGTTATTGCTCACGATGCTGTTGGATGTGCTGACGAGCGTCGCGCCACCGGTTGTATTGAGCGGATTAATAGCAATACCGAAAAAACCATTGCGCCTAGCGGTGACGTGATCGACCGTATCATTGGCGTTGGGCGAACCGCTAGGCCGCGAATACTGGATGCCGTTCGAGCCGTTTCCCGAGACGATCGTGTTGGTGATGGAAAAGCGACCGTGCCTGATGCCGGTTGAATGAGGATGCCATTGCCGGTGGTGATGTGGAGCCATCAAAGACAGAATTCTGCACGACGCACTCGGTGATCACGGCGGCCGTCGTCTAGATCGCTTCGTAGAGCGAGTTCATCGTACAGGCCGCGAGCTCATCGCTACTCACGAAAGACCCAAACCTGGCCGTTTTCCAGTCGTTCGGAAGGCGGGGTGCTACAACAGCTTCGACGTTTATGGTGCCTGCACTTCCGCGCGTTCGTGAGCGGCCAACCAGTCATCCCAGGTCATAAACCGTAACCCGAGCCGCGCATAATTAACGCGCAGATAGCCATCGGGGCCGCGAACGACGGCATCCGGAACGACCCCTTCAACCTCCTGCGCCATCACGCCGACATAGAAGGTGTCGCTCCAGATATAGCGGAAGCGGTAGAGGTAAAGACCGTTGTCGAGTTGTGTTAGCTTGGTTATGTCGCGCTTAAGTCTGATGTCGGATGCGGAGGTGTTGCCGGTGATTACAGCAGTGCTCGACGTACCGACACCTTGAATGAGATTTCTTGCCGTGACCGCATTAATGGCCGTAAAGATCGGGTCATTGACGGTGCCGTTGATCGTGTTCAGATAGTTCATAAATTTAGTTGATTCGAACGAAACGGAGTCTGATACCAAGATGACGTCTTTGTTGCGCATCTCGAAGTTGGTTGCCAGGAAATAACCCCCGCCGTTTCGAAGGTTGATATTGTAGATGATCGGGATAATCGGCGACGCGAACGGCCTTGTATCGACGCCGAGTTGTTGTGCGACTTCGCGAGTTTCGCCCCGATAGAGGAAAACCGAAGCCGGGTCAGCTTGGCCGTCATTGAGGCCGCCGGCTTTGGCGATGGCCTCAGCTAGCGTGATCCGCCAGGCGCCAAACGGAATCTGCTGTTGCTGACCAAGTGCGCCGAACGCCAAGAAAGTTTGAGGTTCATGGTATATATAGATAGTGTCGTCCGCATGTACGTAGACGTTGTTGGCGGGTTCGTTGATCAGCGCGCCAAACGGCGCTAGGGCTCGCTGTCCTTGGCGCTCCAACATCACCCACTCGTCAGGTCCGTTCCCTGAGGGGCCGCCCGCCCTGGCGATGATATCAAGAATACGCTCGGGTGCTGCGCTCGCTGGAATGCGCTTGGGGGGCACATCTCCAAGCACGGTAATGAGCGATGTTCGCTGATCGGCGAGCGATACGACCACCTGAGGCTCAATTGCGCGGTTCTTAAGTGCGGCAATTATTGCGTTCTGCAACTGTACCGCAGTGCGACCTTTGGCGCGAATGCTGCCGGCGTAGGGGATGGAAATATTACCCTCTGCGTCGACGGCCTGACTCGGAATTGTAATAAAATTACCGGGGCGTACTCCCGCTTCGGCAGGGATGAACAACCCGCCGCTACTTGCTTCAAAGATGGTCACACTGAGGACATCGCCGACGCCAAACGTGATATCTCTGGGCCGCTGCTGCTCGGCGAATTTAGTGAGCCGCGGCGCGACATGTTCCAAAACGGACGTTACGTATGGCGTCACGCGAACTAGGGCATAGGGCAGACCGTTTGGATCGTGCTGACCCGCGCGGACGTCCCAGCTCTCGGGGCCGCTGGTTGGCATCAGTCCGCAACCGCCGACCGCGGCCAGCACGGCAAAAACAACCGAGGTGAGCAAGATGCGCACTGGAATCCCCCTACAGCGCACAAACCTTATTATAAGCGGCCCAGAATCTCGCCTGCGATCGCCTGTTTACGAGCATTTACCCCGCAAGTGTTGCCAATGCGACACATTAACATTCCAGCGGCCCTGACACTCAAATTACGCCGTTGTCGGCGACCTTTTTCGCTGGCGGGCACTCGCATCACGGTCGCGGTGACAACAGGCCGTCCCCCACCTCCCCGTCGTCTGTCGGCTGTGGAGGCTGATTCCGGAAGCCCGTTTCTTTTAGTAAGCAATGTTTTTAGCGCGAGGCATGCGCACGCGGGTTACCACAGGACGGCGGCAATGAATGGGATTCGGGAGAATGGTTATCCGCGGGGGCCGGTATTGCCAGCGGTGGCTCGGCCCAAAAATGCTGGCGTTGGGGTCGCAGCTGAGCGGGTTTTAGTTACCTAGGCGGCGCTGCGGGCCGGCTGGCATTGGCCGACCAAGCAAGGCACGATTTGGCATGGAACGGCCGGCTGCGAAATGGCTTTTGTAAACCGCCGAGAACCTCCAGTTCTTCAATGGCTTATCCCCCAACGATAGGTTGGGTAGCCGCCAATGTTCAATGAAAACTGCCTTCTGGAGGTGCGGCTATCGTCAATATTGTCCAAAAAACACCGCTTGACCGCCATCGCCAGCTGCCATCTCAATCGCCGCGTAGCCAGCCTTCGTTCCAAGGCGGGCTTCGCGAGGAGTTTAGTATGTCTCGGTTTCATAGGTCGCTAGTGCTGGCACTGGCGTTTTTGGCGAGTTTCGGTTTCGCGCGCGCCGCGTTCGCGGACACTATAACGACTACCGTCTATGACTACGACAATCCGGGGAGTTGCTGCTCCACCGGCACTACCCCGTTTGGTACGGTGACGGTAGTTGCCGATGTGACCACGCATGTCGATTCCGTAACGGTCCAGATGGCTCCGAATATCATCATCGGGACCGGTTCCCATTTTGCGTTTAGCTTTGAGATGGCCAACACGGCCCTTATTTCGACGCTCAGTGCGGCCATGCTGGCCGATGGTTTTAGCATCTCCGACAACGGCACGACGAGCGTAAACAATGACCCGTTCCAAGGATTCGACTACGCCGTTGATTGCTCAAACAACCCGACGGGTGGCTGCGGCACCTCGCTGACCTTGACGATCACCAACGCGTCGGCATTTTTGACCAACACTGGTAACGGTGGACCGGTGCTTTTCGCGACTGATATCTTCTGTTCGACCTGTAGGGACACGCCTACCGGCGTCGTCGGGGCTGACACAGTCGCCGCGGTCCCCGGTCCGATCGCGGGTGCGGGCTTGCCGGGTCTGCTGGTTGCATGCGGTGGTTTGATTGCGCTCGCTCGGCGCCGGCGCACTCAACTGGTTGCCTGAGCGAATACGTCCGACTAAGGTTTGCGACCGCGCCGCCCATGGGGCGCGGTCGTTTATTAGGGGCAGACGCCCGTGGCGCCTCTAAGGGGACTGCTCGCCGCGCTTTAATCGCGTTGGCGCGGCGTCGGCAGAAAGTAGTCTGACCAGCCGTCTGCTCGCGGAGCTCGAACATCTGTCGTTCATCGTGCGGGATGGCGACAAGCAGGCGCTGGCGTATGTCTATTTCGAGAACGAGCCCGGCCGGCGCTCAAGTGCGAAGCTGCTCACCCGCGTCGAGGCGTTCCTGATTGCGGTGAACATCGCCAAGCTGCCAAGCGTGTCGCGGCGGATATTGAAGGACATTCCGCGGCCGCCGAATACGGCCAGTCGGGATGATCGAGAGCAGAGCACGAATGAAAATGAAAGAGACCGCCTCGCGGCGGCCCTCTCGAAGATCAGAACAGCGCGTTAGTTAGGCAGCGGCGAAATCAACCGTAGCCGAACGCTTCCTTCGCCACCAGCCGAGCAGTCCGCCGCCAGCGAAGATCAAGCCCGGAAGTCCCGCGCCTGCGATGGGGCCGGGCACGCCGACGGCTGGTGAGCCAAACTGCAGCAGACCTTGTTCCGGGATGACGACGGTTGCCGCGTTACTATTCGGATCAGTGTAAAAATAGTAACCATTAGGGAAATCGGGCTCGTTACCGAACACCTGTCCAAGCACGATGATAGAGCTGTCATTCGCATCAAGGCCGACTCCTGCTTCGTTTCCGCGGCCGTCGGCCGGATTGAAATCCTCGAACAGGCCGGTCGAGGTCGCAGTAATTGGGTCGTAGCCGTTTGTTATGCCGAACCAACTATAGGATGAATTTGATTCTTTAAGCTCGTACGAATTGGAACCCACTTTAACGATCAGGTCCCAGCTCACGAAGTCGCCGTCCACAAGCTGACCGAGATTTCCGTCAGTCGTAATGGTGCCGGTAACCGAAGCGCCGGTGCCGGAAATATTTACACTGTATTGAATTGGGTTCGCCTGTGCCTGCGTCGCGAGTGCGGCGAAACACATCCGTCGCCCCAACTTTTGGCGGCGACAGTCCATCATCAAATGATCTACTCATCAATAGCTACGCGTGCAATTTTCGGCGATCAGGAACCGAGCGAAACCCGAGCGCTCTGTAGTGCCCCAATAGCGGCCATGCCGGTTCTGCCGTGCACAGCCAGCGCGGGGCGAACATTCCGCCCGGCCCCGCACACGAACGCATCGGGCAAGCGCGGACCGGCCCGGCAAAACAGCCGCATACCAAGGTGTAATGCCGCTGCACCAAAGCGCGATAGTAGGTTGCCATGCTGCGCCGCTAGTCTTCAACTTAGTCCAGGCGCGCACCCATCCCCCGATGTCCCCGCGCGCCCGGATTGGCCTTATTAAAGGCAGAAGCCCCCAAGCGTACCCCCGCCTGGGGGTTTTACTTTGACAATCGCAGGGCGAGCCCGTGCTGCTCCGGGCGATATTCGACGTCGACTACTTTCCACCGAACGCGCCGCCGTTCCGCTTCGCGGTTTCACAATCTGCTATCATCGCGCCATGCCATCCCCCCCGTCGCTTCCCGCCGTGGTCAGTAGAGGAAACCGACGCCTGCTTCATCATCCGCGACAACAATCGGCAGGCGGTCGCCTATGTCTATTGCGAGGATGAGCCGGGGCGGCGCTCGACGGCGACCTGTTGACGCGCGAGGGGGCGTCGTTCCAGTCCAAAAAATAGCGGTTTGCCGGGCGAAGGCCCGGGCTGGTAACCGTCGCTTGTACCAGCCATAATGTTTGGTGCTGGGCAGAGGCATACCAATGGGTCGAACATTTCGAGGCTGCGCTGCCGTTGGGGTGGCGTTCCTGACCCCGTGGTAGGTGAACCAAGGTGAGAGAGATACTAAGAAATGACAAAACTCGTTGGAATGATGCTGGCAGGTGCGTCACTGTTGGCATTGGGAGGGGTAGCCAGTGCAGATCAAATCACTGGCAGTTACTCTGTTTCGTCACTTTCTGTAACTAGTCCGCATACAAACCTGTCAGGTGATAGCCTATCATATGCTGGGAACTTCAGCGTCAGTACTACTCCGTTAGCTACCGGTACTGATAAAGGCGATCAACCTGACAGCACGTTCGTTACAGTCAATCCAGGATCTTGCACTGGGTCAGGCTGTACTGCTGCTACGGCGACCTTTACCGTCACCTTCGGTCAGATAAAGGACGGCTCGACCGTTCTCAGCAATGGGTTCCAGATCACTGGCGTCTATTCTGCCAACTACACGGCTCTAACTGATGCCGTTGTTTGGACTGGAGCTACGGGCCTGCCCGCGGGGTTCTCGTTTATTCCCATGCAGGACGGAGCTACGCCACACGGCTTGGAATTCGCCTTTGCTGACGGAGCTAAGACTATCGACTTGTTCGTTCTCGATGGTGCTGACTGGAGTGTTCAGACGGATATTGCGGCTGGAATAGCTCCTTTGGCAGTTCCTGGACCAGTCGTCGGTGCAGGATTACCAGGAATTGTGGCTGCCTTTGGTCTCGGCCTCGGATGGCTAAAGAGGCGGCGCGGACTAGGGTCTGTACCCACATAGGTTCTTGAAAAATCGTAGTAATCGTGATTCACCGTGCTCGGAGGTGGGTCATGCGATTTGATTTGAGCGATGACGAGTGGGCTTTTCTGGAGCCGTTGATGCCGAAAAGTCGAATGA
>Ga0182024_10006844_pt1 | contig 24845 bp, 17 predicted proteins | sample P32metaG_FD_120480 | JGI IMG/M metagenome (GOLD analysis project Ga0182024, IMG submission 120480) | Permafrost microbial communities from Stordalen Mire, Sweden - P3-2 metaG (Illumina Assembly) | ecosystem: Environmental > Terrestrial > Soil > Wetlands > Permafrost | place: Sweden: Stordalen...
AACCGTCAACATAAGGACAAAAGCACCATGAGCACGCCAACTCGCGATCCATCCAGTGTCGGCCAGCATTCAGTTGTGGAATCCGCAGCGGCTCGGCAGCCGGGCGGGCAACGAATTGTGTCTCGTGGCAGTTCGATCGGCCGCGTTGGCCTGAAGCTCATGGCCGTCTGCCCGTTGTTTTTGCTCTGTCTGTTCGCCGCCGGCAAGGCACAGGCGCAAGACGAATACTACATGCACCAGGGCGCTCAATTCGATTCCCGTGGCGATTTCGACGGCGCCATCGCCCAATACAGCCAGGCGTTGGCGATCTGCCCCGGCGACGTGCAGGCGTATACCAGTCGCGGTTTCGATTGGTATCGGAAGGGGGACTACGACAAGTCGCTTGCCGACTTCGATCAGGCGGTGGCGAATGCCAGAAACACCGGTACCGCCTACGACAATCGGGCCGCGATCGAGACGAGCCACGGCGACTACGACAAGGCCAACGCCGACTACTACCGCGCGCTCGCCGTCGATCCGAATTGCGGCACGAACTATCAAAACCTCGGCTTCTTTCTAGCGACCTGCCCCGACCCGAAATACCGCGACGGCCAGAAGGCGTTCGCCAACGCGAGCCAAGGCTACCAACTGGCGACCGCGGCCAACGCCTACTACGCCGTCAATTCGCTCGCGGCCGCTTATGCCGAGTGCGGCGATTTCGCCAAGGCCCAGTTGTGGCAGGCCAAAGTCGTCGAAATGGCTCCGCCGAGCGACAAGCAACTTCAAACCGCCCGGCTCGATCTCTACAAGCAAAACAAGCCATACCGATCCGTCGTGAAGTCGCCGCTCCAGGTGCGATCCGATCCGCCGGCGAATTGATCGCGGAATCAACGACTCTCGACCGCTGGCGTGTTGTAGTTTTTCCCCGCAATCAATTCGTCTCTCCATTTCCTCCATGGCGGTCTATGAAAGTTGGAAACGGTGATGCCGCTCATGACTGCGCTGGTTTGCTTCACGGTGCGACAGCGCGAGGCGAATCGCATCGAGCACGGCGCCAAGATGCTTTCCAACGTCTTCCGCCAGGAATCGCAAGACGAAATAGCCGTGCTCCTGCAAGAGCATGTCTTTGCGGCGGTCGCGGCGATAGGCCTCGGGATCGTCGAGATGCTGCGCGCCGTCCAGTTCGATGACGAGACGAGCGTCGTCGCATAGCAGGTCCACCTCCATGCGACCACTGCCGTCGAACGGAATGCTTCTCCGAACGACTCCTCTGGAGGGCGGCCGCGTGAATCTTGCCGGCCGCACGATTGTCAAGCAACTGTCAATCAACTCACATCGAGGATCGCCAAACCGCATGCGCCGCCGGCAATGGCCAGAAGCTTCCTATCGGCTGCGACGAAAATGGTCGGCGGCCGACGGCTATGCAAGGCTTGGGCAGTCGCCAAATGAATGGCATCGAGCGTCCGCATATTGTTGACCAGGCCGTGCGTGCCGAGAAGAGACGATGCGTCAGAAAGCCTGCGGCTGCTGAGGGCCGCGACCGTCAACACGCCCGACGCGGCGTCATCCTCCAATCGCACGATCAACTTGCCGAAATCCAATTCCGTTAGCACTCCCTCGCGGACGAGCCGGGCGAAACTGGAATGGACCTCGACCAAAGCCAACTGGGAAATGAACAATTGATTGCCCGGCCGGGCGAACAGAGCTTCCACGGCTGGCGTGCCGTTTTCTTGGTGATAACGCTTGACCAAGGCGCTCGAGTCGAGAAAGTAACGAGCCATATTACCGCTCGTCCCGCTCCTCGGAAATGCGGTCAGCCAGCGAACCGGTGAACGCGCTCAGGATCGCTCGCACCTCTTCGATCGGCGGCGCATGGCCGGCGTGTTGCCGGCATGAATCCATGAACTCGGTGTCGAGTAGGTCTCGCACGTCGCCGAGATCATCCGCAGACATGTTTTTCGACTCCACGTTGAGCGACACTCGCTCCCCGTCGGCGATGTTCACGGGCGATTCGGGGCGAAACACCCCATTCTCAAAAATGGCGTCAACGCGTTGGTTCATATAGTCATTATAACTCATCCGCTACCGTCGAATCGAGCCAGCGATGGATAATTTTGCACGTTCGGAGGGTCCGGCCGGCATGCCCCACGACATTCGGCCATCCGGGATTCGCCGGATTGACATTATCGGCGGTGGCCGAGGCACCCGCGACGGCCCGAACGCTCTGACCGGCTTCGAAATCGCCGGCGCCGATCGACAGTTCGTTCCACCCTCGGCGCACCCCGGCGGCGACAGCATTTTCGTTCGCTGCGTCACGGCACGCCGCCCAACAACTGTCCGCCTCGTCTGGGACAAACACGCCGCATCCAGCCTGATGAACATTGTCGGCTTGCCCGTTTCGATGTTCCACACCGATCCGCCGTCGGCGGTTATTAGGGATGCTCATTTTGGATACCCGGCGAATACGCCCACGGAGCGCGGGTAATTTTCGCTTTTTGACGAACTTTGCGATGGCCTCAAAACTCCTTAGGACTCTCCGTTCACCTCCCTAAATTGACACTCTCATTCTCCGCCGCAATACTGCGGTGAAGTTTTTGCCGCAATTTCGGCGGTCGAATCCCTGTTAGATGGAGAACGATGAGGGTATACCGTGACTAAGAAGAACATAGTTCGCATAGCCGTGCCCCCTGGCCAGCCGCAATTTTTCCACGACGGAGAGGAATTCAGGCTCGCCACGTTTCCCGATCCACCGGCACTTCTCTGGACAGTCTACGGCGGCGAGGACGGCCGCGTCATTGTCTACAAGTCAGAGCGCGCCCGCTGGGAGGAACTGTGCCCAACAAAGAAATCCCACGACTATCTTTTCGTCAGCATCAAGACGGTCGTCGGCGACGGGTATTTTCAACCGTACGTCCACCAAGTAATCCTGCGCGCGTTTGAGGGGCCCCCGCCGACACCCAGCAGTGTTGGCAAGCATCGGAACGACAACCCCGAAGATAACCGCCGGGGCAACCTCAGTTGGGGAACGAAGAGCGCGAACGCTGCGGACGCCCACCGTCACCGACGATCCGGGAGCGCGCCGTCCGACAGACGACTCCATGTTCCCATTCGTCGCGCCGTTGTCACCAGATTGCGGGAGAGTGGTCCTTCAAAAGGGAAACCATTCGAGGATTTCGTGGAGCGAATCCTCGTTGAGTTTCTCGATCGACTCGACAACCAGTCCAAGCCTTTGTGACCAATTTCGTCCATGTCGCGGTAAGCACTCGACGCGCACCACGGCGGAATCTCCATCAAGTTGGAAAAAAGGGGTTGAGAAAGTCGACCATTTCACTGATTTGATCGTCGGTAAGATCCGCAAACGGCTTCTGATTACTGTAGGACTCCCCGAGGTCGACGACCCTAAATGATTGCTCGAGCAGCGTCTCGAATTTGTGCATCCGGCAGGCGTTGCCCGACGGTGCGAACTCAACGGTCGGCAGGCCGAGCAAAGCGGGACCGTCCATCCCGCCGCTAACCATTCCGATCTGCGCCACTATATTAAATCGCGATGACTTTAGCAGTTCAAACATCCACAATTGCCGCGCAATACTCGTCTTGGGGTCCTGTTTGAAGGTATCATCCTCGAAGAATTCCACCAACTGGCCCCACTGTTTTTGATCTTCGGTAAGACTGGCCAATCCGTGGCCAACCAATACCGGGCTCAGTTTGTTTTTCTTCATTTCATCCGCCAGGGTTTGGATGCAGGCGGCCGTTGTATTTCGCCAACGGGCGTAGTCAGGGTCGTTCCTGATCCAAATCAGCACCTTTGGATCCGATGTCGACAGGTTTGGCTTCTGCAGCAAGAATTGCTCCACTGCATTCTTGTCGGCTCGCGACAAGCTTTGGAGGAATCGGCGACGTATTTCACGAATCCCTGCGGACTTTTCTCCCGGTGCCCGGGACTCCGCCCATGCTGAAATTAAGTCGGTCGCGTCAGGAAGCGGATCGGCTCTTCGCACGCTCGGTTCGCGCTCCAGCAGACCGACGCTGCTAACGGAACGCAGGAAATGGTATATCGCGGCTGCCTTGCGCCCAGGAGCCACCACGACCTCGACCGGCGACCCACTTGCGCAAAGAACGAGTGCTGCGGCGACATGGTACGTGTCGCCAAATTCTTTATCAGTCAGGTAGAACAGCTTGTCGGGCGTCGAGGTACGAGCTCCGGCGGAAGGCGTTTCGAGCACATCCCTAAGGCGCAGTTTGCCCACTCCCAATTCATCGATTTCCAGTCGCTTGATTCGCGCTTTACCGATCGCCAGACGGCCGATGGCGATCGCGCCGATGGCGAATGCGCTGATTGCCATTGCTCCGACGGCGAACGCTCCTACCGATTGTGCGCCGATTGCCAGACGTTTGACGCGTCCGACGGCGACTGTCTTTGGAACCTGTTTAGTTCGAAACAGCATAAAGAACCTCGGTTGTGTAGCGGGATTCGTGAGAGTTCCAAGTGTCAGCTTGCGGCAACTGAATTCTCGCGAATTCAGCTACTTGCGGCACCATCAGAAGCGCGAATCACATTCGCGGTTCGACTCGCCCCCGTTTCACTCTAGTTTATCAATTCCCATTTACTCGGCGTTCGATTTCTCGCAAAACATCGATAATGTGGCCAAGCGTTGGTGCGTCGCCGAAGATCATTTCATCTCGCATCGCGCGGTAATCGCGTTCTAGTTCAGCCACCCGATTCTCCGGCGGAACGAGCCGAAGTGTTCCGGGAACGGCTTCGTCGAACTTTGCCCACGCCCGCGCAAAGAAGGGAGCCAGTAAGTCGCCTAGTCGAGACGGCGAGAGAAAAGCGCATGCGATGCCGGATGCAAATGCCCAGACCAATCGGGCATTTATCGCGCGAACGGCGGCAGCGGTTGGAGGGAGTTGTCCGGCGGCGACGCTTGGTTCAATGGTGGCGGCGGTTGCACGATGTTCAGCGTCGATGCTTGCGGCGCGCCGGCAGACGATTGGCTGTTGGAGAACGGCGGCAGGGGTTGCAATCCACTTGCCGACGACGGCGCCCGAGAACTGTTGTTCGTGGGCCACGGTTGCGGCTGGCCAGGCGCCGGTACGATGGGGGTTGGATACGATGCCGGACGCACCGAGCCTCGGGTGAAGATCGAACCGTCGGCCGAGGTCGGCGGCGCCGGACTCATGCCATCGTTGCGATCCACGGGCGGAACGAACTGAATCGTCGATTCCGGCCACGAGGCCCGGGCTGCGCCGTTGGTCTGGTTCGAGATTGCCGACCGCACCGCGGAAGTGGTCGCTCCCGATCCGGTTGCCGGCGGCGCTTCGCTCGGTTTCGATGCGTGTGCGTCAGCCAGCGGTTGAGCTTGCGAGACGACGCGGATTTGCGATGTGTTGACCGATATTTTTGCCGATGTGTTGGCCGGTATGTTTGTCGGTATGTTTATCGGTGTGTTTGCCGTCGACGGCGGCTGCGCTGTCGCGGCGGCAAACGGCGAGTTGCCCGGACGAGAATAAATGCTGAGCGTGTTTGTTTCCGGCGGCTGCTGCGCTGGTTCAATCGTCGCCGGTGCAACGCTCGCTGTCGCGGCCGTTCGCGGCGCAACCGGCGCGGAGGTCGACGGCGGCGGTTGGTTCGCTACCAATTCATCCATCGCCACCGGCCGCGACATTGCCGCTTGCACCGCCGGGCTCAACATTCGTTCGTTGTGCGGCTGCAGGTCTGGCCGTTGCCGGTTCGTTGCCGACGACAGGTCCGGGCCAGGTGGCAGCGGTTGCGGTGGCGCCGGTTGTCGCGGCGCGAACGGTGGCGGAATGGATGGCGGAGGGACGGACGGTCCTTGCGCTGGCGGCCCCGACTGAGGCATATTTGAAGGCGGCATATTCGAAAGCGGCATATTCTCCGGCGGCATCGGTCGAATTTCCATGCCCGGCGGCACGCCTTCCGCTTCCGGCGCGACTCCAAACGGCAGTCCCCCGCCGGCGGGTTGAGGAATCGGTCCGAGGCCGACGGGCACGGGCGTCTTCCTGTAGTCCAACAGCTCGTGCTTCGCCGGCCGTAGCTTGGCGGCGTCGGCGTACGCCTTGTCCGGCCACGGTCCTTCCGACAGATAGATTTCGTTGTAATCGAGCAGCGAACCTTTGGCGTAGTGCAAGTTTTTCAGCGCGAGCGCGTATTCTACCAAAGCCCCGAAGAAGCCGCTGTCGGCATCGGCCTGGCGACGCTGCGCTTCCAGGAAAAGATCCAACGAAACCTTGTCGGCTTCGAACGCCGCCCTCGTCGCGCCGACTTCCGATTGCGCCGCGATTCGTCGATTGTATGCCGTTTGAGCGACCGTATAGGCACGATCGATTTCGCCCACCGCGTTACTCAAATCGTGGACGACGAGCTGCTCCTGATCGCAAAGGATGGCCCGTTCGCGGGCCAGGTTGAGCTGAGCATTGCGAACCGCGGCATGTCCCTGGCGTTCGCCCAAGGGCATCGAAAACTGCGCCCCCAATTCCCATTCTTGGAATTTCCCGGTGGCCAGATCGCCGAAGGCGCTGGCGAACTCCGCTTGATTGGGATCGGTGTCGATCAGGTCGTGGCCGAAACCGCGGAAGCGATATAGGCCCGTCGCATCCAACGTCGGCTTGAGGAAATTCCGGCTGGCGATGAGCTCCAGTTCGCGGCGCTTGATCGTCCACCGCTGACGGCGCAGTTCGGCGCGGCGGGTGAGAGCTTCGGGAAGGATTTCGTCCCAGCAAAAAATCATTTTCGCCAAGGCCGGCTCGTCGGACGGACGGATCAACCGGCCGTCGCTGATCGGCAGCCCGAGCAATCGCCGCAAGCGGCGTTCGGTGACGCGCACTCCGCCGATGCCGCGGAAAGTTCCGCCGCCCGAGCCGTCGTCGGTATGCGTTGCGTCGAGCAATCGGCCGCTCCAGGCGTTCTCCACTTCTTCCTGGAATTGAAAATACTGCTGGCGAACTTGCGCCTCTTTATGGGCGTCGCTTCGACCGGCGAGAAGCAAAGCGTGAGTACGGCGCCAGCTCTCGAGCGCGTCGTCGCGAGCCATCACCTTCGCATCCAAATCGCGGTAAGCGAAATAAAGATCCCAATAGGCGTTTTCGACGTTGCTGGCCAGATCGCGGATGCCCATTTCGAAATCGGTCAGGGCGACGTCGGTGTTGATCCGCGCGATCAACACGCCGTTCAACTGCCCCGGCGTTCCGTGCGGACCGGCGATGCGGTTGTATTCCACGCCGCCGCCCTGCAACAGATGTTGGCGGAACTGGGCCTCGAAATTCGTGTCCCACGCGCTGGGGAACAGGTTGCCCGGTTCGTTGTTGTTGTCGTAGACCGTGTTTTGGCGGAACGTGAATTGTGTTCCGGTCGGCGTTTCCTTGACGATTTCGTTTTTGAACGTGTCGAGGTCTTGGATCAGGATACGCGTGCCGCCGCCGAAGAAGATATTGTTCAACGCCCGATGGTTGTGTTGCGAATCGACGGTGCTGTTGAACACCGCGTCGTATTGGGCTAGCGCCGCCTCGACGCCGTATTGCGGATCGGTGTCGGCCAGCGCCGGGTCGGAAATGGTGCGAACCGTGGCCGGGTTGCGAAGCTCCGCCCCGCCCAGATCGTGCATCACTTGCGAACGCATCAGCGCCGTTTGCATGGCCTCGGCCAGCTTCATGTCCCAATACTGGACTGGGCTCTTGTCGTTGATGATTTCCGGCGAAACGGTCGCCAATGCCGGATCGTCGATGCAAGGCTTGAGATTGGGCACTTCAATCTGCATCGCGACGCTTTGATAATGGAGCAACTCCCCGGGCGCGACGAGCGGCGTCGAGCCGTGCAGCCCGCAGCCGGTCAACGCGGCGAGCGCGATTGCCGTGAGCCGGAGTATCCAAGTCGGAATGCGATGCATCGTGCGAAGCTAGCTAGCTAGGGAAGTGGGTCGCGCTGTAATACTCGACTTCTTCGCGCTAGTCATCGACATGGGAGCAACCGGAGTTTTCGTTATTTTCCGTACAACCGGCAAATTTTCTGCAAATTGACAAGGGATGAGGCCGCAGACAGTGCTAGCGGACCCAGTCAAGCCGCCGGGAGCCCGCAGCGCTAGCAAGGGATAGTCGAAGCATTTCCCGCGATGGTCGAGTCTGCAAATTGGTAGAATGCCAGCATGACCATCCGCCGCTTCCAATTCCGATTGCACACGCTTCGAATTGTCACGATTTTCGACCGAGAAAACTAATCGAAGGGGCAATATGCGAATCACGGGCTGCATTTATCCGATTGGCGACGGCACTGGGTTCAACCGCGAAGCATGGTGCCAGTTCATCCGTGGACGTGCAGAACTTCGCCGACCACCACCTCGTCAAGCGCCCAATCCATTCAAGCCTGGAAACGTGATGACGATCCAGCCAACCGAAGATACCGCCGACGTCATAATCGGCGACCGGGCAGTCGGTTGGGCGCACTGGTCCATGTCCGACGAGCCCCTTGTCGTGGTGAGGGTTGAACCGTCGGCGATACACTTTGTTCAAGAGTGGGCGGCCGGGATGGGAGGCGAGTTTCGCCAGGAGTTTTGGGAAGGCGGGCCGGACTCCTAATCACCGTCGAGGAGTCTGCAACGCAAGCAACGGATTGTCGAAACATTTCCCACGAGGATCGAGCCTGCCAATTGGTCGAATGCGAGCATGGCCGACAACCCCAACACCGCTGAGCCGGGAAAGACGCGCCGCCCCTGGTATCAGTTCAGGCTTCGGACGCTGCTGATCTCTGTCGTATTGCTGGCCATTCCATGCGCCGTATTCGCGCGGTATGTCCATGAGCGCCAAGAAGCCGAACGTCTCGAAGAGCAGGCGAGGCGCGCGAGCAAGCTAGAAGCCCTTGATAAGGTGGGCAGCTACCTTCGAGAAGGAAAATATGATGAGTCGGCCGAGCAGCCGACTGCGGGACCACGGCACTAGCCGGCACTTCGCCATCAACGCAACTTTAAGCCACTACCCACACTGGCCGCAGCTTGAGAATCGCCCGCTGCGCCGCTGCTAGAATGCTGGCACGAACGAAAAACCCTAAGAGGCGGCCTCAACATAGGGATGAGTTTGGATGAGCGAACCCCGTTTTGCTGGCGGTGACATCTTGGTGTACGCGAAAGTCCGCGACCCCGAGGCTCGTGGCCGGCTTTCACAAATGCTCGATGATCTGCCCGGCGAACGGGTCAACGCCAATCTATATGAAGTGTCTACTGCCGATTGGGACGACGGGCTGTGGGACGAGGAAGTTCAACGTATGCAGTCGATTATTGATCCGGATGTAGACACCCTCGTTTTCTGGAGGGTCATCAAGGGCAAACTTGTCCGCACATGCATTGCGGGAAGATTCAATTAGTCGCGGACGCAACCCCGTTGGGGTTGGCACCGCGTTCGCACGACTCAACCCAGGGTAGCCCGCCTACGGCGTGCGACCCTGGGCTAGAGGACAGAACCCCAATCGGGGTTCAAGGCAGAATCAGCCGCCGTTCAACGCGCCGGCGAATACCAACGCCCACGACCGCCGCTTGCGATCCATCCGCCGCGCGAGTAGTGTAAAGACTTCCCGCCAGCCTCCCTGAAGTTCGCGATTGCGTCGGCCGCCCGGTCGAGCGGCGAACTTCAATCCCGCCCCCAATTTCCCGCCATCGGAGAATTCTCGTCATGCGGCATTCGCTTGGATTGTTGTCGCTGTTCCTCGGCTGCTTGTTCCTGCAGGAATTGAATCGCGGCCGGGCTGCCGAGCCGACGAATGCGACGGCCGATGCTCCGCCGACCGGCCACGTCTACACGCCGCCGAAGGCCGATCCACCGTCGATTGCCGCGGCATCGGATCAAGGCGAACGGCAGATCGCCAGCTTCAAGTTGGCCGACGGTTTGAAGATCAAACTTTGGGCAGCCGAGCCGATGGTGGCCAATCCGGTTTGCATCTCGGTGGACGAGCATGGCCGAATCTATTGCGGCGAAACGTATCGCATTCATCATGGCGTCGAGGACGATCGCGGGCACATGGATTGGCTCGACGACGACATGGCCTCGAAGACCGTTGCGGACCGTCTCGCCTTGTTGAAAAAGCATCTGGGAAAAAACATCGATCAATACGCCAAACAAGAGGATCGCATTCGGCTGCTCGAAGATCGCTCCGGCGGCGGCAAGGCCGATCATGTCGATATTTTCGCCGACGGCTTCAACGGCATTCTGCAAGGGATCGGCGCCGGCTTGTTGGCCCGGCATGGCGATGTCTATTACACCGACATTCCCGATCTGTGGCGGCTGCGCGATACGAAAGGAACCGGCCATGCCGACGTGCGCGAATCACTGAGCTACGGCTACGGCATTCGCGTCTCGTTCCTTGGCCACGATTTGCACGGCCTGAAATTCGGCCCCGACGGCAAGCTCTATTACTCCCTCGGCGATCGGGCCTTCTCGGTCAAAACCGGCGATCACACGATCGCCAATTCCGAAACCGGGGCCATCTTCCGCTGCAATCCCAATGGCTCCGACGTCGAAGTGTTTTGCTTCGGCGTGCGCAATCCGCAGAAGCTGGCTTTCGACGAATACGGCAATCTGTTCACCTGCGACAACAATTCCGACTCCGGCGACCGCGCTCGCTGGACCTATCTTGTCGAAGGAGGCGACACCGGCTGGCGAATGCCGTATCAATATCTGAACGATCGCGGGCCGTTCAATCGCGAGAAAATCTGGTATCCGCAATTCGACGGGCAGGCCGCCTACATCGTGCCGCCGGTGGCCTGGCTGGCCGATGGTCCGTCGGGCTTGGTTTACTATCCCGGCACCGGCTGGGACGACAAATGGCAGGGCCATTTCTTCCTGGTCGATTTTCGCGGTTCGCCCGGCGCCAGTGGCGTGCGGTCGCTGGCGGTGAAGCCCAAGGGGGCGTCGTTCGAAATGGTCGATAGCCAGGAATTTCTCTGGCACATTTTGGCGACCGACGTCGATTGGTCGCCCGAGGGCTCGCTGTGTGTCACCGATTGGGTCGATGGCTGGGATGGCTGCGGCAAGGGGCGCATATACAAAGTTTTCGATCCGGCCACACAGAAAGATCCGGTCGTGCTCGAAGTGAAGCAGATGATCGCCGAGGGGATGACCGGCCGGCCGGTCGCTGAGTTGGTCAATCTGTTGTCGCATGCCGATATGCGCATTCGTCAGGAGGCACAGTTCGAATTGGCGGCGCGAGCGCTCGCCGGGAAAGGCAATGAAATCGTGCCGAAGCTGATCGCCCGGGCCGTCGATTCTCGCGACGATGCGTCGAAACTAAGGAAACTGGCTCGAATTCATGCCATTTGGGCCCTCGGACAAATCGGTCGCAAGAATCCGCAAGAAGCGTTGCAACCGCTGGTCGCTCTCGCCGCGGATGCCGATCCCGAGATTCGCGCGCAAGTCGCCAAAGTTTTGGGCGACGACCGCTACGCCGATGCGTTCGACAAACTGCTGCCGCTGCTCAAGGACAGCAGCCTGCGAGTGCGCCATTTGGCGGCAATTTCGATCGGTAAGCTCGGCCGGCCACAAGCGATCCCGGCGGTTCTGGAAATGTTGCGCGACAACGACAACAAGGACGCAGTGGTGCGGCATTCGGCGGTCATGGCACTGGTCGGATGTGGCGATGTCGGCGCGCTTTTGTCAGGGGCCGACGACAATTCGCCCGCCGTGCGAATGGGCGTGCTGCTGGCGCTGCGGCGGTTGGAGAATCCCTCGATCGCGAAATTCCTGCACGATCCCGATCCACGGCTTGTGCTCGAAGCCGCGCGGGCGATTCACGATCTGCCGCTCGACTCGGCAATGCCGGAATTGGCGCAGTTGATTAGCCAGACGGCCATCGCGAGCAACGCCACCAAAGACGCCATTTCGAAAGACTTCGACGGGCGCGACGCACTGTTGCGCCGCGTGCTGAATGCGAACTTCCGCCTGGGAACTGCGGAGAACGCCGCCGCGGTGGCTCGCTTCGCCGCCCGCGCGGATGCTCCCGAGGCGATGCGAATCGAAGCGCTCGAGATGCTGGCCGCGTGGGAAAAGCCCTCGGGCCACGATCGGGTGATCAATGCCTGGCGTCCGCTCAAGCCGCGCACCAGCGATATCGCCGTCGCCGCATTGCGGCCGGCGCTCGGCGGAATTTTTTCCGGCGGCAATCATCTGCGGCAAGTAGCCGCCAAGGTGGCGGGCCAGCTTGGGATCAAGGAAGTCGTTCCGGTGCTGGCGGAAATGGCGGCCGACACTAGCCGTCCGGCCGAAGTTCGCGTTCAGGCGATGGCAGCGCTTGCGCAACTGCGCGACACGCGCATCAATGCCGTGGTCGCCGCCGGGTTGAAAGACTCGGAGCCGGCCGTGCGCAGCGAAGCCCGCCGAATCCTGGCGATTCTTCGTCCGGCCGACGCGATCGATCGATTGCAGGAGGCGCTCGACACCGGAACTCGCGGCGAGCAGCAGGCGGCCCTCGCCACTCTCGGCACGATCAATGCTGCGCAGGCTGACGCGATTCTGGAAAAAACCTTCGAAAAACTGCTGGCCGGCCAGGCGCCGCGCGAGCTGCAACTTGACCTGCTGGAAGCGGCCGCGCAACGTCGCTCGCCCGCGCTGAAAGACGAACTGGCCCGATACGAATCGGCGCGGCCCAAGAAAGATTCGATCGATCCGTATCGTGAAACGCTCTACGGCGGCGATGCCCAGCGTGGCCGAGCGATTTTCTTCGACCGCACGGAAGTCGGCTGCGTCCGCTGCCACACGGTTTCGGGCGTCGGCGGAAAAGTCGGCCCCGATCTGACCAAAATCGGCGCCGAGAAGACTCGCGAATATCTGTTGGAATCGGTGGTCGATCCGAACAAAGTGATCGCCAAGGGTTTTGAAACCGTCGTGCTGGCCCTCGACGACGGCCGCCAGATCGCCGGCATCCTCAAATCGGAAGACGCGAAGGAATTGAAACTGATCACGCCGGAAGGAAAGCTGGTGACGATCGAAAAATCGCAAATCGACCAACGCACGACCGGCAAATCGGCCATGCCGCAAGACGTCGCCAAGCCGCTGTCGAAATCGGACTTGCGAGATGTGGTTGAGTTTCTTTCCGGGCTGAAAACCTAGGCGGCTCCCTCCCGTGCAGTCTCAGTCACCTGCACAGACGACTGTGGCTTTGCGCGCTATTGCAGTATCAACCAACTCGAGAAACGCTCGCAACAAGAGCACAAAATCCGATTTGTGAACAGTCCCGTAGATTGGAGTCGGTGGCGTTGGCTTGAGATACGAGCCGATTGAAGAACCTGTCTGCACTTCCCAGCGATCGGGCATACCTTCCACCATCTGTGCAGCGCCGATCAAAGTTTCTCGAAGCGATTCTAGCGACTTGCCGGCAAATGCGGCCCCACCATAGAGGTCGATATACTGGCCGGTTTTGATCCGCAAGTCCTCGATCAATGGGTACATGAACCAATAATAGCCATCGTCTTCAAAGCTGAGAGCCGCAGCGCGACTCGTAGAAAGGCGAATATCGAGCGACATGGTTGCCAATGCTTCTCACAAACCAGAAATAACCTTATCGCCGCCCTCTCTCTATTTCTTCCCCACGCACCACAAAAACTTCGATCCCTTCAACAGCAGCCGGCCGGGCGCGACGGCGGGGGCGGATTCGCAGGGGTCTTGAAGGTCGTTGGTCGCGAGGATGTCGAGCTTGGGGCCCGCCTTGACGACATACGACTTGCCGGCCGAGGCGAAGTACAAAATGCCCTGCGGCGTGACGATCGGGCTCGATTGCGTCGACACGCCTTCCAATCGCGAAGCATAGCGTTCTTTGCCGTTTGACATATCGAATACTCGCAGCACGGCCGGCGTGTGCAACCGGTAGAGCGAATCGCCGAAGGCCACCGCGGAGCCGAGCGCTTCGGGGATATTGCTGATTTTCCATTTGATGTTGGTCTTGGTGAGGTTGCCCGTGCCGTTCGGATCGACGGCGAGGCCGGGGCCGCCGCGGCCACTATCCGTGTACACCAGCCCGTTGTGATACACGGGCGTCGAAACATCGTTGACCGATTCGACCCACCAGAGGATCTCGCCGTTGTCGGGATTGAACGAGTGGAGCGCGTTCGACGAAGCGATGATCATCTGCGGCTTGCCGCCGATCGTCGTGATCAAGGGCGTCGTGTGTCCGTAAACGACGGTAGGCCGATGCTTCTCCCAGCGGATGGCGCCGGATGCCGTATCGTAGGCGGTTAGCCGGCCGGCGTTGTTGTTCTTGTCGGTCAGCAGGATGACCGTATCGCGAAATAGAATCGGGCTGCTCGCGAAGCAGACGTCGATGTTCTGGTAATTCTCAATATCCTTGTGCCAAAGCTCCTTGCCTTGCATGTCGAGCGCCGAAATTCTGGCCGAGCCGAACGCGACATAGAGCCGCTGGCCGTCGGTCGTCGGCGTCGGCGCCGCGTAGCCGCCGCGGAGATCGCCCAATTGCCACGGGCCGTGCGCGACGGTGGTGTCCCATAGCTGTTTGCCGTTCGACAATTGAAAGCAAGTGACATGCTGCTCGGGAAAATCATTATGGGGCTTGCCGGGCAGCCAATAAGCAGTCGTCACATAAACGCGATCGCCCCAAACAATGGGGCTCGATTGATTGCGGTCGGCCTCGCCTTTGGCGATCGTCGGAGGCAGCGGCGATTTCCAAAGCACATTCTCATTATCTTTGCCGCCCCAAGTGGTCGGAAGATTCGTCTCGTTGGTCTCTCCCTGTCCGGTCGGACCACGAAACTGCGGCCAGTTTTCGGCATGGGAGACGGTGCCATAGAGCAACAACGCGGTAACCAGCATCGGACGGATAGGCATCTTCATCACGGTTCCCGGAGAAAGATCGAAGAATTGCGGTGGCGCCAACGGAACGCCACGGAGGGCGTTCCCTACAGAGACGCGGTATGGAACGCCACTGGGGCCGTTTCCCACCGTAGCAAACGCCCTCCGCGGCGTTCTTTATTGTAGCGTAAACTCCGGCAGAAGTTTTTTCTCGCCGCCGGCCATTGCCGATTCGTGGGCCAGGATGCCGACGCACGTCCAATTCGCCGATTGGGCCGCGTTCGGATGCGGATCGCGGCCTTCGGCCAGTGCCGTGACGAACTCGTGGGCCAGATGCGGATGCGAACCGCCGTGGCCGGAGCCTTGGATGAACGACAGATGTTGATGTTCGTCGGAATCGTAAACGCCGCGTGTGGTGTATTGCTGAATGTCTTTCGGCAGCCGCGATGCATAGTCGGGCACCTTCACGCGCCGCGGCTTCTCCCCGGTGAAGAGAATCGCGTCTTCATGCTCGATCTGCGACCATTCGAACGATTGCTTCGAGCCGTACACATCGAAGCTCTCGCGATATTGCCGGGAGGTGTTGAATAGCGAACGGGTGATCTCCGCGGCCAGATCGGAATCTTTCAACTTGATGTGGCACGATTCGACGGCAAACGGCGAGCCATATTTCGGGATCAACGCTTCGTCGACGCGGCCCGAGCCGAAGCACGACACGGCTTCGGCGCGTCGATCGGGCAAGGCCAACACCGGGCCGACGCAGTGCGTCGCATAGTGCATCGGCGGCAGTCCTTCCCAATAGCCGGGCCAGCCGGCCATTTCCTGTTGATGCGAGGCCCGCAGGAATTGCAGCCGCCCCAAATCGCCGCGGCGATACATCTCTTGCACGAAGAAAAATTCGCGCGAATAGACCGTCGTTTCCATCATCATGTATTTCAAGCCGGTCGCGCGGCTGAGCTCGACGATCCGCCGGCAATCTTCCACCGTGGTGGCCATCGGCACGGTGCAGGCCACGTGCTTGCCCGCCTCGAGCGCCGCGATGCTCATCCAGCCGTGGTCGGGGATGGGCGTGTTGATATGAACGGCATGGATGTCGGGGTCTTTGAGCAGTTGCCGGTAGTCGGTGTAGCGGCGCTCGATCTTGAAGGCGTCGCCGATCTGGTCGAGCTTCTTTTGATCGCGCTGGCAAATCGCATGGAGCCGAGCCTGCGGATGGCGCTGATAGAGCGGAATGAACTCGGCGCCGAAGCCCAAGCCGATGATGGCCACGTTGATCTTCTTGTCGGTCATGTCTGACGACTCCCGTTTTCGACAGCAGCGAACGTTTCCATGACGCCCGCCTCGTTTCCCCCAAAGATTCGCATTTTACAGGCAGCGACCGAGGATGCAACCAATCGGGGGCATTGGTCCCTTGGAAGGCGTCGATTTGTGCGCCGCCTGGCTGGAATGTACGATTGATCGCTTGGAATCCATCTTGGAGGTCAATTATGGCATGGCAAACCCGACGGTTGTCGCGTTTTCTTCTTCTGCTCGGCATCATTGCCCTGTATTCGGCGGCGTGCGTCGTGGCTGCCGAGCCGGCGGGCAGGATCAGCGTCTTGCTGCTCGGCGACCGGACCGGCCACCATCGGCCCGAGGCCTTGGCCAAAGTGATTACGCCGGCGCTTGCCCCGATGGGCATCGACGTGACGTTCACCCAAGACATCCACGATCTGAACGCCAACAAACTGGGTCACTTCGATTGCCTGGCCATCTATGGCGACAGCGGCGATCTGCCGGTGGCCGAGGAGCAGGCGTTGCTCGACTACATCGAAAGCGGCCATGGGCTGGTGGCGATCCATTGCGCCTCGCACATCTTCCGCAATAGCCAGCGCTACACGGCCCTGATCGGCGGACGGTTTCAAAAACATGAAACCGGCGTGTTTCGCACGCGGATCATCGACGCGCAGCATCCGGCGATGCGAGGCGTGCATAGCTTCGAGAGTTGGGACGAATCCTATGTTCACAATGAATTGAGCGACGACCGCATGGTCCTGATGGTCCGACCGCACGACGGCGAATATGAACCGTGGACGTGGGTGCGGCGGCAGGGTAAGGGCCGCGTTTTCTACACCGCATCCGGTCACGACGAGCGCACCTGGAACCAAACCGGCTATCAGGAACTCCTGGCCGGCGGAATCCGCTGGGCCGCCGGGCGAACGACCGACGATGGTCCCCACTTGCAATACGAAGAGAGCACCGTCGGCCTGCCGAACTATCAGCCAAAGCAAGGCTGGGGCAAAGAGGGAAGCAGGATCACGCAGGTGCAAAAACCGCTCAGCCCGGCCGATTCGATGAAGCATATCCACTTGCCCGAGGGTTTTCACGTCGAACTGTTTGCCGCCGAGCCGGAGATCGTCAAGCCGATCGCCATGTCGTTCGACGAGCGCGGCCGGCTGTGGATCGCCGAAAGCACCGACTATCCGAACACGATCGAACAGCATCCCGAGCGAGAGGGAAGCGACAAGATTCTGGTCTGCGACAACACGCAATCGCCGAACGTGGCCGACCGTCGCTTCCATGTTTTCGCCGACAAGCTGAACATTCCGACGAGCCTGCTGCCGATCAACGGCGGAGTGCTGGTCTCCGTCGCGCCGCATCTGCTGCTTCTCAAAGACAGCCATGCCGCGGACGGCAAAGCGATCGGGCAAGCCGACGTTCGTAAAATCGTGCTCACCGGTTTCGGCCGCGGCGACACGCATGGCACGATCTCGAATCTGCACTACGGGCTCGACAATTGGATCTATGGCGCCGACGGCTACGACGGCGGCGCGGTGCTGGCCGGTGGAGTCGAGCATCGGTTTCGCCAAGGTTTTTTCCGCTTCCGCCCGGATGGCTCCGACTTCGAAGCACTCGGACAAACCAGCAACAACACTTGGGGCCTCGGCATCAGCGCCGCGGGCGACATTTTCGGCTCGACGGCGAACAACGAACACTCGGTGCAGCTTGCGATTCCGAATCGCTACTACGAAGCGGTCCGCGGCTGGCATGGCTCGGCGGTCGTATGCATCGAAGACCACAAGCTGTTTCACCCGGTGACCGACGATGTTCGCCAGGTCGACAATTTCGGCGGTTACACGGCCGCCGCCGGCGCGGAGCTAATGACGGCCCACAACTTCCCGCCCGATTATTGCGATTCCACGTCGCTGATCTGCGAGCCGACGGGCCATTTGGTCCATCTCGATTGGCTCGTGCCGCAGGGAAGCGGCTTCGTGGCTCACGACGGTTTCAATCTGCTCGCCAGCAGCGACGCTTGGACCGCCCCGATTGCCGCACAAGTCGGACCCGACGGCGCCGTTTGGGTTTTGGATTGGTATACGCCGGTGGTGCAGCACAACCCGACGCCGCATGGCTTTCAAACCGGCCAAGGCGCCGCGTATGTCACGCCGCTGCGCGACAAGACGCACGGGCGAATCTACCGCATCGTCGCCGACAGTTTCAAAACGCCCGTTTATCCGAAACTCGATCCAAACGATCCGCGAACGCTGCTGCAGGCGCTCAACAACGAGAATCTCTTCTGGCGGCTGCAAGCACAGCGGCTGCTCGTCGAGCGCGGCAAGACCGACGTGTTGCAACAACTGGCCGACATGGTCGTTCCGCCAGCAACAATGCACGAGCCCGCAGCGCAAGCAAGGGAGAATCGCGCCGAGTCCCTTGCTAGCGCTACGGGCTCCAGCGCTACGGGCGCAGCGGTCGCCCGACGTGACAACACGAGTTACGGCGCGCTGCACGCATTGCGGACGATGCAAGGATTGGGGGCGTTCGAGGCAAACAGCGGCGGTAAATGGGATGCAGCGCTTATTATCGGGCTACGGCATCCAGCCGCTGGCGTTCGTCGATCGGCACTAGCGTGCCTGCCGCGATCGGCAGGCTCTGTGAAAGAAATTCTCGAAGCTGGGTTAATATGCCATCCTGAACCGCTGGTGCGGAGAGACGCACTTTTGGCGATTTCCGAGATGCCAGCAACGGAAACCAGTGAGGCGGCCGTGTTGGCGATGTTCACCCAACCGAAAAACTACACCGATCGATGGATCTCGATCGCCGTCGTGACGGCGGCGGCGAAGGGCGATGTCGAATTTCTGGCCGTGGCCGCGGAAGCGAACACCAACGCCAATTTCGCTCCGCAACTTTGTGAGGTCGTCCGCGTCGTCGCCGAACATTTTGCGCGTGGTTCGTCGCGCGAATCCGTCGGTAAAATCCTCAACGCGCTTCAGCTCGCCGAACCGGTCGTCGCCGAAGCAACGATCAAAGGTTTGCTCGCCGGTTGGCCGGCCGCAAAACCGCCGGAACTATCCGCCGACACGATGGCCAGTCTCACAAAGCTGCTCGCTCGCCTCTCGCCCAGCGGGCGGATGCAAGTTGTCGCCCTGGGGAAACTGTGGAAGGCGGGCGACAAGTTCGACGCTGCGGCCGGCGAAATGCGCAAGACGCTGCTGGCCACCATCGCCGACTCGAAAGCAACTGACGCACAGCGGCTCGAAGCCGCCGGCCAGTTGGTCACGGTCGGCATCGACGATGCCACGGCGACCGAATTGCTCGACGGAATTACGCCCAAGAGCAGTCCGGAATTGGTCGCCGGCTTGTTGGACGCGGTCGCCCACAGTGACGCCCCTTCCGTAGGAGCGGGAATCGTCGAGCGTTGGAATCAATTGTCGCAATCCGGCCGGGCGGCAGCGGCAGCCGTACTGCTGAGCCGGCCCCAATGGTCGGCGGCGCTCGTCGAGGGATTGGAAAAGGACCGCGTCACCATCGGCGATCTATCGCTCGATCAGGCCCAAAAACTCGCGCAACTCACCGATCCGGCGCTCGCCGAGCGCGCCCGAAATGTTTTCGCCCGCGGCGGCCGGCTTCCCAATGCCGATCGCAAGAAAGTCGTCGATCAATTCATGCCGCAAGTCGATCGGCATGGCGATGCGACGAAGGGGCAGGCGATTTTCGAACAGAATTGCGCGAAGTGCCATCGCCACGGCACGATCGGCGCCAAGATTGCCCCCGATCTCACCGGCATCGCCGCCCGCAAGCGGAACGACATTCTCATTGCCGTGCTCGATCCGAACCGTTCGGTCGAAGGCAACTATCAGCAATACAATCTGACGACCGAAGACGGCCGCACGTTTTCGGGCCTGCTGGTGGGCGATAGCCGCACGACCGTGGAGTTGCTCGATGCCGAGGGAAAACACCACGTCGTGCTGCGCGAGAACATCGATTCGCTAGTGAACACTCGCCGCTCGCTGATGCCCGAGGGCTTCGAAAAACTCGGCCCCGACGGACTGGCCGACTTGTTGGAATTCCTATCGGCGAAGGGAAAGTATCTCCCACTGCCACTCGGCCGCGTGGCAACGATCACGAGCGTGCAAGGCATGTTCTACAGCAAGGAGGCCGACGAGCAGCGGCTGATTTTTCCCGATTGGGAACCGAAGACCTTTGACGGGGTGCCGTTTCATCTGGTCGATCCGCGCAGCGGCACGGCGCCGAACGTGATCATGCTCTACAGCCCGAACGGCGAACTGACGCGCCCGATGCCGAAGAGCGTCAGTCTGCCATGCAGCACGCCGGCGAAGGCGATCCATTTCTTGAGCGGAGTGAGCGGCTGGGGCTATCCATCGAATGCCGGCCATACGGTTTCGATGATCGTCCGCCTGCACTACGCCGGAGGGGCGACCGAAGACATCCCGCTCCACAACGGCGAGCAATTCGCCGACTACATCCATCGCGTGGACGTGCCCGGCTCGAAATTCGCCTTCGGTCTCCGCAGCCAGCAGATCCGCTATTTCGCGGTCTATCCGCAGCGCAAGGACTCGATCGACACGATCGAATTGGTCAAGGGCCCGGATGCGACGGCCCCGATCGTGATGGCCGTGACGGTCGAAACGGGCGAATGATCTCGCTAGTGTCTTTGCGTGCTGTAGAGATTGGAATTCAGCAACCACCGAATCAAATTGATTCGATCGGCACATCGACAAAAGGGCAATCCCATGAACCTGATCACCGTTCTCGCCATCGCCAACATTCCGGTTTATCTGTTTTGTGGCTGGCTGGTGTTCGACAACAAAGGCAACGCCGGCGACACCTTCGTGGACACGATTGCCGCGATCCTCAAGATGATCTTAGTGCCGCGGATTATTCGTGTCTTGTTGGGTGACGACGACGACGAAGATGCCTGGGGTATCGTTCCGATACTCGCCTTCTTCTTTGTATGCGGCGGGATCGTGTACGGCGAATACTACTTGATCCAAAAGTATTGGCACTGAGCGCCGGTAACGCTGCTGCGGCAAACGACGACTTGCGGGACGGAACCACATTTCTCGTCGAACGGCCATCGGAACGCTCATCTTTCGCCCCAGGGGCTAGCGTGCTGGCGGGCCGCGTGTAACATTATTGGCACGTGGTGTCGGTGCATGCAGGCGGACACCCGCACGTGTACACGCACGCAGTCCGCTGCCCGGTACGGAGCGGGAGTCGGGGCCCGCCCCTGCTGCATGGAAAACGGCCGGCTGGCGGCGGTCGATTCGGAGTCGGTTTTCGCAAATTCTTCGGATTTGATTCGATCCGCCTATGAACACTTTCCGGAAGCTGCTGGTTGCCAATCGCAGCGAAATTGCGATTCGCGTCTTCCGCGCTGCCCACGGGTTGGGAATCCGAACGGTCGCCATCTATTCCCACGAGGACCGATTCGCGCTGCATCGGTTCAAGGCCGACGAGGCTTATCAGGTTGGAAAAGTCGGCGAGCCGATTCGAGCTTATCTGGATATCCCCGGCGTCATCGCCGCGGCAAAGCTGCATGAATGCGATTGCATTCACCCCGGTTACGGGTTTCTGGCGGAAAACCCGGCGCTGCGGCGGGCCTGCGATGAAGCCGGCATCAAGCTGATTGGCCCGCGGGCCGAATTGCTCGACAAATTGGGCGACAAAACGGCTGCCCGAGCGATTGCCGACAAAGCAAAGGTGCCGATCCTGGCGGGCACGCCGAAGGCCGTCCGCGATCTGGCCGACGCTCGCAAGCTGGCCGCGGGGCTCGGCTACCCGATCATGCTCAAAGCGTCGCACGGCGGCGGCGGCCGCGGGATGCGCGTCGTGCTGACCGAAGACCAACTGGCCCCCAACCTCGAGCAAGCCCAGCGCGAATCGCTCAATGCGTTCGGCAGCTCGGACGTGTTTCTCGAAAAATACATTCGCCGCGCCCGGCATATCGAAGTGCAACTGCTGGGCGATGAGCACGGCAATCTGGTCCATCTTTACGAACGCGATTGCTCGCTGCAGCGGCGGAATCAGAAAGTCGTTGAAATCGCGCCGGCGCCGAATCTCGATCCCGATCTGCGCCGCCGGCTTTGCGACGCGGCGCTGGCCATCGGCCGGGCCGTGCGATACGAGAACGCCGGCACGGTCGAATTCTTGCTCGATGTCGATAGCAACCAGTTTTACTTCATCGAAGTCAACCCGAGGATTCAGGTCGAGCATACCGTCACCGAAGAGGTGACCGGCATCGACATCGTCCGCAGCCAGATTCTGATCGCGGCCGGCCATCGGCTCGATTCGCCGGAAATCGGCATCAAGAATCAAGAGGCGGTTCGCACGACGGGCTTCGCTTTCCAGTGCCGAGTGACGACCGAAGACCCGGAGAACCATTTCGTGCCCGACTATGGGCGGATCGCCGCCTATCGTTCGGCGAGCGGGCTGGGCATTCGGCTCGACGCGGGCACGGCATTTTCCGGAGCCGTGGTTACGCCCTATTACGATTCGCTGCTCGTGAAGGTTTCAGCCCGCGGAACGAAGTTGGTAGAGGCGTCGCGGCGGATGGAGCGCTGCTTGCAAGAATTTCGCGTCCGCGGCGTGAAGACGAACATTCCGTTTTTGATCAACCTGATCACGCATCCGGAATTTCTGGCCGGCCACTGTACGACGCGATTCATCGACGAAACGCCCGATTTGTTTCAATTCGTCGTCCGCCGCGATCGGGCCACGAAGCTGCTGCAATACTTGGGGGAAGTGCTGGTCAATGGCAACGCGTTGGTAAAAGACCGTCCGCGCAGCACGCGGCGCGAGCCGGCGCCGATTCCGCCGTGCGACTTGAAACTGCCCGCGCCGGATGGCACTCGGCAGCAGCTTCAGAAGCTCGGGCCGGAGAAATTCGCCGCGTGGGTTCTCAAGCAGAAGCCGCTGCTGATGACCGACACCACGTTTCGCGACGCCCATCAATCGCTGCTCGCGACGCGGATGCGGTCGTTCGACATGCTCCAAATCGCCGAGACCTACGCCCGGCTTGTGCCCAAGATGTTTTCGATCGAGATGTGGGGTGGGGCGACGTTCGACACGGCCATGCGGTTTCTCAAGGAAAGCCCCTGGCAGCGGCTGGCCGATATGCGCACGCGGATTCCGAACATCTTGTTTCAGATGTTGCTGCGAGCGTCGAATGCCGTCGGATACACGAACTATCCCGACAATGTCGTGACGGCATTCGTCCACGAATCGGCTCAGGCGGGCATCGATCTGTTTCGCATTTTCGATCCGCTGAACTGGACCGACAATATGCGGGTCGCGATGGATGCCGTCCAGAAATCCGGCATGTTGTGCGAAGCCGCGATTTGCTACACCGGCGACATCCTCGATTCGGCCCGACCGAAATACGACTTGAAGTATTACGTCGAACTGGCCAAGAAGCTCGAAAAGATGGGCGCGCACATCCTCGCCATCAAAGATATGGCCGGACTTTGCAAACCCTACGCGGCCCGCGAGCTCGTCAAGGCACTGAAGCAGGAGATCGGCATCCCAATCCATTTCCACACGCACGACACCAGCGGCATCTCGGCCGCCAGCGTGCTGAAGGCGGCGGAAGTCGGGCTCGATATTGCCGACGGGGCGAGCGCTCCGATGTCGGGCCTGACGTCGCAGCCGAATTTGAATGCCTTGGTCGATGCGCTGCGATTCAGTCCGCGCGACACGGAGCTCAATTCGGCGACACTACGTGAATTGGCCCACTACTGGCAGGCCGTGCGGGAATTCTACACGCCCTTCGAAAGCGACATGAAGGCGCCCGACTCCGATCTGTATCTGCACGAAATGCCTGGCGGACAATTCACGAATCTGCAAGAACAAGCTCGCGCGCTCGGCCTGATGGCCCGCTGGCCCGAAGTCTGTCAGACCTATGCGGCCGTGAATCAATTGCTGGGCGACATCGTCAAGGTGACGCCGACTTCCAAGGCCGTCGGCGATATGGCCTTATTCCTGGTGACGAATAATCTTCAGGCCGAGGACGTGCTCGATCCGAATCGCGATTTGGCGCTGCCCGAGTCGGTGATCGATTTGCTCGCCGGGCGGATGGGTCAGAATCCCGGCGGATTTCCGGCGGCGGTGCGCAAGCGCGTGTTGCGCGATCAGAAGCCGGTTCGCGGCCGGCCCGGCGCGACGCTGCCGCCCGCCGATTTCAAGGATGCCGCCGAAAAGGTCAAGAAGCTGTTGGATCGCGACCCGACCAGTCAGGATGTGATCTCCTATCTGCTCTATCCGCGCGTCTTTCAGGATTTTTCGGTTCACGAGAAGACCTATTCCGACACCAGCATGTTGTCGACGCCCGCGTTTCTCTATAGCCAGCAGATTGGCGAGGAATTGTCGGTCGAGATCGAGCCGGGCAAAACATTGATCCTCAAATTGCTTACGATCAGCGAACCGCACGCCGATGGCCGACGAACGGTGTTCTTCGAACTCAACGGCCAGCCGCGCTCGGTCAACGTCGCCGATCGCGCGCTGGAATCGACCGTCATCCACCGGCCAAAGGCCGAGCCGGGAAATGCGAAACAAGTGGCGGCGCCGATGCCGGGGCTGGTGGTCGGCGTGGCGGTGAAGGTCGGCGACGCGGTTCGTCGCGGCCAAAAGTTGATGACGCTCGAAGCAATGAAAATGGAAACGACGCTCTACGCGGAGCAAGATGGCCGCGTGGCGGAAGTGTTGGTGAAGCCGGGCACACCGGTCGAAGCCGGCGAACTTGTCGCGCGAATGGAATAATACCACTCATTTCAAAAGGAGTTTGACATGGC
>Ga0182024_10006845_pt1 | contig 24844 bp, 24 predicted proteins | sample P32metaG_FD_120480 | JGI IMG/M metagenome (GOLD analysis project Ga0182024, IMG submission 120480) | Permafrost microbial communities from Stordalen Mire, Sweden - P3-2 metaG (Illumina Assembly) | ecosystem: Environmental > Terrestrial > Soil > Wetlands > Permafrost | place: Sweden: Stordalen...
GGCCTATGCCGCCGCCAAGGCCGGCGTGATCCAGCTGACGAAGGTCATCGCCGTCGAGAATGTACAAAACGGCGTGCGCGCCAACGCCCTGCTGGTGGGAGCGACCGATACCGAGCTTGTCCGAAAGGCGCTCAGTTCCCATGCGACAAAGTCAGGGTCGGAAGGGGCCGGTTCGGGCGCGGATTTCGCCAGCGACAAACCGGGCGGGGGGTTGGGGGATTTGCTCCTGCCCCCTGAAGGCGTCGCCACGGCGGTCAGGCTGCTCTGCTCGGACGATGCGCGTGAGATCAACAGCGCGGCCATCACGATCGACCGGGCCCTCTTGGCCGGATACGGCCACCAGGTCCTGATCGAGGCCGTGGCGAACGGGCGCCTGGCGGTCGCATGACCGGCTTACGTGTGACCACGTCGGCCAGCTGACATCGAGGACACGCATGTCGGCGATACGACTGGATGGCAAGATTGCGATCGTCACGGGCGCGACGAAGGGGATCGGGCGGGCGATCACCATGGCCCTGGCCCAGGCCGGCGCCACGATCGTGGGGGCGGCGCGCGACGGCGGGCCGGCGCATGAGGTCGCCGAGGAGGTGAAGCGGGCCGGCGGGTCCTTCACCTTCGTGACCGCCGACGTGAGTTCCTGGGAGGATTGCCAGCGGCTCGCGAAAACCGCCCTGGCCGATCACGGCCGGGTGGACATACTGGTCAACAACGCCGGAACCTCCCTGCCGCAGGTGCGTGTCGACAAGCTGAGCGAGGCGGACTGGCGCGCCGTCATCGGCGTGACGCTCGATGGGGTCGCCTTCATGTCCCGCGCGGTTCTCCCTTCAATGATCGACAACAGGGACGGCGTGATCATCAACATCGCTTCGACCGCCGGCGTCCAGACCGCGGGGACCATGGGGGCCTATGCCGCCGCCAAGGCCGGCGTGATCCAGCTGACGAAGGTCATCGCCGTCGAGAATGTACAAAACGGCGTGCGCGCCAACGCCCTGCTGGTGGGTTCGACAGACACTGAACTGCGGCGAAAAGCGCAGCGATCCTTCGCAGATTCTGCGCGATTGGCTGAAGCGCGCCCCCCGCCGACAGGTCGCCATCACGGAAGCGCCCCAGGCGATCTTCTCATGTCGCCCGAGGCCGTCGCCAGGGCGGTCAGACTGCTCTGCTCGGACGATGCGCGTGAGATCAACGGCGCGGCCATCGCGATCGACCGGGCCCTTTTGGCGGGCTTCGGTCACCAGATACTGATCGAGGCGGTCGCAAACGGCCTCTTGGCGGTCGCATGATGAATCCCAGATCGAAGGCTGTCTCCTAGGATGCACCTCCCGAAGTCTCTCGATGATGTGACCGCCGACTGGCTCAGTCTGGCTTTGGGGATCGACCACCCTGGGACCCAGGTGACTGGCCTCCAACCGGGAACGGTTATCAGAGGCATGGCGACCAAGGCCCAGTTCCTGCTCCACTACAATGAAACCGGCCGCTCGTTCGGTCTGCCCCCATCCCTGTGGCTGAAGGCGGGATTCGAAGCCCACAGCGCACGCTCGGCGCCCCTCTACGCGGCGGAAGTGAACTTCTTTCGCGACATCGCGCCGGTCGCCCCGATTCCCTGCCCGAGGTCCTATTTTCAGGCGATCGATCCCGATACCGGAGGCGGGGTCCTCTTGCTCGAGGACCTGACCCTCAGGAACGTGCGGTTTGGTGCTCAGCTCGAGCCGCTCCCTCCTGAGGTCGCCGCGGCGGTGCTCGAAGCGCAGGCGAGCTGTCATGCCTTCCTGTGGGCCGAGGAAGAACAACGCCGGTTTCCCTGGCTGATGGCGGGCGGGGCGATCCACCAGGTCGACGTGATCGACGAGTTCCTGGGTTTCTGGAAGGATGCTGAGCGGCGGCCGAGGTTCCAACAGGTTCCAGACCTGCTCAAGGATCCCCCGCGCGTTCGCCGCGCGCTCCGACAGATGGAGGCGAACGATCGGCGGGAAGCCAAGTGCCTGGTGCACGGAGATTGCCACCTTGGAAACCTCTTTTTCGAGCGCGACGGACGTCCTGGATTTCTCGACTGGCAGACCGCCATGCGCGGCCACTGGGCGTTCGATGTCTCATACTTCCTGATCGTTTCTTTGAGCGTCGAGGATCGTCGACGAAGCGAACGTGAGCTCATCAAGCACTATCTCGGACAGCTGACCGACCGTGGCGTGAAAGCGCCGTCGTTCGAGGCGGCATGGCGCTCCTACCGTCAACACGCCATGTGGTGCTTCTTGACGGCGCTTTGTCCGGTCGAGAAGCAATCTGAAGAGATCTGCATAATGAATGCAGAGCGCTCATGTGCAGCAATAGTCGATCTCGACACGCTCGGTAGTCTAGGCGTTTGACAAGAATATCCCGATATTTTTCACCAAGGAGCTTCCATTGCTAGAGGTTACCGTTCAGGACACGCGGCGCCATGCACCGTCCGAGCTCGATCCGTACTGGCAGGAGAGCTTCTTCATGGGCTGGTACGATGCGCGCAACCGCTGCGGCGGTCATCACCACATCAGCCTTTGCCCATATCTGAATCTGGCTCACGTATGGAGCTTCCTGGTGGTCGATGGAAAGGTCGTCGCCCGTTCACAGGAGCCTGCCCTGCCGTTGCCATCGGATGACTTCGACGACATGCGACTGGGCGTCTTGCGCTTCGTGGCCGGCGATACGCTCAGGGGGTTGGATCTCACCGTCGAAGACCAAGCGATCCTCAATATCTCTTTCAGCGGTTACAGCGACCCGGTCTGTCTGGATTTCAACACCGGGGGTTTGAAGCTCGGCAAGCACCACTATGAATCGATGGGCAAGGTGACCGGCACGCTCACCCATGACGGGCGCGAGATCCCGATCTCTGGAAGCGCCTGGCACGATCATTCCTGGGGTCCGCGCAAGCTGAACAGCCACAAGAGCGGCCGGTATTTCTGGGCCGCCTTCGGGGACGATCTGGCCTTCTCCATCTACGGCATCGACGACGCCAGCGGCAAGAACCGCTTCGGCTATGTCTTGGACAACGGAACGGTTCACCCGATTGCCGATGCAAATTTCGGAGCGATCGTCGCAGACGATGGCGTCTCGCCGCAGGGCTGCGACGCCTCCATCTGGACCCGCAGCGGGCGGGGCTATCGGGTAACGGGCCGAGCCGATTCCTTCGCCCTGGTGGGGGGGTCCGGCTGGGCCGACGGCGGCTATTTCTTCGGGATGAATGGTCTGATGCGCTACGCTTGCGGCGGGCGCCTCGGAGAAGGCCTCTTTGAACTCACCGAACTGAGATCTCCGACCGAGGCACAGCGGGCGGAGCTGAACCTTGGTCCCGCGGATGCCTAAGGCGAAGATTCTTGACCGCAGGTCCGCAGGCCCTTCCGAGGCTCATGCCACCGCGCCCCGGTCGAGTGCGACTGCGCGGCATCCAGGAGCTGCTGATTTTCTGTTCGAAGGCGCCCCCTGGTCAGGGCCCCTTTCGATATCAGACGCGGGCAGCCCGAGACAAGTTAATTGAGCAATTGACTATGGTGCGCCCGCTCAGGTAGGTTAAATCGATTGGCCTCTTCCTGTCGGTCGTCTTCCTTCGTGGCGTGAGCTGTTCTGGAAGCTCAAAGTGAACGGCAGGCAGGTCCGAGGATGGGAGTAACCGCGCCTGCCGACTGGAGGCGCTGGCTATCACGTCACCCTCTGAAGGTGCCGAAAGGGGAAATGCCGTGACCGCCGATCTATATCTAGGCAGAGCCCACGCTTTCGCAGCCGCCCGCCACGCAATCTTGACCGGCGGAAAGTGGGTCTCAGCTCGTGACGAGGCCACCCTCGAGGTCATCAATCCGGCCGATGGCTCGCGCCTGGGCAGCATTCCGGCCGGTGGCGCGGCGGACATTGATCAGGCTGTCATAGCGGCGCGACGGGCATTCGAGTCGCCCGCCTGGCATGGCCTGGCGCCCGGAGAGCGAGCTCGCCTGTTGTGGCGCATCGCAGAGCTGATCGAGGAAAACGCCCACGAACTTGCCGCCCTGGAAACGCTCGACAACGGCAAGCCATTCACTCACGCCCTTTTCGGCGACCTTCCCGGAGTTGTTTCGATATTCCGCCATTTCGCCGGATGGTGCGACAAGATCTGCGGAAAGACGCTGCCGCTGGACATTCCCGGCGAGCACTTCGCCTACACCCTGCACGAACCCATCGGCGTCGCTGGCCTGATCACGCCGTGGAACTATCCCCTGTTCACCGCCGCCCAGAAGCTTGCCCCAGCCCTTGCGGCCGGTTGCACGGTTGTCCTGAAGCCCGCCGAACTGACCTCGCTTTCCACGCTCCGGCTGGGCGAGCTCATGACGCACGCGGGCATGCCCGACGGGGTCGTCAACATCGTCACCGGCATCGGCGCCGTGGCTGGCGCCGCCCTCGTCGCCCATCCGGACGTCGACAAGATATCGTTCACGGGCTCCACGCGGGTCGGCAAGGAGATCATCTCGGCGTCTTGCGGCAATCTGAAGAAGGTGTCCCTGGAGCTCGGGGGCAAATCGCCAACCATCATCCTTGAGGACGCCGATCTGGACGCGGCGATCGCCGGCGCATCGGCGGCGATCTTTTCGAATTCGGGTCAGGTGTGCGTCGCGGGCTCAAGGCTGTTCGCGTCCCGCAAGATCTTTGATCGGGTGATTGAGGGAATTGGCGCGCGCGCCAGGTCGATCCGCATAGGCCCAGGCCTTGAGCCCGACACGGAAATGGGGCCGCTGGTGAGCCAGCAACACCTTGGTCGGGTCCGCGGATTCATCGAAAGCGGACGGCGCGAAGGGGCTTGCCTGGTCACCGGCGGGTCCACGCTGGAAGGACCTGGCTTCTACATCGAGCCAACCGTGTTGTCAGCGACCTCGGCTGGAATGGAAGTGCGGGCCGAAGAGATCTTCGGGCCGGTGCTTGCCGCGTCCTCGTTCGATGATCCGGCCGAGATCCCGGCCTTGGCCAATGAAACGCGCTACGGTTTGGCGGCCAATATCTGGACGCGTGACATCGCCACGGCCCATCTCCTGGCGAAAAAGATTCGCGCCGGTCTTGTGTGGATCAACACCTTTGGCGCGAGTTCTCCGATCGTGCCGTTCGGCGGGTTCAAACAGTCCGGCTGGGGACTTGAGGGAGGCCTCGATGGCGTCCGCGGCTATCTGGAGCAGAAATCTGTGGTTGTCTCTCTGACGTGAGCAGTCGACGGATAGGCAATTATTTTCGGACAGACATATGACTACTCCTCCAAACCCAGGATTACTCCCTCTCCGGAAGACCCATTTATGACCATTCCTGATAAAATACCTCCCAGTCTGGTTTTCGACTTCGACATGTTCGCTGATCCCCGACTGATGCGTGACGTGTATCCCGGGATGGCCACCCTGTTCGACGACGCGCCTGAGGTCTTCTACACGCCGCGCAATGGCGGGCATTGGGTGGTTACCGATTACGACAAGATCGTCGAGATTCTGAAGGACCCCGAGCATTTCAGCGCGCGTGGCGTCGGGCAGATCCCGAAAGTGGAAACCCCGGTGACACTCATTCCCCTGACACTCGATCCACCAGCCAGCGTGGCGTACCGCCAGATCCTGATGCCGCGTTTCTCCCCACGGGCGATCAGGGAGATGGAGCCGGTGATCCGCCAGTGGGCCTGTCACTTTCTCGATCAGATCGGTGATCGAGGCGAATGTGAATTCATGTCGGAAGTGGCGTCGCGGTTTCCCGTGACGGTGTTCATGGAGCTGATGGGGATTCCCATGGACCGCTTCGACGATTTTCATGCTCTCGTCGAGGAATTCCTGTCAGTAATTCCAGATGAACGCCGATATGAAGTCAGCAACGCACTCTATGGCTATATCGACGACCTGATCGAAGCGCGCCACGGCGCCCCCAGAGACGACCTTGTGTCATATCTTCTCGCCGCTCAGATCAGCAACCGGCCCCTGGATCGCGAAGAGCTTCACGCGATGTGCTTCCTGTTGATCCTGGCAGGCATGGACACGGTCGTGAACGTCCTTGGATTTGGTTTCCGGGCTCTGGCCTCACTTCCCGTGCTGCAGCAGCGCCTGCAGGACGACCCGACGGCCGTCGCCGGGCTGGTCGAGGAGATTGTTCGCCTCTTCGGCGTAAGCACCACGCAACGAAGCGTGGTGAGCGACTGCGATTTCCATGGGGCCCCTCTTCGGTCGGGCGACATCGTGCACTGCACGCTTCCGATCGTGGGCTGGGACGAACGTCGCAATCGCGACCCCGATACGGTCGATGTCGATCGTCACGAGCGCACGACACTGGCGTTTTCAACCGGAGCGCATCTCTGTCTGGGGCACATACTGGCCAGAACGGAAATTCGGATCCTGCTCGAGGAATGGGTCAAGCGGATTTCACGATTCGAATTGGCTGAGGGCTTTCAGCCCCAGTTTCGGGTCGGGATGGTGCAGGGCATTCGGGACCTGCCGCTTCGTTGGAACGCCTAAAGCCAGATCCTGGAGAACGCCTTGGGCATCGACTCAGAAGAGACCTACGACATCGTCATCGCCGGCGCCGGCGCCGCCGGGTGCGTCCTGGCGTACCGCCTTTCCGCTGATCCTTCGCTCCGGATCGCACTAGTCGAGGGCGGCCCGCCAGATAGCCATCCGTACATCCACATGCCCAAGGGTCTGGGCAAGATGATGTCGTTGACCAGGTACCTTTGGGCATTCCAGACCTCGCCAGGTCCCGAAACACAGACCGCGTCCGAAAATTGGCTTCGCGGGCGCGTACTCGGGGGATCAACGTCAGTGAACGGAATGATGTATGTGCGCGGGCAGCCTGCTGACTTCGACGAGTTCGCCCGTCTTGCCGGCGATGACTGGTCGTGGGGCCACATTGGGCAAGCCTACGCCGAACTGGAAAATCATGAGTTCGGACCTGCGCCGTCGCGCGGGGGCAGTGGGCCCTTTCACGTCACCGTGGCCAAGCTTCGCGACCGCTTGAGCGAGATGCAGGTCGCCGCTGGCGTGTCGATGGGATTGCCGCTCAAGGAGGACGTCAACATCCCAGACAACGGTGAGGGCGTCGGCTATGCGATGCGTATGATCTACAGGGGAAAGCGAGAAAGTGCAGCCGTCGCCTTCCTGAAGCCGGTAGGGCGCCGGCCAAATCTGTCGGTTCTGACTGATACCCTGGTTGACAAGGTCGTATTCGACGGCAAGCGGGCGGTTGGCCTGGCCGTCCTACGGGGCGGAAAGTCGAGCATCATCGGCGCGCGTCGCGAAGTGATCCTCTCGGCAGGGACGTTGAGTTCGCCGTCGATTCTTCAGAGGTCGGGCATTGGCGACCCGGCCCTCCTCTCCAGGCTGAACATCCCGATTGTCCACGCAAATCCCGCGGTTGGGGGCAATCTGGCCGAGCACCGCGCCATCATGATGCAATGGCGGCTGAAGACGGCCTTGTCCCAGAACCGGGAATACGGCGGCTGGCGTGTCGTGCGGAACGCCGCCAGATACTACCTCTTTCGATCTGGTCCTTTGGCCGCAGCCGCTTACGAGGTTGGCCTTTGGCTGAAGTCCAAACCGGAGCTCTCTCGACCCAATATCCAATTCCTGGTCGCCCCATTCAGCTACGACCTCACCAAGTTTCGAGCGGCGATGGAGACGGCCCCTGGAATGAACCTGGTCACCTATCCATTGCGTCCGTCCTCACGCGGTCGCATAGACATCAATTCGAGCGACCCCAACGAGCCGCCGACGATCAACCCAAACTATCGTTCAACGTCGGTGGACTGCGAGGAGCTGGTCGCGGGCCTGCGGCTCGCACGCCGCTACGTGAGCCAGGAGCCGCTGCGATCGGTCATTGACCATGAGACCTTCCCGGGCCCCGAATACGAGTCCGACGAGCAGATTCTGGAAGCCTACGACAAATTCGGCACCTGCGCCTATCACGCAGTGGGGAGTTGCCGAATGGGGTCGGATCCTGATTCGGTGGTTGATCCGGAGCTGCGCGTCCGCGGCGTTGACGGTCTGCGTGTGATCGACGCCTCCGTGATGCCGGAAATACCGTCAGGCAATACGAACGGGCCAACCATGGCGATGGCGTGGCGCGCCGCTGACATCCTGCTGCGCCCTGGAAGGTGAAAGGCCGACCATGACGACGGTTCAAGTGCAGCTCTTGTTGAGCATGACCTGGTTGGAGAGAGTATGGCCGGGACAATAGACAGCGCGCTTCGGTGGTGGGCCTCGGAGGTTCCCGATCGCCTGATCCTGGAGGTGTCGGGCGACTCGGTGACCTACGCGGAAATGGACGCCTGGGTGAGCCGGGCGGCGGCGAACCTAGCCGACCTGGGCCTAGGCATCGGCGATCGGGTGGTGATCTACGCCGGCAATTGCCTCGAGTGGTGCGTCGCGACGCTCTCGGTCATTCGCGCCGGCGGCATCGTTGCCGGATTGAACACCAACATGGTCCGATCCGAGATCGACTACCTCGTGAAGAGCTACGAGCCGGCCCTCATCGTCGTCGATTCGGAAACCGAGGGACGGGTCGATGAATACGCCTCCGTGCATCGGTGGCACACGGACGATATTCTTGCCTGTCGCTCGGGACCTGAAATCGAGTTCCAGCGTGAGATCGACCGGGACGCGCCGGTGATGATCGTGACCACCAGCGGATCGACGGCGCGCCCGAAGGGGGTCGTCTTTTCGCATCGCACGATGAGCGACAGCGCCGCCTGGCAGGCTTTGGCCGATCCCCTCGACGCACCATATCGAAAGCAGCTGGTGGTCGCGCCGATGAGCACCTCGGCAGGCGTGGTGCCGTTTGTTCACACGCTTTTTCTCGGCGGCACAATCTATCTTGAGCGGAAATTCGAGGCGGCGGCCGCGCTGCAGTTGCTTACGCAGAACGCCATCAACGTCTTTACCGCCGTACCGATATTCTTTCAGAGGATGGCGGACGATCCGGCCTTCGCCACGGCCGATCTGAGCCACATCCAGATATCGACCACCGGCGGGTCAGCCGTGGCGATCGAGCTCCTACGGAAGTGGGCGGACAAAGGGGTGATTGTCCGTCAGATGTATGGGCAGACCGAAGTGGGCGGCACCGCCACCGTCAATCCCCGACGCTATGCATTGAGCCACGCCGACAAATGCGGGGGCAGCGGCATGTTCATGGACCTCGAGGTCATCGACGGCGACGGGAATTTCCTGCCGTCCGGCCAGACCGGCCAAATCGTCGTTCGCGGTCCTGGCGTCATGCTCGGCTACTGGCAAAATCCCCAGGCGACAAAGGAGACGATTGTCGACGACTGGGTGCGCACCGGCGACATCGGTGTCTTCGACGAACTCGGCCTGCTGAAGATGGTCGACCGGATGAAGGACATCATCATTTCGGGCGGACTGAACATCTCCGCCGCCGAGGTCGAACGCGTAATTCTCGAATACGACGGCGTGGAGGAGGTCGCCGTGATCGCCGTGCCACACGCATCGTTCGGCGAGACGCCATGCGCCATCGTCTATTCGAAACAGGCGGTCAACCTCGAAGCGCTGATCGCTCACTGCTCCACCAGCCTGGCCAGCTTCAAGGTGCCAAGACACGTCGTCATTGAGCCCGAACCCCTGCCCCGACTGGCGAGCGGGAAGATTTCGAAGCCGGCTCTGCGCTCGCGCTACTCTGACGCTTCAAATCTCCCGATCCTGGCGCGGTGACCCGCATGCCAGCGCCCAGGCCTTCGGCGGATCTTGCCCTCGAAGATGGTCCAGGACCGGGCCTGAGCAACGGCCATGGGCCGATCGCATGCGGGATGCTCGTGCCACTGCCCATTTGTTTTTCCGGTGAGAATTGCTTTGGACGCGGCTCAAGGCTCAGGGCCGCCGGGACATGGACTTGATCACCTTGAAATTCATCCAAGGAGACGGCGCCTTCCGGCTGGTCGAGGCGACGGAGGGCAAGTCGCTCATGGAGGCGGCGCGCGGTGCGAAGGTCGACGGCATTGAAGCAGCCTGCGGCGGCTCACTGGCCTGCGGAACCTGTCACGTTCACGTCCTCGAGCCATGGTTTTCGCGCCTTGATCCGCCCGGCGAAATGGAAGGGGAAATGCTCGAGTACGGGATATATATCGAGCCCAATTCGCGCCTTTCCTGTCAGATTCCGCTGACTGCTGATCTTGATGGATTGGAGGTCGTCGTGCCTCCATCCCAGAGATGATAGATCAAATTATGGATATAATTGAGAAGCGGGAATTTTGGGGCGATCAATGATTGAATCTAATTTGTCGAACATGCTGCGAGGATTGTTAGAATATTCGCTCACGTTTGGCGATAAGAGCTGATCAGACGGTTGGAGTATGGAGATTGCTGTGGCGGCCACCGGATCGTTGACCGGGAGAACGGCGCTCGTTACGGGCGCCTCGTCCGGCATCGGCCGCAGATTGGCTGTCACCCTGGCGCAAGACGGCGCCAGGATCGTCGTGGCGGCGCGTCGAATGGACCGCCTCGAGAGCCTCGTAACCGAGATTGCCGATTGTGGCGGCGAAGCCATCGCGGTGACGGTGGACGTGGAAGAAGAGGCCTCGCTGATTGCGGCGTTTGACGCGGGAGAGAAAGCGTTCGGCCTGATCGACACGGTCTACGCCAACGCCGGAATGGACAGCACGGGCGCGGCGGTCGACCTTGCGGCCGAGGAGTTCGACCGTGTGATGGCCGTCAATGTCCGCGGTGTTTTCCTGACGGCGCGGGAAGCGGCTCGGCGTCTTTTTGCAGCAGGCGCCGAACAATCCGCACGGGGACGCATAGTTCTCGTGGCGTCGATCGGCGGCCTTACTGTCTTGCCAGGTCTTACCGCCTATTGCGCCTCGAAGGCCGCCGTCGTGATGATCGGACGCAGTCTGGCCCGTGAGTGGGCCAGAGGCGGCATCAACGTCAATGTCATCTGTCCCGGATTCCTTGAGACGGAGATGACCAAGGGCCACCTGGCGCTCGATACGGGCCAAAAGATGATCAGCCGCTTTCCCAGGCGCCGACTGCTCCACGATGGGGATCTGGACGCGATCTTTCACTTTCTGGGTTCGGATGCATCGCGCGCCGTGACGGGCTCTGTCTTCACCGTCGACGATGGTCAGAGCCTTTGATGCCGCGCCGTCGTCCTCGGAATGGAAGACAGACTCGGGATCGGCGCAGGGGCGCGTTGCCCCCCTCTCCCTGCCCGCACCAGTTTTGAGCGCGCTGAGATCTGGTTTATCTATTGACCATAGATTAATCCCTGGCTAGGTTAATTCCGACCTGCCGGAAAGGCTGAATGATGGACGCGCCGCGGCGAAGAATAGCGACCCTGGACACGCTCAGTGCAGGTCAGGTGGCGGCGATCCGGTCGATCAAGCCCCATGATCAAACCGAGGCGACCTCACTGGACGCGCACCGCCCTGCGACCATATTCACCGACCCAAAACACTTCGCTCAAGAGCGCGAACAGCTGTTCAAAAAGGCGGCCGTTCCGGTCACCCTGTCCGTGTTGCTGCCCGAGGCGCGGATGTTCCTGGCCCACGAAGGGTACGGGATTCCCATCCTCCTTACCCGTGACAAGGAGGGCAATGCCCGGGCCTTCATCAACGCCTGCCGGCACAAGGGATCGAAGATTGTTGAGACCTGCGAGCCGTTCAAGGCGGGGCGGGTCAGCTGCCCATACCATGCCTGGACCTACGCGGCGGACGGTCAGCTCATCGGCATACCGCGCCAAGAAACCTTTTCCGGAATCTCGAAGGAAGGCCGTGGGCTCGCCCCCCTCGCATGCCGCGAGGCCGGCGGCTTCATCTGGGTGATGCTTGACCTCCACGCCAGGCCCGATTTCAGCACCGTCACTCAGGACCTGATCGATGATCTCGAAGCGCTCGGCCTTTCCACCGGCCACGTCTTCCAGCGGGCGACGCACAAGGTCAACGCCAATTGGAAGCTGGTCATCGAACCTTTCCTGGAAGGCTATCATGTGCAGAGATTGCACTCCAAATCCATCGGCGGCCTGTTCGCCGATGTGCCGACCGTGGTCGACCATCTGGGACCGCATATCCGGCAGATTTCCGGAAAGGCGCAATTCACCCCGGACATGCTCGATATCCCGGGCGAGAATATCCACAAGACCGTGACTCACGCCTACCTCGTCTTTCCAAATACGATCATCGTAACAAGCCCTTATTACATCAACGTCATGACCGTCATGCCAAATTCGGTCAATAGATCTACCATCGAATATTTTATGCTTACGCCCGGTGAAGCGGACAATGAAAAGGCGCTGGAACTCTACACCAAGTCGTTTGAGTTGATGCAGAAGGTCTTTGGAACGGAGGATTTTCGCGCCGCGGCGCTCTCGCAGGAGGGGCTGGAGACCGGCGCCCTGGACCAGCTTTCGTATGGCGGCCTGGAGGCGCAGATCCCCCATTTCTACGAGTCTTTAGATCGCTATCTCTGAGGACCGTCGGAGGAAGGGCCATTTCCGCACCGCTCCTTCGGCAGCCATCGCTCGAAACAACGGTCGGTAGACGCGCGCCCATCCAACCCGTCCGGCAAACCAAGAGGAAGGTGATCCCGTCCTTTTTCGTGCCTACACCCGGAATGGAGAGAACATTGGTCCCTACACACCTTGAGTTGCGGCAGGAAGGCGCGGCGCTCTGGATCACGATGAACCGACCCGACCGCTTAAACGCGATGAACGAGCGGATGGTGGAGGAACTGCGCGAGTTGTTCACTGGTCTCTACTGGCGCCGCGACGTGCGGGTTGTCGTGATCACGGGCGCCGGGCGGGCCTTTTGCGCCGGCCTTGACCTGAAGGAACACGATGAACGGGCGAGCGGGGGCGGCGTCGAGGACAGCCTCGAGAGCCAGCGCCGGATCGCTGAAATAGTAGTCGCGATGCGCCGTTGCCCACAACCAATTGTCGCTCTGGTAAACGGAGCAGCGAGCGGCGGGGGCTTTGCTCTCGCGTTGGCGTCCGATGTGCGGATTGCAACTCCGAGTGCCCGGATGAACGCGGCGTTTATCCGGGTTGGGCTCAGCGGTTGCGACCTTGGCGTTTCCTACTTTCTGCCAAGGATGGTCGGCTCGGCTGTGGCGGCGGAATACTTGCTGACGGGCCGTTTCATCGATGCCGAGCGGGCCTGCGGTCTGGGACTGGTCAGCCGTATCGTGGAGCCAGATTCGTTGGAGAGCGAGGGCCGAGCCTTTGTCGACGACATGCTGAGCGCAACGCCTCTGGGCTTGCGCCTCACCAAGGAGGCGCTCAACCACGCCATCGACGGCCAAAGCCTTGAAGCCGTGATCGCAATGGAGAACCGAAATCAGATCCTTACAGCCAGGGACGAGAATTTTAAGGAAGGAATCCGCGCTTTCCTGGAGAGGCGAAGGCCGAACTATGGGACCGAGGCCTCCCGATAACGCACGTCAGAGAGACCACGATGGAGTTGACCTGGAGCGACACCGACAATCACTTCCGCGGTGAGGTGCGCCTGTTCCTGGAGAGCGCGTTGACCGATGATTTGAGGCGCGTCGGCCGCACCCTCACCAGCGTCTACGTCGACTATGAACCGGCCATGGCATGGCAGCGGATCCTCCACCGCAAGGGATGGGTCGCGCCAGCGTGGCCGACGCAGTTCGGAGGCTGCGCCTGGTCGGTGACCCAGCGCTACATCTGGGCCAGTGAAACGGCCGTGGCCGGCGCGCCGCCGCTCTCGCCCATGGGGATCGGCATGTGCGGTCCGGTGCTCATCGGCCATGGCACCGCCGAGCAGAAACAGCGCTTCCTGCCTCGCATGCTCTCGGGTGAGGACTTCTGGTGCCAGGGATATTCCGAGCCAGGGGCCGGCTCGGACCTGGCGTCGCTTCAAATGAGCGCCGTCGACGACGGCGACCACTTCGTCTGCAACGGACACAAGATCTGGACGACCCACGCCAATCGCGCCAACTGGATGTTCTGCCTGGTGCGCACCTCGCATGAAGAGATTCGGCAACGCGGCATATCCTTCCTTCTGATCGACATGACGACGCCGGGTGTCGAGGTGAAGCCGATCATCTCCCTCTCCGGCGAACACATCCAAAATGAGGTCTTTTTCACCGATGTTCCCGTTCCCAAGGAGAATGTGGTGGGACGCGTGGGTGATGGTTGGACCGTCGCCAAGTACCTGATGCAGTTTGAGCGGGGCGGCGGCGTCAGCGCTCCTGGCCTGAAGGTTCGGTTGCAGCGCATCCGGGCCATCGCCGCCGCCGAGCGCCATGGAGTCAACGACCCCACCCTTGAGGACCGCGCCTTCGCTGGCGCGCTCGCAGACGCTTCCGTCCGAATCGACGCCCTCGAAGCCATGGAGCTTCGCATCATGTCGCAGCTTTCGCAGGGCCAGGCGCCGGGCCCGGAATCCTCGATGATGAAGATAGTGTCGACCGAGCTGAGCCAGCACCTTACCGAGCTCGCCATCGAAGCGGTGGGACCCTATGCCTGGGCCTACCAGCCGCACCTGGTTTCGCCGGGCGGCCCCATCCCCCACTACAGAGCGCCGCCCGACGGAGGAGCGGCCGGTCCCGACTATAGCTGGACGGTGTTTTCCAAGTACCTCAACGATCGGGCCGGCTCGATCTACGCCGGGACCAACGAGATTCAGCGCAATATCATCGCTAAGGCCGTGCTCGGCCTATGATCGCGGCGCACGGTCCATTATCGGAAATCGAGGGGCGTGCGTCTGAACATCGGACAGTCAATTCCGGTAAGACGACCTTAGGCGCGAATGGCGTTCTCCTCGGCGGCCCGCGCGTTCGACTCTCGGAGTCGGCGAATGGCTGAGCGTCGATCAGCGAGACTGCCCACCATTGGAACTGATACTTGTCGCGCAAAGCGAGGTCACGGGCGCCATCCAGGTCGTTGGGGGTGCCGTAGACGTCGAAAGGGTGTTGTCAGCCCAACGGGAAATGGTGTTGGCTCCGCCCTTGTCCGCTCCGTCTTGAGCGCAACGCGAAGGGCGCGCCTCTAGGCGCAGCTAGGTTTGGGGAGCCGCCGACCGCAGTTTTCTTCCCATGGCAGGGTTAACAAAAAGTACCTTTGACAGTGCCCCCGCCGGCAGTCCCCACATGCCCGTCAGGGCCAGGAAATCAGCCACGGAGAGCGCACGTGATCGACGTCCACTATTGGCCCACGCCCAACGGCAAGAAAGTGACGATCCTGCTTGAGGAGCTTGGGACGCCCTACAACATCGTGCCGTTGAACATCGGCCGTGGCGACCAGTTCGAGGACAGCTTCCTCAGGATCAGCCCCAACAACCGCATGCCGGCCATCGTCGACCACGCGCCCAAGGACGGCGGCGCGCCGGTCAGCGTCTTCGAGAGCGGCGCCATCGTCCTCTACCTCGCCGAGAAGGCAAGCCGCTTCTGGCCCCAGGACGACGTCCGCGCCAGGTACGAGGTGGTCCAGTGGGTGATCTGGCAGATGGCCAACCAGGGCCCGAAGTTCGGCGAGCGCGGCCATTTCTCTCGCGTGCCCGAGAGCGAGGGCGACCTAGCCTACGCCAAGCGCCGGTTCGGTGACGAGGTCCACCGGCTCTATGGTGTGATGAACAACCGGCTCTACGACCGGCCCTATCTGGCCGGTGATGCGTACACCGTCGCCGACGTAGCAGCCTATCCATGGACGGTGAGCTGGCAGATCCAAGGCATCGACCTCGACGAATTCAAGTACTTCAAGCGCTGGTTCGAGGAACTCTCCGCCCGACCGGCCGTGCAGAGGGGCCTCGCGGTCACCGCTGGGCCGCAGATCGATCCGGCCACGCTCAGCCCCGAGGAGCAGGCGCGGATCCGCAACCTGCTCTACAACCAGCGGGCGCGGCCGGCGCCGGTGGCGTGAACGGCCGCGCCGGGTCCGTGAGGCTGGCCTTGTAACGTCAAGCGGCGGCCGTTTTGAACGCGGCCGCCGCCGCCAAAGCCCTCCCCGTAACCCTATTAGGCGCGACCGGCCGGTCCTGACTCCTTGCCGACTTCGGCAACGTCCGCTCGCGGGCGGCCAGCCTGAGCGATACGCGCATCAGCTTTGTCATCCGGCGTAGCCATCGGCGTCTATTGGGCATTGATTGATCCGGCGAGGATTCGAATTCGGCGTAAGGTCACTCGTCCAACACTCATCTAGAACCGAGCAGTAGCAAGCCTTAAAGCGCAGCTTCCGCCGAGCCGCCTTCAGGTTATTCCAAACCGTCTCATGACCCCGAATAACTCTCCATGCCAAAAAGTTCACACCGTCTCGGGCAGGTAATACGCCAACGGCATCGTTTTCACTTACCAGTCCTTGCTTAAATTGATCTTCGTCACTGAATTTATTTACACCACAACAGCGCGCCATGAATTCCGAGTGGTTATGCATGGGTTTCCCATCAAATAACATCCTGAAGGAACGAACGCGCGCTGGACCGATGCCGCTGTTTTGCAGCCGAAGACTCAAGAAATGAAAATCGGAGCCAAATCCATTTTCTGACGACTGAAATATCAGAAAAGGCCACGAACTGGCGGCGACTAATCTCTCTTCCGTTTTTCCATGCGATATGGCTACGAAAAGCGAAATTATCGAGATCGATATCGCTGAAATGCCAATAGCCATGTCCAACCAACCATGGCCAGTTTTATGGGGATTGGCGTGAATTTCGTCGACACTGGTATGGATGGGCGGTTCTGGCACAGATAACTCCGAATAAAGCTATTGCAGATCCACTCGCGAGGGGTACGGCCAGCAAGTCGCAGGGATGACAATTTATCAATCGTCCCGAATGTCGATATTTGATTACAAAAACAGGAGATGCCCCCAATAGGTTACTCAGGTTGATGTTGAACAACTGAGCCGGGAGAGTCCGCTGTGCCGGTGACTACGACGAGAAATCGCCGCTGGTCCTTGGCGGCAGGCTGTACGAGTTGCCGGATCGGTCCGATCGCGTTCACGATGGCTGAACCGGCGGGATTGGTCGTGAACGCGGCGAGAGGCTGAAGCAGCCCTCCGCCATCCGCCTGCGTTGCAAGCCCCAGGACGTAGGGCGCCTTCGGATCGAGCCCTGTCACAGCGGCTTGCACGACCTGCACGAGACCTTGATCGAAAAGGCTGACGCTAGTCACCGGCTTGCCGGAGGCGCTGTCCAGGGTCAGGTGCGCAGCTTGGCCCGCCACGCCCAAAGGCTGCAGCCCGGTGAGCCCTGGCCCGACCGGCACGGCGTTGGGCACATAAACCAAAGCTTGCGGCGCTTGGCCTATGGGGACATTCGCTATGACCGCGTTCGTCGCCGTGTCGATTGCCGTCAGCTCATCGGCATTCTCCAGGCCGACGTAGACCCGCGACCCGTCGCCCGAAGGCCAGATCCCGTGCGGCAGCTTGCCGACCGGAATCGTCGCGACCCTGACGAAGTCGGAGGTGCGGAACACCCGCACCTCGTTCAAACCGCCGACGGTGACGTAGGCGAACTGTCCCTTCGCCGTATTGATGAAGTTGACGTGATTGGTGATCGGCCCCGTGTCGAGCACCTTCAGCACGGCGAACGGTGGGCGAGCCTGGAAGGCCACGGCCCTGCCGGTGTCCTTGAGCGTGAACCAGACCTGCTCCCCATCGGGGGAGGCGGCGATATTAGGGCAGAACGGACTGGGTTGGACGACCTTCGCAATGATCCTGTGGTTGGCGACGGTGATTACGTCCGTCTCCGGATTGAAGGATGAGCAGACGTATCCGTAGCGTCCGTCCGGCGAGAAGATGGTCATGCCGGGACCGGACGGCGTGATGATCCGGCTCTTTTCTTCATAGGTCTCACCGTCGAGCACGGAGACATAGTTCTCGCCGCGGACCGTCACCCAGACCTCGCGAGCATCGGGGGTGAAGAAGGCCTCGTGCGGCGAGCGTCCCACATAGGTGACGTGCTTGACCCGATTGGTGGCCGTGTCGATGAAGGTGACGGAATTAGAGCCGATCGAGACGACCGCGAGCGTCTTGTGGTCCGGCGAGAACCCCATGCCATGAACAAGGACCTGCCCGCGGTAGAGCGGGCTGAAATTCGCCGGCTGCGGATCGCCAAGGCGGATCACGCCGAGCAGTCTGTTGTCGGCAGGGTCGATGACCGACACCGTGTTGGAGAACTGCTCGGCCGCATAGACGCGGTCGTGGTGGCTGATAGGAACGTCAGGCGCTGAAGGGGCGTAGGGCGGCTGCCCGGCTAACACGCGGGGCGCGGCGGCCAGCGCTATTGCCTCCAGGAGCGCCGCGACGATGAGAATACGTCGGTTCATTGCGGCATTCTTTTTTGAGTCGTCATATCTGGGCTCGAACGAGAATCCCTTCGCGGGAGGCCCGGCGATTGCGTGAGCGCCGCCGTTGACGGCGGCAAAGGCTGGCCTAGGGCGAGACGCATCGCCGCGATCTCCTGCTGCTGGTCGACGACGATCTCCTGGGCAATACGCCTGAGCTGTTCGTTGCGCCCGTAGCGCAGCTCGGCCTCCGCCATGTCGATCGCGCCCTGGTGGTGTGGGATCATCATCCCGGCGAAGTCGGCATCGACGTCGCCGGACGGCTTGATCGCCATTCCCTCCATCATCCCGGCCATGGCAGCGTTGTTTTCGGCAAGAAATGGCGCCTCGTCCACGGCCGCCGGTTTAGCAGCGGCAGCCAAGCTCACCGCGAGTACCGCGCACATCAAACACGAGATCAAACTAACAGAGTAACGCATCAGACTACCTTATTCAGCCGAGACCTTTCCGACCATTTGCCCGTTGGACGACGCATATCTGCACCCAAGATTGGGAAGGCGTCAAATGCGACCGCTTTGATCGAGTCCCCAGCCCGGGCCGCTGCTGAGCCCACGGCAGCAAGGGGCAGTGACGCCGCGCTGGCCAGTGTAAGCAGCATAACCCGCCGCCTCCTGTAATTAGCGGTCGCTGCTTTCACTTGGCCCGCATTGGTCATGTGCTCAGCGTTCGCAACTCGCCCTTCGCCAAACCCAGCAGCGTGCGAGCGAACAGTCCAGCGATGACCAGTGTCGCTAAAACCAGGAGAACCAGCGCGATAGCGTCTGTGCCGAAACCGGGCGCTGCGGCGGCGAAGCGCAAGGCGGCGGTGGCGGATGCAGCGAGAGGGAAGCTCACAGCCCACCAGGAGACGCGGAACGGGCAGCAGATCGGCAGGTGGCGCAGCTGCCCAAGCAACACGGTCAGGACGAACAGTGTCAGCATGTAGAGCGCCTGGGCAAACACGTCGGTCTGCCCAGTGATCAGCGTATAGGTCGAGTAGCCGACCGCGAACGGCGCCACAAGGATCAGCAGCGAGGGCTTGAGGGCGTCCGGCAAAGGCGGCTCGAACAGCAGGCGCGAGAAGATCAGCGTGAACAACGGCACGGCAAAGAACAGCCCGACCGCGAGCGCGAAAACCATCAGCCCATGCATGGGAGGCAGCCCGAGGACCGGCAATGCGAGCGGCACGTCTAACAGACCGACGACGGGAATGACCCAGGCCGGCGTCGCGTGGGCGACCTGCTGCCGGTCGCTCATCCAGCGGCTCACGATGAGCCAGGCGAACAGAATCACGCCGATCGCTCCGGCAATCCACAGCACCCGCGCGAGAAGAAGGCTGTACGGCGCTATCACGATCGGCAGCAGCAGCAGGCTGATAAGGGCCGTGCCGAACAGGTTGCCCGCGATCGGATGGCGGAACTCGGTGCGTACGGCGTCGAAGGCCGTCAGCAGCTTGACTGCATAGCCCGCGAGGATGGCCACGAACGCCGTAACGGCCAGGATGCCGATCGAAGGCGCCACCAGCGCCAACCAAGCCGGGCCGCCGTGCAAGCCGCCACGCCGCGGAAAGCCCGGTCAGACCCATCACGGAGCCGAACAGTCCGACCGGCAAATAGTCGAGTTGCGACAGCCCGCGCGCAGCCTGCGTCGTGGCCTGGCTCATGGCGTCACTGCCGCGAGGAGCATGTGCTGCGCCGGTTCCAGCCGAGCGGCGGCGTTCTCCGGCACGCCAGCCCGGCTAAGCATTGCTGCGACCGGATGGAACGCGATCACGGCCTTCCCGTCCTCGCGCTCCCGCACCAGGACGCGAAGGGGCAGGTCGAGGGCGGCGCTTGGCGAGGCGAGCATGATCGGAGTGCCGCCCTCCGCCTTGCCGTAGATCAGCACGGTGCTGGGCGGCATGCTCAGCCCCGCCGCCCTGGCGTTGGCCGCGTGATCGATCCTGGCGAAGATCGTCATGCCGCTAGCCATCATCGCATGGTCGAGACGCTCCAGCGCGATGTCGAACGGCAGGGGAGAAAGGTGCTCGATGATGTTTGGCGGCGAAAGGTTGCTCATGATCCGGCCTCTTCATTGATATCGACCACCAGCTTGCCGCGCGCGGCGCCGGTCTCGATCGCCCGGTAGGCCTCGCCCACCGTGTCCAGGGCGAAGCGGCGCGGGTCCAGCGCCGGCGCCAGTTCGCCGGCATCGGCCAGCCGCGCGGCCTCCTTCAAGATCGCGCCATGATGTTCGAGTCCCTCGCCGGTCAGCAGGGGAAGCAGAGTGAAGACACCCGAGTAGCGAGCGGCGCGGAACGACAGTGGGGCCAGGCTATGCGCGCCCCACCCCAAGACGCTGACCACGTTGCCGAAGCGCCGGACCATGGTGAAGGCGGCGTCCAGCGACTGGCCCCCCGCCGTGTCGAACACGATGTCGAAGCCCCGGCCGCCGGTGAGGTCGGCGACGACGGCCGATGACGTCCGCGCTTTGTCCACGAACCGGGCTCCTAGCCGTTCGATCGCGTCCCGCGCGGCGGGCGAGCCGGTGGCGTAGGTCGAGGCGCCGCGGGCGCGGGCGATCTGCAGCGCCATCTGACCGACGCCGCCGGCGCCGCCCAGGACCAGCACATGCTGCCCGGCGTGGACGCCCGCGCGGTCCACCAGGCCTTCCCATGCGGTGATGAACACAAGGGGCAACACCGCCGTCGCGCGCATGGTCAGATTGACCGGCTTGGCCGCTAGGAGCCGAGCGTCCGCCGCCATGAATTCGGCCAGGGAGCCGGGATGTCCGCCGACGCCGCCGGCCAGGCCGAACACTGCATCGCCCTCGCGAAATCCGGTTACGCCTTCGCCCAGGGCGGCGACCATGCCGGCCATGTCGAGGCCGAGGATGGCGGGCAGGGGCTGGCGGGCGTGGTCCGCGGCGCCGGCGGGGATCTTGGTGTCGAGCGGATTGACCCCGCTGGCCGCCACCCGCACCAGCACCTGGCCGGGACCCGGCCGTGGCGTCGATACCTGCACCAGCCACGGCGGCCGGCCCTTTTCCTCGTTTCGCAACCGGGCTCGGAGTTGGGCGGCGGAATATTCCCGCCCACGCGCGTTCCGGCCGTCTCGTCTCCAGCAAAGGCGAACATGGATCTTGAGATGCTGTCCGTCAGGATCTCGCGTCGTGAGGGCCTGCGAGATGGCCGTACCTCGCGTGACGCGGTCGTCGCTGGCGACAGTAAAGCCGTGACGCTCCAAGAACGGCCGAACCTGGTCGCGCGCCAGGACTTCCGCCTGGAGGCTAACGTCGGTTCGAAATTTTCGCGCGCTATCCGCCAACTGATCGGCTCCATCCCACGCCACGACCTTAGCCCTAGTCGATCGGCCCGCCCATGCCCGTTCAGCTTCACGGCCGTGTGGGAATGATTGCGCTGGCTGTCGGCGCGTACGCGACGTCGGTAACGCCCGGCGTCGCCAGCTCTCCTTGGCGGCAATTCGACACCCACGGCGCGGCGGCGCTAGAGTCGGCCATGGCTGGGCCTGCCCGAATCCGGAAGTGCTATCAGCTGTGCCGCGCGGTCCTGCGTAACGCGGCCTACTATCGGGGCGGGGCGTCGCTATCGCCCGCAGGGAGACCCAAGAGCCAATTCGCAATCGTGGCCAGCAATAACTTCCTCGACATCATCTTCCTGGAGTGGAGCAAGCTTTTCTGGGACAGATCCGGGAAGCACCACTTGGTGAAGATCCTCCCTGAGCCGTCGCGCTTCATGGAGCGTGTGGTTGGCGCGCTAGCGATGGACGCCTGTGAGTTTGAAGCTCTGGCAAAATCCGTCGCGCACTACCGCGACAAGGAGTTGGCGCACGCGGATGTTTACGAAACGATCGACATCCCGGAGTTGAAGGTGATCATCGAGAGTACGGTCCTGCTCTACGAAAGCCTGCGAAGCGAGTGCGGGCATGAACCCACGCCCGTTGCCCCTTATGACCTTCGCGCGACTTTTCAACTCGAGATAGACGCGGGCGCGCTGAACTTCGCCGCCCTCACAAAGGTTCCCGAATAAGGTCCGGAATCCGGACAAACGCCAGCGTCCACTTATGGCGCGACTCGGCCCATCCGCGAATCAAATGGGGTGGCCGTCAGAGCGGACATCGGCACAGGCCGCCTCGGGTGGTGAGCGGTCGTCGCGACGACGCCGGAAACGCGTGAGTGATATCGTACGCCTTGTCGGTGCTGAGCGTTCGCGCCAATCTTGCCCGCATTGCGAAAGGAACCCGGTTTGGCAGTGACAGCACGACAGGCCCGCGAACTCGCCCTTGCGTTCGACAACGCGAGCGAAGCACCGCATTTCGACCGGACGTCGTTTCGCACTCCCCGACGCATCTTCGCCACGCTCGCCAGCGACGGGGCGGACATCAACTTCATGTTCGACCACGATCTGCAGGAATTCTACTGCGAGCAAGCCCCGGACGCCTTTGCTCCCGTGCCGGGCGGGTGGGGACGGATGGGCGCGACGCGCTGCCTCCTGGTCACCGTCGATCCCGACACCTTTCGCGGCGCGCTGGCGGCCGCCCACGCCCGTGCCAGCCTGCCCCCTCCAGGAAGGCCGCGAAAGCCAAAGTAGGCCGACGCGGTCAGCGGATACGTAGTCGTGCCCAAGCGCCGGTGTGGGTCAAATCGCACCGTTAGCTTCGGGCTGGGAAAGCGGCCACGTGAACGGCCGCATCAACAGGCCGGACACACGGAAGCACCTGACTACGCGCTCAAGCCCCTCGAAAAACCTCTTGCATCCGAAGGGGCGTCCACACACGGACATCGGTAGCACGCGCTACAACGATCGAAGCTGACTCATCCCGGAAGTTGGGATGTCCACTTTCGCCTTAAGGACGGCGCTCGCATGTCGAGCCTCGATGCAGATGATTGGCAGGCCCGCACAAGCGAGGCCGGAATAGAGCACGGCGCAAGTGACCGAGCCATCCCTACCCTCAGGTAGCGGCGTCCTTCGCCGCGCAGGAAGTCGACAAGGATTGTACAGCACGTCACAATGCGTCGGATCCCCGACGATGAACCCGATGCCCAAGAGCGCAACGCCCGGGCGACGTAATGGCCAGCCAAGGTCGGACCCCGGAGGCCTGTTCATGACGTGCCGTACACCGCCGGCGTCCGACGCTTCCCACCGTCACGTCCTCATTGGCGGCCTGGGCGCCGCCGCGGCCGCCGCAACGGCAGGGCTCACGGACGCCCGGGCCGAGACGCAGACCCCCCATCCTCACACCAGCAAGGGAATCAAGACTATGGCCAGCAGCACCGTCACCACCAAGGACGGCACGGAGATCTTCTACAAGGACTGGGGCAAGGGCCAGCCGATCGTGTTCCACCACGGCTGGCCGCTGAGCGCCGACGACTGGGACAGCCAGATGCTGTTCTTCCTGGCGCAGGGATACCGGGTCATCGCCCACGATCGGCGAGGCCATGGGCGCTCCACTCAGACGGACCTCGGCAACGACATGGACACCTACGCCGCCGACAGCGCCGCGCTGGTGGCTCATCTGGACCTCAAGAACGCCATTCACGTCGGTCACTCGACCGGCGGCGGCGAAGCGGTTCGCTACGTCGCCCAGTACGGCGGCGGCGGTCGCGTGGCCAAGGCCGCCATCATCAGCGCCATCCCGCCGGTCATGGTGAAGTCTCCCAACAATCCGGGCGGCACGCCGATCGAGGTGTTCGACAGCTACCGCGCCGGAATGGCGAACCGCGCCCAGTTCTATCGCGATATCCCCGAAGGCCCGTTCTACGGCTTCAATCGCCCGGGCGCGAAGGTCTCGCAAGGCGCCATCGACAACTGGTGGCGCCAAGGGATGATGGGCGGGACCAAGGCCCACTACGACTGCATCAAAGTCTTCTCGGAGACCGATCACACAGAGGATCTGAAGAAGATCACCGTGCCGGTGCTGGTGATGCATAGCGAGGACGATCAGATCGTGCCGTTCGCCGACTCAGGGCCGCTGTCGGCCAAGCTCCTCAAGAACAGTACGCTGAAGGTCTACAAGGACCTGCCGCACGGAATGCCGACGACCCACGCGGACATCGTCAACGCGGAACTGCTGGCCTTCTTCAAGGCCTGACGGCCCACAGCGTCGCCCGCGTGGGCATGGCCGCATTGGACGCGGTGTAGACGTCGCCCTGATGCCACGAGCTTGACCAAAGCGTGAACCACGGTTCGACGCGATGGTTGTATCGCTCCGACCATTGGCAAGGTCCGCCACGGGGTCGAGTTTCACCGTTGGCCTCGGTCCGGACAGCAGACGTTCGCAGCACCTAGCGAATGTCTTCTTGCGGGCGGGGCGTCGGAGTCCGCTCATGGCGCGATGCCACCGGAGAGTCCATGGCCGGGCATCGCCAAAAGCGGAGTCCAGCAATGGCGTTGCCGGCGCGAGAAGACCCGCTGCACTGGATCAAGGCCGAGAGCGATCTCCCGCGAGACGTCGTTTTGGACGATGCGACGATCGATGATTCCGCCGATCGCTCTGGCGTGGCCACGCACTCAACGTCAGCCCCTCGCCGATTGTGTTGAAAAACTCCATTTTCGTCTCCACCCCCGAAAATTCAGAGCCGTGGGCGGGCAAATCGAAAAAAGACAC